>Ga0136846_1219707_pt1 | contig 19438 bp, 19 predicted proteins | sample HopSoiMetagenom2_FD_96841 | JGI IMG/M metagenome (GOLD analysis project Ga0136846, IMG submission 96841) | Grasslands soil microbial communities from Hopland, California, USA - 2 Assembly 2016 (version 4) | ecosystem: Environmental > Terrestrial > Soil > Grasslands | place: USA: Hopland...
AGGAAATGCGGGCGACGATCTCACGGCGATGTCGCGCAATGAAATCCGCCGCTGCCGCCGCGCCCTGCGCCTGATCACGGGTTACGAAGATAGTCCTCAGATCACCGTCGAAGCTGCGCGGATCCCGAATCGGAATCGACTCTTCGTCCTCGTAATGCTCGGCGACCGTGTACCGCATGGCAGTCACCGGCAGATCGTCTTCCGATGGGTCCCGCACCGCCGGCACCTGGTGCGCGATGTCCTTCATCAAGCTGTCGACGTACTCGATTTTGCGCAGCGCCCCCCAACCATCATATGACTCGCGCCAATCGAAGGCAGGCGTCAGCCAGACAGCGAAGGTCTCGGCGAAGTCTTCATCGGGGTGTTTTTGCGCGTACCAGCCGAGAATGTGTCGAACGTAGTCGTGCGAAAAAGGGTCGGCGCGATAACGCTCGCGATAAGGACGGGAGTACGGTCCAAAAATCTTTCGCCAGTCGGGACGGTCGTACAGACGATACGCGTAATTGAATGCGTGCCCCGCCTCGTGCCGCAGGTATCGCATGGATTCCTCTTCGCTCTCCACAGCCGCCGAGTAATCCGCTTCGATCCGGGAAAGTCGCGGATCCGCCAGGTAAAACGGGACGCCGATCAATGGCGTCCCGTCCGGGCATCCCCACTGATCACTAAGATAGACCGGCGGGCGGAAGTCGAGTCCCTTGCCGGTGAGCTCGTCATATAACTGATTGACCAGCTTTTCGAGCAGCGTACCGCGTATCTCGAGACCAATGTCCGAGATGCGCTGGGACAAAAGCGCATGCCGTTCGCCTTCCCAGCCTGGGGCCTGTTCCACGCGGTTCAAGGGGGCAAGCAGCGTACCGGGTTTCCTAACAAAAAGCCCCGCGACTAGTCGCGGGGCTTTCATAACCGACAATCCAGCCAGCTTAGGCAGCGCGAGTTTCCGGTTCCTCTGCGTTGTCTGGTGCGGGTGCCCAGATATACGCCGCGAACACCGGGGTCGGCTCCGTCTTGTCGCCGCGCGAGATGACGATGCCCATTGGCTCGGATGAATTCGTGTCCTTACGATCCTTCTTCATAAATCTCTCACTTGATAGGTGCCACACCCATGGCTCAGCGCCACTGATAGGCACCCGATGTGCCAAGTTGGACGTTATTTCCAAGTGATTGTTAATGAAGAACTTACGCAGCGCGTAACGCTACGCCTGAGCTTCCGATCGTTGCAAATTGACACACGCCTTGGTGACACCTGTGTCCAGATGACACAAAAGATGATCAGCTGGCAACTTTCCGGGCGAGGAAGGATTTGGAGGAGGCCGAATCGTCTTCGACGGAAATCGACCAGCCCTTGTACTGCTTTTTCAGCTCGGTCACCGAAAGGCCCTTGCCGCGCACGATCGTACCGACGAGATGAACTCCGCCATCGCGGGTTGCGCCCTGCAATAGCTCGAACGCGCGGCTTCGCTCGTTGACGGAAAGTCCGTTGAATGCGTCGGGGGTACACACGACCGCGCCAAGCTGTACGTCGGGCGACCAATCGGTAATGCCGGCGACGTAGCTCTGGATCCGATCTGCGAGCCCTGCCTCCTGGGCGACATTCATTACACGCTCGAGCGGAGCTACCTCACGATCGACTGCCGTCACCTCGCAGCCGTGCGCCGCCAGGTAAAGCGCTGTCCGATCCATGTCGCCACCGGCAACGAGAACCTTCGATTCAGCCGGCGGGTGCACCTCGCGCGCGAGAACGCCGTCGGGTCGAATGCCCCAATGCTCAGGCCGCCGATACTCTTCGAGCATCTTGAGGCGCTTTCTCCGCCATGTCGCATAGGAAGGGATACGCAGCCGCTTGCGGATTATCCGGTCTACTTCCGCCCAGAGGAGCAGCTCGTCCATCAGCAACTGCTCGCTGGCTCTAAGGGATGCGGCTGCTTCATCGCCAATCTTGAGAAGGGCGGAGCGGGAAACCGAGTCCTTGTAGTTCTCGATCTCGTCCTCTACAAACACCTCGTATTCGTGTTTGAGAGAGCGAGGATTTTGTTGCGGCATGGCGTTGGGCAGAAGGAACGTGCTCTAGCCAGGTGTTTAAGGTAGGCTTCCTTTGCAATCGCGCAAGAGCAACTTTGTGCTAGCTCTACTGTGCACAATTCGGCTAAACTCAACAAATAACAACAGTTCCGCCTGCGACATCATCTAAGGTGAGAGTGCAACCAGGCCCGATCTGAGTGCGTATCGCACTAGGCTCACCACGTCGTGCATCCCAAGACGCTTCATCAATTCGCCTCGGTGGCTCTCCACTGTCTTAATGCTGAGGCTGAGTTTGTCGGCAATCTCGCGGGTGCGATGACCCTCCGCTACAAGTCGAAGCACCTCGACCTGCCGAGCAGTCAGTTTGCTGAGAGGCTGGCGTCGCTCGATTGCAGTCGAAATCGCCGCCGGAAGCCGCTGCAGGTTCTTTTTGATCACGATATCCTCGGCACCGTTGCGCAGACACGCGACGGCAGAAACTCCGTTGATCGACTCAGTCACCAGGATCAGAGGAGTGGCCGGACTTTGATACCGCAGGACCTCGAGCGCGTCGCCCGCTCCGAATGACGAGCCATTGTAGTCGGACAACACCGCGTCCGGCTCGAGCTCTTCAAGCAATATCTTGAAAGCTTCAGGTGAGGCTACACTCCGTTTTTCGACTGTTACACCAGCCGCAGAAAGCTGCTGCTCGATGAGATCGACATCGGCCTTATTGTCGTTTAGAACGAGAACACGTGAAGGACTCATTGATCGTTGTTAGAGTTCGAGGGCGCCAGATCGGGCGGCGCGGGCTGCGCGGGGCAGCGAAACTCCGAGCTTCAATCTGGATTGCGGTGGATTCACCGGGGCTCGTTCGCAAACTAAGTCAGGGTATTTCCCGCTGCAATCGCCGGTCCATCCATAGATTCCGTCTCGTATGAGTCGCGCGCGCGATGCCTGAGCTACCCGAAGTCGAGAAAGCGGCCCGTGCGTTAGCCAGGGCTGCGGTCGGTAAGACCATCGCCGCCGTGCGACCGATCCACCCATCCCTGAAGAGAAGATTTACCTCAGCCAGCGCTCGGCGCGCTAAAGGCAAGCGCGTGGTGAGCATCGAGCGGCGCGGGAAACATCAGCTGCTCAATCTCGATAGCGGCGACACCATCGTGATCCATTTCCGGATGAACGGCGATTGGGAGATTGGAACTGTTGATGATTCGCTCGATCGTTTCGCGCGCGCCGTTATCGAGCTCACTGACGGGACGCGGATCTCGCTTGTCGATCGTCGCGCACTTTCCACCATCACTCTCGACCGCGAAGGCATCTCATCGTTGCCAAAGCTGGGGCGCGAAGCGAGCGATCCATCGCTTGACGGAGCGTATCTCTCCGGCGCCCTTCAGCGCCGCAAGATTGCAATCAAGCCGGCGCTGATGGACCAGGCCGTGCTGGCCGGACTCGGCAACATCTACGCAGCCGAAGCGCTCTGGGAAGCGCAAATCGATCCCCGGTCGGGAGCGGCGTCGATGTCAGGCGATACGCTCACCAAACTCGTCGACGCGATCAGGCTCGTCCTCAGCCCACGCCGTCGCCGGCCCGGCCGCTACACCGAATCGCGCGGCCGCAGTCGGTTCGCCGTCTACGATCGGGAAGGCCAGGAATGTCGTCGTTGCGGAGGCATCGTCCAAAGGATCGTGCAGGCCGGGAGGTCCACCTACTTCTGCCCGGACTGTCAGACCGGTTAATCCATAGCCTCTAGCAGCGCCCCTTTGATGTAACCGGTCTCCGGAATCGTCAGGACTTCCGGATGATCGAGGGGCTGACCCCTTAGCGCACGAATCGCTACACGGCGGCCGCTGTCTGCGGCGGCATCCTGGAGCATCTCAAGAAAGAGCGGCTTTGTCAGATGAAAACTGCAGCTCGCCGTGTACAGCAGTCCGCCGGGACCGAGAAGCTTGATCGCGCGCATGTTCACATCCTTGTAACCGCGAAGCGCACCTGAAAGCGCACCTTTCGTCTTCGCGAACGCGGGCGGATCGAGCACAATGGTGTCGAAGGTCACACCCTCCCGCTCCTTCTCACGCAGAAAGTCGAACGCATTGGCTTCTACGAAGGAAATGTTGGTGAGCGAGTTGCGCGCGGCGTTCTCCGAGGCTCTCATCAGGGCCGGACCCGACGAATCGAGCGCAGTGACGTGCGTTGCCTTGCGCGCGAGGTGCAACGCGAATGATCCGTGGTAACTGAAACAGTCCAGCGCGCGACCCCGCGCAACCGTTCCCACAAAATGGCGGTTCTCCCGCTGATCCAGAAACGCGCCCGTCTTCTGTCCCGTAAACGGCGCGGCGAGAAACCTTATACCGTACTCGTGAACCTCGATCTCACGCGGCACTTCTCCCTCGAGCACGACGGTCTCGCGGGGCAGCCCTTCTTTTGCGCGCAGCGCAACATCGTTGCGCGCGAGAATCCCCGCCGGCTCGGCGAGCGAGCGCAATGAGTTGAGGATCTCATCCCGAAAACGCTCCAGTCCCGCGCTCATGAATTGCACCACCAGCCACTGGTCGTAGCGATCGCAAATGAGCGAGGGCAGTCCGTCGGCTTCTCCGTGGATCAGTCGCATGGCGTTGGTATGATCCTCGAGGGGAACGCGACGAGCGATCGCCGCGGCGATTTGCTCGTCCCACCATGCCTGGTCGATCACGGCGTCGGGATTGTGGTCCAGCATTCTCAGCGAGATCTCCGACAGCGGGCTCCATAGCGCCCAGCCAAGGGGCTTGCCGCGGTTGTCGTGAACGAGTACCGCCCCGGCATCCACCAGTGGGCGCTCTGTCACATCGCTGCGATAGATCCAGGGATGGCCGGCTTGCCACCGCCGCGCCCCCTTGGCGCTCACTCGCGCAACAGTCATGTGTGAATTTATCAAACGAGGTGAGCGACGTTTTGTGGCCGTACACTTCTTGCGAAAGGGCTATCCATGCGCGAGATCGTACCGCTTTCAGTAACCGTCGCCGCCGGCGGACTTCTCTACCGCGAGCACACTGCGCGAAACAAAGCCGAGCGACTCGCCGCGGCGACGATGGAGACGCTGCTCAATGCAATCGATGCCAACGACCAAGAGACGGGCAACCACGTGCGCCGGGTCGCGTCTTACGCGTTGATTCTGGCCGAGGCCGCTGGGCTCAACGGGCACACGATGCGCAGCATTGAGCGCGTCGCATTGTTTCACGACATCGGGAAGCTCCACGGAGCTCTGACGGACATCTTCCACGAGGTAGCCAAGCTCACGCCGGAGGAGCGCCGAGCGGTGAAAACCCATCCGCAGCGTGGCGCTGAAGTGCTCGATCCTCTTAGCGCGTTTTATCCCGATCTGGGGAGTGGCGTCGCCGCGCACCACGAACGCTGGGACGGGAAAGGCTATCCGCGCGGTCTCAAGGGAAAGCGGATTCCGCTACAGGCGCGCATTGTTGCGATTGCGGACAGCTTCGACGCGATCACACATCGGCGCCGCTATAGCGCGGCTAGAAGCCTCGGTGAGGCAATGAAGGCGATTCGCGAGGGACGTGGAACGCAGTTCGATCCCGCCCTCGTCGATCTGTTTCTGAGCAAGCCGATAACTGCCAGGATCGAGAAGGCAATGCGCCAGGCTCACGCTCCACGACGCGCAGCTGAGAAGCGTCGTCATGGGGAAAGGGAATCAGTTCCCGATGTTACGTTTCGATGGCGGACGCGATCTCGCGGGTCGCCCGCTCGGGATCCTCAGCGCTGAATATCGCGTTTATCACAGCTACGCCCGTGGCCCCGTGCATCACGATCTGCATCGCGCGGTCCGCGGTGATGCCACCGACTGCAACTGCCGGGTGATCGACCAGTCCCTTGAGCCGCTCGAAGCCGCTGACTCCGATTGCAGTTCCGGCATCGCCTTTCGAGTCTGACCCGAATACCGGGCCGATGCCCACGTAGTCCGCGTTCTTCGCGTTGGGTATCTCGGCATCGCTGCCCAGCGACGCGCCGATGATGAAGCCGGCTGGAGCGAATCTGCGAATTGCCTCCACCGGCAGGTCGGCTTCGCCGACGTGTACTCCAGCAGCGCCTGCGGCGAGCGCAATGTCCGCCCGATCGTTTACGATCACCGGCACTTTGACCCTGACGATGATCTTCCGGGTCATCTCGACGACTTCGCGCGGCGAAGCGGCTTTGAGTCGCACCTGTACGCTCGTCGCTCCGCCTTGCACGGCTGCAGCCACACGATCGACCAGCGTCGCGCGGCGATCCTCGGCGTCGTCGGTGATTGCGACGAGACGCAGGATGCGCGGATCAAGCATTTGGATTATCGACTGGAAGTAGTTCCGCTAACGGTTTTCTTGGTCGATGTGCCAGTCGATTTCTTGGTCGTCGACTTTGCAGGAGTCTTGGTCGACTTGGAAGTTGTGACGGTTCGCCTGGCAGCGCTTGCTGTTTTGATCGACTTGGTTGGCGCGGTCGTCCTGCTCGACATTCGCAACGTCGTCTTCGTCGGCGTGGCACGCGGGGCCGACGCCTTCGGCGCTGGATCGGCCATCGCCAACATTCGTGGCGGTGCCCGCCTCGGCATTGCCGCGCGAACCTGGCGCACGGCGTTGGCGTGCTGCTCGAGCGTCGTGCGGAACTCATGGTGACCATCTGTGCTCGCGACGAAATACAGATATTGAACGTTCGCGGGGCTGGCGGCGGCGGCGAGACTCGCCACTCCCGGCGACGCGATCGGTCCGGGAGGCAAGCCCTTGTTCACGTAGGTGTTGTAAGGGGATTTGATGGCGAGATCCTTGTAGAGTACGCGGCCGACGTGATGGCCCAGCGCGTACTGCACGGTTGGATCGGCTTGCAGCAACATCCCCTTTCGCAGTCGGTTGTAATAGACGGCTGCAATCACTGGTCGTTCCTCGGGCAACCGCGCTTCCTTCTCCACGATCGAGGCCATGGTTACGAGGTCGTTGCGATTGATCTTCATCGCCAGTGCAGCTGAATCCCACGATGGCTTCCAACGCCGCTCAAACGAATAGACCATCTCACGAACGGCCTGTCGAGCGGTGGTGCCGAGCGGGAACGCATAGGTATCGGGGAACAGATAACCTTCCAGCGTGGGATTGGGCACGTCGAGTCGCGCGAGCAGCGCGGTGTCACGAACCGCTGCTGCCACCGAATCCGCTGGAACCTTGAGTGTCCTGGCCAATGCTGGCGTGATCTGAGCTATCGACCAGCCCTCGGGAATGGTGACCGTGTTGACCAGGCCATGTCCGCCGTTCAGTGCGTCGATTATGGAATTCCACGGCGTACCGTGTTTGAGCAGATACGTACCAGGTTTGATGTTCCTGTCGCCGCCGACGACGCGGCCGTAGAGCGTGAACAACTTCGCCGAGCCAATGACGCCGTCGTGCGACAGCGATTCCGCAGCCTGACCGAAGCTGGCCCCGCGGGGGATGATTACGCGGACCGGTGCGCCGTGGGGCTCGCCTGCGCACGCAGCGATAAATACGCACGCCGCAATGACTGCGGTGCGCATCTCACGTCGACGCATTGAGCGCGTGTTGTAGCAGAATCGCCGCTGCAAGGGCATCTACATCACCTTTCCTGCCGCGCGTGGATTGCTGCATTTCCTTGATTGTGCGTAGCGCGGCTGCCGTGGTAAACCGTTCATCATAGAAACGAACTGGCATACCCGTACGTTTCGCGATTTCAGCGCCAATTTGGCGGACTTCTGCCGTCCAACTGGTCTCGTTGCCCTCTCCGTCGAGCGGAAGGCCGATTAGATAGCCCTGAGCCTCGAGCTCGGTAGCGCGCGCGATGATTTTTGTGATCGGGGGGCGTTTGCCTTCCCGACGCTCGATGTAGCCCGCCGGTGAGGCGATTATGCCTAGCGGATCGCTGATCGCGAGGCCGATTCTCTTGCGACCGTAGTCGATGGCGAGAGTCCGACCAAGCGCTGCGCTCATCCGGTCGCTAACCCTGAGCCATCTGCGTGAAGAATTCCTTGTTGTTCCTCGACTTCGCCATCTGTCGCAACAGGAATTCGATTGCCTCTGCCTCGGGCCTGTCGGCCAGGAATTGCCGCAGCAGAATTACTCGATTCATCTCGGGCTGGGTGAGAAGCAGTTCTTCTTTACGTGTACCGGAGCGGAAGATGTCGATCGCCGGATAAATGCGACGATCAGCAATTTTGCGATCCAGCACCAGTTCCATGTTGCCCGTGCCCTTGAACTCCTCGAAGATCACGTCGTCCATTCGCGAGCCCGTCTCGGTCAGGGCGGTCGCGATGATGGTGAGCGAGCCGCCGCCGTCGATATTGCGCGCCGACCCGAAGAATCGCTTCGGCTTGTGCAACGCACTGGCATCGACGCCGCCCGACAGAATCTTCCCCGACTGTGGCGCGACCGTGTTGTGTGCGCGCGCGAACCGCGTCAGCGAATCGAGCAATATCACGACGTCCTTGCCGCTTTCGACAAGGCGTTTCGCTTTCTCGAGTACCATGTCCGCGACCTGCACATGCCGCGGCGCGCCTTCGTCGAATGTCGAGCTGACCACCTCAGCGCGAATCGTGCTGGCAATCATCTCGGTGACTTCTTCCGGCCGTTCGTCGATCAGCAGCACGATGATCGTGACTTCGGGATGATTCTCGGCGATCGCGTTGGCGATTTTATGCAGCAGAATCGTCTTGCCCGCTCGTGGCGGCGACACGATCAAGCCGCGCTGGCCCTTGCCGATCGGCGACATGATGTCGAAGACCCGCATGCTGAGATCGCCGTCCTTTGTCTCGAGCCGCAGGCGCTCATCGGGGTATTGCGGGCGCAGATTGTCGAAAGGAATCCTGTCTTTGGCTTTCTCGGGATCCTCGCCGTTGACGCTCTCGACTTTGAGCAGCGCGAGGTACCGCTCCCACGGTTTCGGCGGCCTGACTTGTCCGCGCACGTCGTCACCCGTTCTCAAACCGAAACGCTTGATCTGCGAAGGTGACACGTAGATGTCGTCGGGACCCGGGAGGTAGCTCCAGTCCTGACTGCGAAGGAAGCCGTATCCCTCGGGCAAGATCTCCAGCACGCCATCACCGTGCAGCATGATGTCGGTGTCGAGGAGATTCTGTTCGATCTGGAAAATCAGATCCTGTTTTCGGAGACCAGCCGAGCCGTCGATCTTGAGACCGTCGGCCATCTCCTGAAGCTCAGTGACTGATTTCCGCTTTAGCTCGGCGATGTCCACGAGGTGTGGATGGAAGGGATACGCGACTGGCGGGAAGTGGGGCGGTTTGAACCGATGCCCGGTTACGGGCGGCGGAATAAGAGGGAGGGGAAAAGCGGAACGGGAAGGTGCGGAGGGAAAGTACGGCGGGGTGTTGATTTCACCCGAAAGTAAACGCGAAAAAAAAAACGGTCAAGCTCAGGGTCGAATGTAACGCATTGGATTGCTCTTGATGTCTTTCACCAATGCCGCCACCAGCTCGTGCTGCTCAGTCAATTTCCGCGCGAGGACACTGTCTGAGTGAACGGCAGCGATGGTCCCTAACGGGCTCGTTGCAAGAGCTCGCAGGGTGTCGAGCTCGGCGAGGACGTGCGATGCCTTCGTCGCAAGCGTCGAGTCTTTCCGGAAACGACCGAGGCTTCCACGATTGGATGAGACCAATCGTTTGAGTGAATCCGCGGAGGCCATCACGTGCGAGGCCCGACGCTGCAGATTGCCGCGCAACGCACTCGCGATTGCGCCGTTTCCGCGCGCTCGTGAGTTCAGGCTCGAGATACCGGCGGTGACGTCGGGCAAATCCGGCAACCCGCTCGCGCGAATGTTACCGATGGTTCCGACGGGCCGGTCCGTTTTTCTCGTGACTTCCTTGGCGGTCGTAATGAGCTTGCCGACGGTGGGAATCAGTTTCGCCGCTCCGTCGGCAACGGCGCCAACGCCGGCGAGCGGCAGCGCCCGCAGCGTATCGCCATCCTTCAGAGGCGGCGACCCGAGAGTGCCGGCAGAGATGAAAATGATCGGCGTGCCGATCAGAGTCCCGCCAGCACGGATTTGCGCATAGGAGTCGTGGCGCACGTGAGGCATCGCCTTCCGCAGAAACTCGGTCTTGATCAGCAGCCGCTCGAGCGTATCAGTGCCTGGCGGACGAAACGATATGTCGGTTACCAAGCCGTCCTTTTCTCCTGCCAGCCAGACCTCGGTGCCCGCCAAAACGCCAGGTGCTTCGTCCGTCACGACGTAGAGGGTCGCCTTTTTGCCATGCAGTCCGCCGACTCGCGCAAACGCAAAAACGGAGAAAATGATCGCGGCGAGGACGGCGACCGCGATGAGTCCCCCCTTGAGCTCCCGCCAGTGTATCTGGTGCGGCATGGAGCGAATATAAACATGGCGTTTGGCTACTGCTTATTTTATTGGCGACCATGAGCGCCAATAACACGACCGAATGCTGATCGGCGTCCCGCGCGAAATCGCGACCGGAGAACGGCGCGTCGCCCTGGTGCCCGAAGTAGTGTCGCAGCTCACCCGCGCCGGCCATCGCGTCGTCATCGAGCACGATGCCGGGCTCCGCGCGGGTTTCACTGATGATGCCTACCGAGATGCCGGCGCCGAAATCGTCGACTCGTCGAGCGAGGTCTACGCCAACTCACAAATGATCCTGAAAGTCCAGCGACCCGGTCGCGACGCATCGAGCGGTGAAGCCGAGCTGGACATGTTGCGCGATGGAACCGTGCTGATCGGGCTGCTGCAACCGTCATCTGACCCCGCGCTTTTCCAGCAGCTCGCCGAGAGAAATATCACTGCGCTCACGATGGAGCTGGTGCCTCGCACCACTCGGGCGCAGATGATGGACGCATTGTCGTCGCAGAGCACCGTTGCCGGCTACAAGGCAGTACTGCTCGCTGCCAACGCACTCCAGAAATTCTTTCCAATGCTGATGACCGCCGCCGGAACAGTGCGACCCGCCCGCGTGCTCGTGATCGGCGCTGGAGTGGCCGGTTTGCAGGCGATCGCCACTGCACGGCGTATCGGCGCGGTCGTGGAAGCCTTCGATACTCGTCCGGTGGTGAAGGAGCAGGTGAAAAGCCTCGGCGCGACCTTCGTCGAGCTCGACATGCATGACGAAGATGCGCAGGACGCCGGCGGTTACGCGAAGGAATTGAGCGCGCGACACATCCAGCGCGAGAAGGAGCTGATCCACGACCGTGCACTGCAGGCGGATGTCATCATCACTACCGCGCTCATTCCCGGCCGACCTGCGCCTGTCCTCGTGACCGCGGAAACCGTCAGAGCGATGCGACCGGGCGCCGTAATCATCGATCTTGCCGGCGAACAGGGTGGCAACTGTGAGCTCACCGTGGCCGGCGAATCGGTGGTACGGAATGAAGTGACGATCATTGCGCCGCTCCACATCTCCAGCGATCTCGCCTATCACGCCAGTCAGATGTACGCCAAGAATCTCGGAGCGCTGATCACACTGCTGGCGCCAAAGGGTGACCTCAACCTCAATTTCGGGGACGACATTATCGATGCGGTGACGATCGTTTCAGGTGGCGAAGTCCGCCACGCTGCGACCCGTCAGCGCCTCGGCATGGCGCCTCTCACACAAACTGCGGGGGCGAAGTGAGTCAGGAGCTTGTACTCGGCATCTACGTCTTCATCATGGCGATCTTCGTGGGGTTCGAGGTTATCAGCCGGGTGCCGTCGGTTCTGCACACGCCGCTGATGTCGGGCACAAACGCCATCCACGGTATCGTCGTTCTCGGCGCGTTTCTCGTCGCTGGATCGGCGGACACACCGCTGCTCAAAGCGCTCGGGTTCATCGCTGTCGTGTTCGGGGCAGCGAACGTGTTCGGCGGCTTCGTGGTGACCGATCGAATGCTCGAGATGTTCAAGCGTCGCCAGCCCGCGCGGACCGACGACGGAGACAAGAAGAGTGCTTGATCTGCGCGCATCGGTGATAGCGGTCAGCTACATCGTTGCCTCCGTACTCTTCATCTTCGGGCTCAAACAACTCAGCTCGCCGTCGACGGCCCGGTCAGGCAATCGACTCGCAGCGATCGGGATGGCGCTCGCGCTCGCGGCTACACTGATCGACCGCCAGATAATCTCTTTCTGGACGATCGCAATCGGCACGCTGATCGGCGCGGCGATGGGGATTTACTTCGGCAGAACAGTGCAGATGACAGCGATGCCTCAGATGGTGGCGCTGTTCAACGGAATGGGCGGCGCGACTGCCGCTCTCGTCTCCGTTGCCGAGTATCTGCGACTGTCGGGTCACGGCGAAGTCATTGGCGTCGGGGAAGCGACATCGATCGTGCTGGGCACTGCGATCGGCGCGATCTCGTTCACCGGCAGTATCATCGCTTTCGGCAAGTTGCAGGAGATTCTGCCGGGCAAACCGCTTCAGTTTCCACTGCAGCGGTTGGTAAACGGTATCGTGCTGATCGCCGTCGTGACTCTCGGCGCAATGGTCGTAATGGGCAGTCCGACGTCGACTATGTGGCTGCTCTTTGCCGCGGCGCTCCTGCTCGGCGCGATGTTCGTATTGCCTATTGGTGGCGGAGACATGCCGGTAGTCATCTCCATCCTGAACTCACTCACCGGATTGGCGGCAGCGCTTACCGGATTCGTGCTGCACAATCAGATGCTCGTCGTCGCGGGCGTGCTTGTCGGCGCCTCGGGAACGCTCCTGACATTGTTGATGAGCACCGCAATGAATCGCTCCGTCGGGAACGTCCTGTTCGGCGCGTTCGGAGCTGGTAGCAGCGTTGCGGGCGCGCAGGCTACTGCCGTAGGCCGCTCTGTCCGACAGACGACGCCGGAGGACACTGCCATCGCGCTGGCATATGCGCGCAACGTGGTCGTCGTACCGGGCTACGGACTCGCTGTCGCTGAAGCGCAGCACACCGTTCGTGAGCTGGCGACCGATCTGGAGAAGCGTGGCGTCAACGTGAAGTACGCGATTCATCCCGTTGCGGGCCGGATGCCTGGCCACATGAACGTGCTGCTCGCCGAGGCTAACGTGCCGTACGATCAGCTGCTGGAAATGGACCAGGTGAACGGCCAATTCCCGCAGACCGATGTCGTGCTGGTGGTTGGGGCCAACGATGTCGTGAATCCGGCTGCGCGGGACGATCCTTCCAGCCCGATCTACGGCATGCCCATTCTCGATGTCGATCTCGCGCACAACATCATCGTGCTCAAGCGAAGCATGGGCCACGGCTTCGCCGGAATCGACAACGCGCTCTTCTACCACGAGAAGACGCGAATGCTGTTTGGCGACGCTCGGAAGTCGCTGACGGAAATCGAGCAGGCGCTCAAAACGGCGTAAACCGTGAGAGTCCTGACCGGGTTCGCGATGCTGTTTGCTCTGGTCGGTGTGGCTGCTTCCAGCAGCAGCGGGCGTGGTGCACCCGCCCGTCAGGGAACCTCAACGGTCATTATCGACGGCGTGTCCGTTGTCGATGTGGTGCGCGGAGTCGTGCGCGCGCAGATGCGCGTGGTGATACGCAACACCCGCATCGTCAGCGTCGAGCGCGCGCCTCGTACTGCGCTGCCGCCGCCCGCGGACACCGTGATCGATGGTCGCGGAAAGTTTCTGATTCCCGGCCTGTGGGACATGCACGTCCACATCGACACGACGGAAGCATGGTTCTTTCCGCTGGCGATTGCTGCCGGTGTGACGTCGGTGCGCGACATGGGTGGATTGCTGTCGCGCGTGCGTCGGTGGAAGCAGCCGGTCGCGCCCGGAGTGTTGCGTCCAGCAATTATTGCCGCCGGTCCTCTCGTTACCGGCCCCGTTCCCGATACTGATTCTCGACTCGTGCGTGTGGCCAACGCGGTTCAAGGGCGGCGTGTCGTCGATACGCTCCTCGATCGCGGCGTCGATTTCATCAAGGTCCACGACTGGCTGGGTCGGGATGCCTATCTCGCCGTGGCCGCGGAAGCGCGTGCGCGTGGCTCCTACATAGCTGGCCACCTGCCAATTGCCGTTGATCCAATAGACGCGGTCCGCGCTCGACAGCGCAGCATCGAACACATGGGCAGCGGCTGGTCCGGACTGCTCCTTTTTGCGTCGGGCGATCGCAGGGTGATCGACTCAGTCAGCAAGTGGGCGAACGTCGCTGCCGGTACCAGTGACCTGATGAAGCACTTCACGCGGTCGTGGCAGCGCCGTTTAGCCGATTCCTTCAGTCCTGCTCGGGCGAGGTCATTGTGCAGTACACTCGCCGGCGGGCGGGTATGGCTAACACCCACCACGTACTTCTCAGCGTATCTCACCCTGATGCCTTTGAACGCGGCACTGCTCAGGGATCCGCGACTGAACTACTTACCGCCGTCGGTTCGCGATCTCGCCCCAGAGGTCGTGCCGGCTGATCGTTTTTCACGCGCTGCGCGAACGAGCCCGAATATCAGTGTCTACGAGACGCGCGCGAGGCTGATCCGAATCTGTCGTGACCAGGGCGTACAATTCCTCGCCGGCACCGACGTCGGTCCCTACAGCCCGATGATTCCTGGATTCTACCTGCACGACGAGCTCGAGCGGTTCGTCGCCGACGGGTTCACTCCCACCCAGGCGCTGCGCACCGCGACCATCAACCCCGCGCGATTCTTCAACGCCGCTGACACCCTCGGTTCCGTCGCCCCCGGCAAGCGCGCTGACCTCGTGCTCCTGGACGCAAACCCGCTGACAAACATCAGCAACATCCGTCGTATCAATGCCGTCATACTCAACGGCATCCTGATCGATCAGGCTCACCGACAGCAGATGCTCGACTCTTTGTCAGCGAGATTCGCGACACACTGAGAATGCGCGCGGCGGGACTCGAACCCACGACCTTCGGCTCCGGAGGCCGACGCTCTATCCAACTGAGCTACGCGCGCAAAAAAACCACTCGGAAGAATTAACTTCCTCTGATGACACCGGCAAAACGAAAGATAACGGTCCTGCCAGGCGATGGAATCGGCCCGGAAGTCGTCGAGTCCGCCCTCGCCATCATCCAGGCAACAAATATCCCGCTCGAATTCGAGAAGTGCGAAGCGGGCGCTCGAGTCTTTCAGAAAGGAATCGCCACAGGCATCCCCAAAGAGACCATCGACTCCATCGGGCGCAATAAGGTCGTTCTGAAAGGACCGCTCGAGACGCCAATCGGCTACGGTAATCGCAGCGCCAACGTCACTCTCCGAGCGTTGTTCGAAACCTACGGCAACATTCGGCCTGTCCGTGAGCTGCCCGGCGTTCAAACCGCGTTTACCGGCCGCGCACTCGACATCGTGATCGTGCGTGTGAATGTCGAGGACCTTTACGCCGGCATCGAGTACATGCAGACGCCGGGAGTCGCCGAGAGCCTGAAGCTGATTTCGCGCGAAGGCTGCGAGAAGATCGTCAAGCTCGCGTTCAGCTACGCCGTCGCCGAAGGACGAAAGGCCGTCCACTGCGCGACGAAGTCGAACATCCTCAAGCTCACCGAGGGTTTGCTTCAGCACACGTTCGAGGAAATCGCCCCACAGTATCCGAAGATCGTCTCGAAGCACATTCTGATCGATAACGCCGCGCACCAATTGGCGATGCGTCCCGAGCAGTTCGACGTCATCGTCACCACCAACATGAATGGCGATATCCTCAGCGATCTGACGTCCGGACTCACTGGTGGACTTGGCTTTGCTCCGTCGGCGAACATCGGGAACGATGTCTCGATTTTCGAGGCGGTGCACGGCTCGGCGCCAGACATCGCCGGTAAGAACAAAGCCAATCCAACCGCGCTCGTCCTCAGCGCTGCGATGATGCTACGTCACCTTGGCGAAGGGAAAGCGGCGAACGACGTCGAGCAGGCAGTGCTGGTCAGTCTCGAGAGCGGCATCCGCACCAGCGACATGATGGGAACTGCCAAGCCTGCGACGACTTCGGATTTCACCCAGGCGATAATATCGAACCTCGGCAAGACGTCGAAGTTGAGTCCTCCCAAGAAATACACGAGCGTTGATCTGCCGCCCCACCACCCGGGCGTGAACGCGGTGCCCGCCAGGAGTAGACGGTTGACCGGTCTCGATGTCTACATCGAGTCCACTCTCGAGCCGGCTCAGCTCGCCTCTGGTCTCGACGAGTCAATGTCATCGTCGCCGCTCAAGCTGGAGATGATCACCAACCGCGGCGCGATCGTGTTTCCGTCGAGTGGTCGCCGCGTTTCGCTGGTCGACCACTACCGCTGCCGCTTCGTCCTGCGTGATGGCGAGACCAGACTCGGCGACGAAGAGATACTTTCTCTACTCGCTACGCTCGGTCGCTCGCACCGCTGGATGCACGTTGAGAAGCTGCAGGAGTTCGATGGAGAGGCGGCGTACTCCAAGTCGCAGGTTTAACAAACCTAAGAGGTACCAATGGCAGCTACGCTCGACCGCCGCTCGTTCATGACCTACTTCTCCGGCGTCGGCCTGACTTCAACGTTATTTCCGGGCGTGCTCTGGGCGAAGCTGGCGGCCGGCGCTGACATCACCGTCGACACCATCGCCAGCGCCGAGGAAGTAGCAGGGCTGCACTTCGATCCGCAGGAACGCGAGCTGATGCTGGACGGATTGAAACAGCAGGAACAACGCATCGAAGCGCTGCACAAGATCCCGCTCGATAACTCCGTCAGCCCCGCGATCAAGTTCGACCCACTTCCGCCGGGCAAGAAGCTTACACCGATGGCACACCGACCAATGCAAAGATCGAAAGTCGCGGATCGCGCAATCCCCGCGAATCTCGAGGACCTGGCGTTCCTGCCGGTAAGCGAGCTCTCTGAACTGGTGCGGCGTCGACGTGTTACCTCGACGCAGCTGACGCAGATGTACGTTGCACGCCTCAAGAAGTATGATCCCGTTTTGCACTGCGTGATCTCTCTCACCGAGGAGCGTGCACTCAAGCAGGCTGCCGCCGCCGACGCTGAGATCAGTCGCGGGCACTACCGGGGTCCACTGCACGGAATTCCGTGGGGCGCCAAGGATCTCCTCGCTGTGCGCGGCTACAAGACAACCTGGGGAGCTGGCCCATTCAAGGAACAGGTCATCGACGCCGACGCCACCGTCGTCCAACGTCTCGATGATGCCGGCGCAGTTCTGGTTGCCAAGCTCACGCTGGGCGAATTGGCCCAGGGCGATATCTGGTTCGGCGCGACCACCAGAAACCCCTGGAAAGTTGATCAGGGCTCGAGCGGATCATCGGCAGGGCCTGCTTCCGCGACCGCCGCCGGCCTCGTTGGATTTTCGATCGGCAGTGAGACACTCGGCTCGATTTCGTCGCCATCCACCCGCTGCGGCACCACGGGCCTCCGCCCCACCTTTGGGCGCGTACCGCGGACGGGCGCGATGGCGCTGTCGTGGACTATGGACAAGCTCGGTCCCATTTGCCGCGGCGTGGAAGATTGCGCGTTCGTCCTGGATGCGATCTATGGCCCGGATGGAAAGGACAACACCGTCATCCCCGCCGACTATCACTGGAACGCGCAGCTTTCGCCTCGCTCGCTCCGGGTTGGATACGTGAAGTCGGCTTTCGACTTGCCGCAGCTTGATCCCGCGGATCCAAAGCGCACGCTGCACGCGACAAAACAGTTCGATGACGCTGCGCTCGATGTCCTGCAGCGAATGGGGATCCATTTGATTGCTGTCGATTTGCCTGACGTTCCCTACGACGCGATGCGCATTGTCCTGAGCGCAGAAGCAGCCGCATCGTTCGACGAGCTCACCCGCACCGATCGGGACAAGGAGCTGGTCCAGCAAGGCAAGTTCGATTGGCCGAACTCATTCAGAACATCGCGGTTCATCCCGGCTGTCGACTATGTGAATGCCAATCGTGTGCGCACGATTGCAATTCAGAAGTGGGATGATTTAATGCGAACGGTGGACGTCATCGTGACGCCCACCGTTGCCGCTAACCTCTCTCAGCTCGTCGCGACCAATCTCACCGGACATCCGGCCGTGATCGTACCCAACGGGTTCCGCGACGATGGAACTCCGGTCTCGCTGACTTTCCTCGGTGGACTATACGAGGAAGCGAAGGTGCTGACGGTGGCGAAAGCGTATCAGGATGCCACAGGCTTTCACCTGCGGCACCCCGTTGTACCACTCACGGCGACAGAGAAAACTCCAGCTTGACGTAAGCAGCGTTATCCCGGCCGCTTGTAAAGGACGGGCCCGAGCCACCCACCGTTTTCCACCCGCCGGCGAGCGTCGTTCTGAAATTCGGCGTCCAGCCGTACTCGAAAGTCGGACCGACCTGGAACGAGTTGCTGGTGTTGCCGCTCAACCCGCCGCCCTGTCCGACCAACTCTGCGCCGATGCGCGCTGGGTGCGACCGGGAGTTGCCGAAGGGTACGGATGCGCGACCTCGCGCCCATACGTAGTGGCTGCCGAAGTTGTAGTTCGACAGCAGCTGGGTGCGAAGCGCCCGACGGCCTGATCCGTTCGAGTAAGCGCCGAAGCTCGCCGTGGCGCCGCTCTTACCACCACTCTCTGCACCGGGCGCGGCCGGGTTTTCGTTAGTGACCCAGGTGTAACCACCGCCGAACGACACACCGCCGGTGCGTCCGGCGTATGCAAGTCCTACCGTTGGCGAGATCGCCTTCAGATTCGACGTCACATCGACCGACTGAATGGGGCGATAGTGAAGCAGGTATCCGTTGACATTGAGGTACGGAGACCAGCCCAGGCCGCCCATGCCGACGTACAGGCCCAACAGATAAAACTGGCTGTGCCTGGTGTCGAGCTCAGTGGATCCGTAAAGGGTTGGATGAAGCTGGCGCATTTGCGCTTTTGCGGCAGGCGCGAACGCAGTCAGTCCAGTAAATGTCACCAGCGCGAGTACCGCGGTCCGATGTTTGTTCAGTTGCATATTCTTCTCTCGGTTTAGTGGTGCCTTCGGCTCATCGCATCGCCAGTTTTCGAGAATTTCTCGTCGGCCGGAAGCGTCACAGCATCTGTGCATGAGCCCGGGTCTGGGTATGCCAGATTCATACCTTTGCTGGCTTTTTTTCCCCGCTGCCGCCTTACAACTTGCCGGTGGCGAAGCGTCGAAAGTATTGCCAGATAATCACCTAGGCAGGCGGCAGAATTCCTGCATCCCGAGGCACTACACGTAGTCCACTACCTGACAATGCGACTCCAAAGCCTTGCCTGCAGCCTCGTATTGATTGGTTTGGTCGCCTCTGCGAGCACCGCCGGGGCCCAAAGCAAATCCAAGAAAAGGGCGACGCGCACTACCAGAACAACTACGAGAAAGCCGGAGCAGCAGCCGGTGCCCGCGCGCATCGACTCGACGCTGGCTACTTCGCCAATTGCGTCGGCCGCCGTCGCCGACGAGCGCCAGCTCTTCATGAACGCCGCGCGTGGTGCGTGGGCGTTCGTCGAGCGGAACTACCGGTCGTCAACGCGCCTCGCTCGGGCTCACGACACTTCTCAGTACGTCACGTTGTGGGCCGTCGCGAGCGCA
>Ga0136846_1222997_pt1 | contig 19437 bp, 17 predicted proteins | sample HopSoiMetagenom2_FD_96841 | JGI IMG/M metagenome (GOLD analysis project Ga0136846, IMG submission 96841) | Grasslands soil microbial communities from Hopland, California, USA - 2 Assembly 2016 (version 4) | ecosystem: Environmental > Terrestrial > Soil > Grasslands | place: USA: Hopland...
CCACATACAGGTCGCCGGCCGGGCCGCCGCGCTCGCCGGAGGCGCCCTTGCCCTTGAGCCGGATGCGCTGGCCGTCGCGGACGCCCGCCGGGATGCGGGCCTGGATCGTGCGGGAGCTGGCGGCCCGGCCGGAGCCGTGGCACACCGGGCAGGGGTCGTCGACCAGCAGGCCGCGGCCCTTGCAGTCCCGGCACGGCTGTTGTTTCCCGGGGGTAAAGGCCTGGGAGTCAACCTGACCCGTTCCGCGGCAGGCCGGGCACACCCGCGGGGTCGTGCCAGCCTTGGCCCCGGTACCCGAACACGCCGAGCACGGGATGTCCGAGGTCAGCCGCAGCGAGATGGTGGCACCGTCAATGGCCTCGCCGAAATTCAGCGTGACCTCCGACTCCACGTCCGCGCCGCGGCGGCCGACACCGACCTTAGTACCACCCGCCTGCCTGTCGCCCGGGATGAACAGGCCGCCGAACAAATCGCCTAGACCAAACGAGGAGTCATCGGTATCAACTTCATAGTCGGGGTCTGCGTCCGTAGGCGACTCGGACCGGCCCTTCGGTGCCTCCGAGAGCGGATCAGGCTTCGGGTTCCAAGAACGGTTGCGCACCAGCCCTAGTAGATCGGCGGTATCGGTTCCTCGCTGCTGAGGTACCGGTAGCCCCTCGGCCGAAAGGCGTGCGTACAGATAGCGGTAGATGTCGCCGAGGCTAAGTCGCGGGCCGGCGTCCGGGCCTCCGGTCCGAAACAGCTCTAGCATCCGCCCCGTAAAGGCCGTGTGCCGCTCGCCGGGGAGTATTAGTGCTGTTCGGTTCGCTGGTGCCGAGGTGAGCGTGTAGGTGCCGGACACCTGGATCTGACCGAGAATTGTCTCGTTCATCGAGGCAAGGGTGTCACCGATCGCCCTGCCGCTGAAGCAGCTGTCAAGAATAACGACGCGACTCTTAGCGCGACTCGACAGGCAGGCATCGCGAACAGCTTCAAAAGGCAAGGCGGTGAACGCCAGCCGATTGGGTTTCGTGCCGGCCAGGCTCAGATACAGCTCCTGTCGCAGCGACCCCAGCATGCCGTGACCGCTGTAGTAGAACAGCAGAAGATCATCGGCCTCGTCCGCAGCATCATGCAGCAGATCGCCGATCAGCGCGATATCGGCCCGGGGCGGAGCGACAGTGCACCGCGCAGCGCTGAAGCCGCCAAGCTCCGGGTCAGTTAGCACCTCAGCCAGGTCCGAGATGTTGCTGGCGACCACCGGAACGTCGGGCAACGCGGGGTCGTCGTAGGTCGGTGTGCCGACCAACACGATGCGGGACCGTGCCGGATCGACAGCCCGCGCATTCACTCGGGGTAGTCGAAGGCGCTGCGCATCAGAGCCTCCACATCGTTCACCCGCTTGGCATCGATCTCAACGCTCCGCCCGTCTGAGGCTTTGATCGTGATGCGCACATCTGACCGCCGAGGCTGGCTAAGGAACACCTTCAACGACGCTGCCAATGCGGTGACCGCGCCACCGCTGCCCAGAGCAACTGTCAGCACGTCCGGAAGCGTCCCCAACTCGTTCGGGCTCAACGGACGAGTCGTACCTTCAACCCTGCCGCGGAACTCAGGTTCCTGACGGAGCCAGTCGTAAAGTCCTGCCAGCCCATCGACGCTCTCGACGCCTTCGAGCGACAACGATAGATCCACAACACCCCCCAGGAGGAACCAGAGCTCTGATACATGCCAGTATCTCCCGTGCCTGCCGCTGGATCTAGCGTTCACAGACGGAGGCCTCATATATCTGGTGCAGTGAGATGGGTTGCCCCCTTCGGGCGGAGTTTCGAGTAGCGAAGACCGCCGCCCTCTCCCCATGCGATGCGGTCGCCCAGCACGTAGTCGTGTTAGTCGTCGCCGAGCGCGAGAACGCTATGACGGGTCGTTCTCAGGCTTCTACAGTGGACACAACTCCAGGAAGGGAGAACCGGCGTGATTGAGTTGGCCCGTGTGGTCCAGGACCTGCGTTCGGAGCTCGAGGCGGCCATTGTGCAAGGCGACGGCGCAGCACTGCGGTTTGAAATCGGGCCGGTGGAACTTGAAGTTGTCGTCGGTGTGGAACAGAGTGCCAACAGCGGTGGCAGGGTGCGGTTCCTGGTAGCCGAGATCGGGTCGGACGGCAAGGTCCAGTCGACCTCGACACAGCGTATCAAGCTGGTCTTGCAGCCAAAACTGGCAGCGACAGGCGCCCCGCTGGAGATAGCAGGTGATGCGAGGCACAACGAGCGGTGAGCCTTCCTGACGACAGGCCTGACGACAGACGAATCTTGGGGCGAGCAGTTCAGATCCTCGCTGTCGGCAGCGGCAGGGCGCGAAGAGGATCCGGATGCCTGATCGGCGATAATCTGGTCTTGACTGCGGCGCACGTTGTGGACAGTGCGAGCTCAATCATCGTGCGGATCGTCAGGGGCCTTGGCGAGGTGAATGATCTGTCGGCGACCTTGGAGCTCGCCATTGAGGACGGCCCCGTTGACGTAGCGGTACTCCGCATCCCACCTGGCAGCGTTCCCATACAGGTCGCGGCCTTCGGCCGCATCGCCGCGCCCGTGCGGTGTGAGGCACTGGGCTTTCCCCTGTTCAAGCTGAGGCAGGGCCGCGACGCCGGCTCGCAGGAGCCTTTTGAATACCGTGACTCACATCATGCTGAGGGCCGCGCGTCACCGTTTTCCAACGGCCGCGAGGGCACTCTGGAATTGACCGTCGATGCTCCGACACATGATCCGAACACAGAGGAATCGCCGTGGGCTGGCATGTCTGGGGCAGGAGTATTCAGCGACGGCTACTTGATCGCCCTTGTGTCCAGACAGTATCAACGCGAGGGTTTGAACCGCTTGACTGCCAGCCCAATGGCTGTATGGTACGCGGCCCTCCCGCCCAAGCAGTTGGCTGAACTGGTTGCCTTAATCGGATTGCCGGACAAGGCCACCGACCTCGCCGTGGTAGGACCCGGGCAGTTGCTGGGTGACTATCTGACCGCGGCCGCAGCCGCTGCTAGTACCCATCCGTACCCGACGATACTGCCCCAGGGCCGGGTCCCGCCGACACTGACCTCCGTCTACTTACGCCAGGACCTGCGTACCGAAGAAGGGGACCCTGTAGGCGAGCAGGTGGTTGCCGCGGATGTTGTCCGGCGAGGCCTCGACGACGCCATCGTCGTCGCGGAGCCCGGTGGCGGCAAATCCAGTTTGCTGCGAACTTGGACGACTGATCTGATCGCGCAGTACAACCGACTGGGTTTTGTTCAGCAATTCCCTGTCTTGGTCGAGGCATCCCGCCTGCTCCGCAATCCCGACGAGCCGCGCCCGTTCGCCGCCGCGCTAGCCGCGGAAGCGACTCTCGAGCTCCAATCGTTCGGGCTCAACCAGACCTTGGACTGGGAGTTTTTTGCCAAGCCTCCTCTTCCGGGCACTCACTGGCTGGTCTTGATAGACGCGTTGGACGAAGTAACAGCCGCGGACACAAGGCGCCGCCTGATGGGGATGCTCGCGGCTCAGGACCGCCGCAAGTACCGAATCATCGTGGCTACTCGTCCCACGCCCGAGCAAGACCTCACCGGCCTCGGCGAACACACGCCTCGCTACACCATCGAGCCGTTCAATCCGGATGATGTAGACACAATGGCCAGATCCTGGTTTTCCGTCCTGCAGGCTGGCCACGATGTCGATGCCGCGTGCACAGACTTCAGAATCCGTCTGGAACGCGCGGACCTTGCCCGTCTAGCACGTCTCCCACTCATGGCCGCGATGCTGTGCCAGATCCACTCGACCTACCCCGAGGAGTCGCTGCCGCACGGCCGTACAGCCGTTTTCGCCAAGTTCGTCGATCTGTTAACCGAGCGCTACAACACCGCCGGGCCAGGCGGTCTACGCGCACAGATCACCACCGAACTGGACCGCTACGCCGACCGCACGGTGCTGGAATACACGTTGCGGTTCCTTTCCCAACTGCCCGCCCATCTGTGCTGGTTGGCGGCCGCACGTCAGTCCGGTGACCTCCGCGCCGCCGAGACAGTCTTGTACGAGCGAGCCGACCCTCCGATCGGACTTGACGGTCAGCGGCTGCGAGACCTCATCGGTTCAATCCTGCGCCGTACAGGCTTATTCACGATCAGGGCCCGCGAATACACATTTGCCCATCAGACTCTGCAGGAGTATCTCGCAGCCCGGCACGCGCTCACTTCGAACACGGTTACCATGAACCTCGAGCGGTCACTCGACCTCGCTCGCGCCGTTCAATACGGCCCGCGCGGCTGGTTGGAGCCAAGCCCTCAACGAACTTCGTATATCGCTTTCCTTGTCAATCTAGCGCCGGACGAGGCAGATATTTCACTCGCCCAGCTCGCGCGACAAGGCGGCATCCGCGGGTGTACGTATATCGCAAAGATAGCCGCCTTCGGAGACCCACTGCCGGACGTCACACTGAAGTTGGCAGCTACGCAGCTACGCGGGGCGGCCATCGATCTGCAGACCATCAACGAAAGGAATGCAGCAGCCAGATCGCTGGCACAATTTCACGATATACGGATCGCCGACTTGATGTTCGATCTCATTCGGCATTATTCTGTTGAACCGCGGATGCAAATCGCCATGGCGGGCGAATTAGCAAAGATCGGCGATCCGCGAGGAAACGAAGCATTGCACAAGCTGGCCCGGGACCAGACGCTCGGCAGATCGCTAATGCTCATGGCTACAACCATATTGGCAGAAATCAGGGATCCCGACAGTACCGACATGTGGTACGCCCGCGCCAAGGACAGCAGGCTTGGTGAAGACCGTGCGGAGGCGATTGAGGAACTGGCAAGGCTCGGCGATCCCCGAGTGAACAATCTCTGGTACGCCCTGGCACGTGACCGTGATCTCAACAGCGCTGAGCGCATATCGGCAGCCGAGGAGCTCACACGGCGTGCGGACCCGCGCAGCCCAGACCTGCTTTTCGAGCTTGCCGAGCAGCAACAGAGTCGCATTCGAACCGCCGAAATGCTCGGCCGGCTCGGCGACCCTCGCGGGTTCCAACTCCTCAACACCGACGCCCATAACGATTGTCTCCCCATGGGAACACGCATTCTGGCCGCCGAAGCTGCGGCCCGACTGGGCGACGCACGTGCCCTGCCACTACTCCGTTCCTGGGTCCGGGAGCGAACCCTGGCCGACGAATCACGCATCCTCGCCATCGAAGCGCTGGTACGCCGGGCCGACGGGCAAATCGCGCAGTGTTGGCGCGAGTTGGCCCAAGACCTCGACGTCGGTCGTGAGGTTCGAGCCCGAGCGGTACGCGCGTTGCAGCGACTTGGAGACACTTGCAACTTCTGGAGGACACTGGCCCATTCCTCCCACACCGACGATCTCGCTAAGGTCACCGCAGCGGAAGAGCTGGCCCGACTCGGCGATACCGAAGGGGCGACTCTTCTCAGAACACTGGCCAGTGATCCAGCGGTTTCCGCGGCCGCAAGCGCCGAGGCAGCCCGCTGTCTCCTCTGGCTCGCCGTGCAAGAGGCCTCAGATACTCCGCCGCCCGCCTAACCTCCGATACTCAGCGGTCGAGCGGTGAGTACGGAGGCTAAGGCTGTTCCGAGCGCCATGTGGAGCGCTTCAAGGCGATCCGACGCCGTGGCTGCGACATACCGCTCACGGGGCGGAGTGGTGATGCACACCCAGTCAAGCGGTTGGAAGAATTTCTTATTTTTCAGAGGCCAACCAGCTCCAGCAGCTTGGTGACTCAAAGCGTCAAGCGCGTGGGATCTATGATCCCGTGCGGCAAAATCCGACCGCAAATCAGAATATTGGTATCCTAAAACCGCAGCTCACGTGTGAAGTCGATCTTGTAGGGCGCGTGGGACTCGAACTCAAGAAGTTGCGAAACTGTGACCAGTTCAGCGGCTCGAATCGGGCAATACATGTCGAGTCGATGACGGTAGATGTCGACTCGGACCCGCTACATGACGGCCCGTGCGGCAATTTGCCGCACGGATGATCTTGCTTGAACGGTTCTCCCGATTCGGGGCCACGTTGATCACCAGACCCTCCGAGCGGCGCACAGCGCCAGTTGCGACTCGGGCTCGATCGCCACGTTCTTACCGCCGCCCCGTCCGCAACGACGGGAGTCATGCACTCCACTGTAGGTCGCACGGGCCAGCCAAGGAGACGCGGTCGCGGACGCATTCGCCCAGTACGACTGGAGCAGGCCGACAAGTCGGCCGAGATCGGCCTCACCCCAGCCGGGTGCGACGGCGACTCCCATCCACCAGCATCGCGAGCTTCCCATTGCGCCCAGACAGCTTCACCATAGTCGATACCGTCAATGGAATGATCCTGAAGACAAAGTTCTTGTTTTTCAAGATCAACTAAAGGAGAAGTGCTACGCTGGCTCCAGCCGACGCGATACATAGCAGGAGGTAAAGCCAGTGGCCCAGAAGTTCGTTCCGGCTCAGTGGGCCGTGAGTCGGTTCGGCCGCCAGACGGCGGAGGAACTCGCCAAAAGGCTCCCCCGTGCGATCCAGGCTGCGGTTTCGCGCCAAATGGAGACCCATGTGGCTTCGGGATTGATGACCGAACACGCCTACGGGGGCGCCTGGCCGGTCCGCTTCGAGGAGCTTGTGAAGCATCTGCGCGATCTGCCTGGAGCGCAGGTCGTCAAGCCGCATGGTCGAACCTTCGAGGTCGTGCTCGTCAACAACTACGTGTTCGTGCCGTTGGAGTACGCGAAGGACGAGAAGCTGCCGGTGGAGCACCGCAGCGTCATCAAGAAGTTCAGCAAGCTCATGCGGGAACTGCTCAAGCTGTACGGTCCCGCGCCCGCGTACGAACAGCCCACCATCGAGGAGATCCTCGGCCTCATCGAGGACACCACCGCCACTGAGGGCATAGCGTCCGAGCCGTTGCCCGGCTTCACCCCGGACGGAGTGATCATCGTCTACTACGCCGCCAACGCACACTCCGGTGTCATGAAGATCGGATGGGGCGAAGCCGAGCTGGCCCTCGGGCAGACGCCGAAGTGGACCACACAGCGGCAGTGGCTGAATTCCGCCGCGGCCACGCCGACCGCCAACTCGTCGGTGCGACCAGCTACGGTGGTCTCGACAGCCAACGACCAGCCGTTGACCCGGTTCGATGATGGTCCCGTCCCCGAAGCACCGATCAGCGCCCGCCCTATGTCCGAACGGCTTAACCCGGATCCGGTGACGGCCGAACGTCCCGAGGAATCACCCGTCGCCCATGAACAGGAATGAACAGCAGCCCGGGCTGTTCGCAGTCGGCGAAGCGATCGCCGCTTCGCCGACTGTTTCGCCGAGCGATGCTGCCCGAGGCTTCGACCCGGTCCGGCTCACGCAGGCTCGGCAATTGAAGTTGTGGACAAAGCAGAGGCTCGCGGACGAAATCGGAGTCAGCCCCGCTGCGGTGGGTCAGTACGAGGCCGGCGCCCGGCCACGTCCCGACCTTCTCGCTGCCATCGCCAGAGAGCTCGACTACCCCATCGAGTTCTTTATGGTTGGCCGTCCTCATGCAAAATTGGACGCCTCAATGGCGCACTTCCGCAGTCTGCGGGCCACGCGCGCCAATCAGCGCGACAAGGCGGTGCGCTTCGTTGAACAGATCTGGGAGCTCACGTACGCCCTGGAGAAACGAGTACGACTGCCCTGGGTCGACCTACCCGGCTTCGCCGGCGGCGAGGTCGTCAACTTGGCGGTGCCCTCAGGCGATCCGGTAGACGCGGCGGATACCGTCCGAACCCAGTGGGGTCTAGGCGACGGACCGATCCCTCACCTGGTCCGCACCCTCGAAGTACACGGGATCGTCGTCGCGCTCGCTCCACCCAACAGCGACTTGAGCACTGTTGATGCCTTCAGCACCTCCCACCTACCTCGCCCGGTCATCGTCATCAGTCGTGACCGTACAAATGATGTGTACCGCCACCGATTCACCGCCGCTCACGAACTGGGACATCTCGTCCTTCACAGTGATGTCCGCCCCGGCGACCTACAGCAGGAACGCGAAGCTGACGCCTTCGCAGCCCAATTCCTGACACCCCGTTCGCGCATCCTTCCCCAACTGCCGGCCCGGATGAACTTCGGCGCTCTGGCGGAGCTTCAAGGAACATGGGGAGTCTCCATCAAAAGCCTCATATACCGCTGCGGCGAAGTTGGGCGGTTCTCCGCAGACACCACGCGCAGGGCCTACCAGCGGCTGAGCATGCTCGAACGGGACGGCGCCATCGTTCCCGAGCCGATTTCCGGATACCCTGGCGAGCAGCCAACTCTGCTCAAGAGCGCCTTCGAGCTCGCGCGGAGCCACGGCACGTCCGCCGCTTCGCTGGCCAAGGAGTTGGCCTGGCCGCTTCAGCGTGTCAGAGATCTCCTCGACACCGAAGATGAACGCCCTAAACTGCAACTCATCATGGGCGGAAGGACACCCACTGACGCTGGCTAAGCGCCGTGACTCAAGCGCATCAGCGGCAAGGGGCGTCTGCCAGACTTGAGCGTTGGAGCCGAGCCGAGTTGGAATCGGCTCGGCTCGAGACCTGCTCGATGTCACACGGATCGGGCGCGCGTTAGCTGAGATCAGCTTGATCCGTGGCCGAACCTGCCGGCGACATAGTCAAGCCACACGCCAGCGGTTAGCCGTCCTTTCGCACCGAGTGACCGACCCGTTGACCGAGCCCATTGTTCGACCCGCCGTGTTTCGATGAGCCCGTCCTCGCTGAGTTCGTCCTGCATGCCAGCTTGGTGGAGCCGGTATGAGGCGATGATTCGTTCAGGGACACGGCCGTTGTCTCCGACTTTATGGCCACGCTCACGCGCCCACGCCCGAGCACTGCGGGTCTCGTCACGATCGATGACAGGGCGCGGCTTTGCCTTCGCCGCGGTTTGCAGGCAACCGCAGCTACGGGTGTTCCCTGAGGTGACTGCGGATTGGACTAGCGGGATGAGGTTCGAATTGCCGCAGCTGCAGCGATAGTTCCGCAGGACCTGTGTCGAGTCCTCTGGATTCCGGTATGGCTCGCCGACTGGAGTCAGCCGGCTTCCCGAATGCGGTTCGGTGGCGCGTAGCCGACGTGGCTTCCGCTCGGCAGATCGCTCGGGGCGGCGCCGCGGAGGGCGAAGCTCTCCCCAGGTCGCCATGATGTAGTCATCCGCGGCACCCTGATACTGTGCGCTCCCGGCGGCGCGATATGCCGCCAGGCCGGGAATGCTGGCGGGGAAGCGCTCTTCGACCGCGAGGGCAACGGCGAGAGCTGCCTCAAAAGCCGTTGCACGCTCCGGGACCACCACCACGATGGCGTGTGCAGAGTCCACCGAGGGCAGGTCTCCGAGCCGAAGGTGCACCAGGACGTCCAGCTCGCCAGCCTTCACCAGAACCTGGCTCTTCTCAGACTCGTACGTGGAACGATCTCGCAACTTGGATGAGTGGTGAAAGGCACCGTCGTATTCGACACCGACGACTTTGGCTACGCTGGGGAGCCGGAAGATGGCGTCAACCTCGACGGCTTTGTAGCGCCAGTGTTGCGGTTTGAGCGCCGACGGGATCGTGATCTTCCGTGAGGCGAAATCCGTTGCGCCGTCCGGCAGCCGAGGGTCACGGGGCTGGCGCGGTATCAACATCATCAGTCCAGCTAGTTCGGCCACGACGCGAACCTGCTCTTTAGAGATCCCGGAGTTCGAGCAATCCGGGCAGTCTCCGCCCTGAACACGGTTGAGTACCGTCGCACGCCAGAGGTGTCCATGGCGGCACTGCCACGGGAGTTTCATGTAGGCGTTCGGGCCATCCGTCTCACTAATGGTCCTGCGAGAGGCGTTGTGGATGCTTGGGGACAGGGTCGCGGGGTCCACGGAGTCGTCAGCCAGCTGATCTGCAAGCTCAGGGAACCAGGTAAGCAGGGAGTTCGTCGCGTCGATGACGTATCCCGCGCAGACGAGGCACCCGTCTCTTTGCTGCGAGCGTTCCTTGATGACTGCATCGAAGTGGTGTTGCACCTGATGCCACTCCCCGGTGTCCGGGTTGACGGCCCAGGTGCGGCATACCCATGACGCCGAATCGTGGGCCGCGAAGCTCACCTCGTGGGCCGAAGTGTTACCGGCGTATTGCTCAGCCAGGGCTGGGATATCGCTCAGCTTGGTGAGTTTCCGGCAGCTCGGGCATCCTGCGCCAGCCTGAACGCGGTCCTTCGGCCAGGTCGGCCACGGCACGTGCTCCGGCATCACTGGGCACGTCCAGCGGTACGGTGGTTCGACCCCAGGCCGCCCCTGGACAGTTGCAAGGACGGTCTCTGGCGTGCCCGGGTTGTCGGGGTGCCATTGGGCGGCGACTTCGGGAATGTCGCTCACGTACGTCTGTCCCCGGCCGCCGCTTCGGGTGGCCCATCGGTGCTTCGCCGCTGCCTTGTGCGCGTCCCACCGAGCGTTCACCGACGCTTGCCGTTTCCGCGCCGCTTCGACTTGAGCCCGGACGAGCTCCCGCCAAGCGTTGTTGACCGCGTCGTAGAACGCGCGTTGCTGCTTGAGCATGCGAAGTCGATCCGCACGCGTACCAGTGCCCGGATCGAGCGGAGGCGGACACGTTGGCCAGATCGGTGGCGTGCTTTGATGTCCCTGACTCGTGCCCAAGGACTCAGCAGGCGCTGTCGCCACACCGACATCGGCGGCATCAAGAGCCTCTGGCGGGAACAGCGTGTCTTGCCCGGCGAGCTGACGTCTCGCAACGTTGTAGGGCTCGCCTGTGGCTGTCATCCGTGCACGAATAGCGCGCTTCGAGGCCCGGTTCGCTGTCATAGTCGTTGATCTCTCCGGCACACCCCACACCTGCGCCTGGAGGCGTCAACAAGGAGGCGCGAATCTGAGACCCTTGTCCGTTGTAGCCACGACGGTGTGGGCGTCGAAGGCCGGATCAGGCAGGCGCTACTGCACGTAGCACACAGTAGCGGAACGCAGTCGCCAGTACTCGCGTTTGAACCAACTCGTTCGGAGGCTCGCCCGCCTGGCTGTCAGACTTCGACGCACGCGCACCGCTGCGACCTGACCCAGCTGGCGTTCGAAGTCTGGTTCAGATGCCACCTTGCAACTTCATTCTCAGGAGGACCTGTCCGCGATCAATCGGTTCGTCAGTTCGACCGTGGCCAGATACCACCAGAAGATCCAGTCAAGGAACGCCGGATCGTAGTCGCCGAGCTGGTCGGCACGCCGGTGTCGAAGGTCGAAGCGGTTGGCGATCTCGAAGAGCGCTCCCTCGTCTTGGCGACTGACGTCGTCTCGGATCAGTTTGCGACGCTCCTCCAACAGGCCGGCCAGCACCACGATCGCCGAGCGTTTGCTTTCCACGGACGCCGACCGGCTTCGGAAGAGCGCGACCGCATGCTGAACACGGTCACGCGCGTCCGGTGCAGAATCTGCGAGCGCGCGGCGGACTAGCTCTGCACGAGAGTCGTCGGTTACCGCAACCAAGCGGCCTTGGTCCTCTCCCTCCGTCGCGAGCTCATACTCGATGCCAGCCCGACCCAGGATGGTGTTGATCTTCCACACATACAGGGAGCGTGCGGGAGCAGCGTGGAACTCGCTGTAGTGCCATCCGCACTGATCCCACGAGTGGTAGCTGCGGTCACGAGGCCGGCTGACGAGGTCATGGAACACCTCGACCAGCCCATAGAACGCGTCGTCGTCCCACGCCGATGGTTCCAAGGGCCACAGAGCGGGGATACCGAGTCGCCGGTCGATAACCTCGGAAGGATCGGGCAGGTCTCGAGGGTCGTCAACGCACTCCTGCCCGAAGGCCTCAACGAGATAACCGTTCTCCTCGAACTCAGTAATGACCCGAGTGAACTGCCGGCGAGTGCTGCCTGGGTCGCCCACGGCAGGCTTGCCCGTCGCGATAGCCTGGCGCTGCGGCCAGTATGGCCGGGGAGTTGAGGCATGTCGCAGTTCACCAGCGCGCTGGATGATTTCGACCAGCCAAACCAGCTGCGGGTCAGCCCACGTAGTCTCCGAGGCTTCCCAAGGATCAGCCTTTGCCTTTCCCCAGCCCCTGGCCGCCTTCGTCTTCGCGACGTCTTCGAAGTCCGAGACTGCCGTCATTCCCGAAAACGCCTCAGTCAGCAGCCATGCGGCCCGCGATGCCCATGTTGTGCTCTCCGACCGGGCGATCCGGTCGGCTTCCGAGACGAACAGCTCGGTGGGCCACACCAGCTCGTACATGCTCAGATCTACCGACATGACGCTCATCATGACGCACCGCTCGAGTGACCACCCATGATTTGTCGCGGCCGTCAGATCGGCGGCGAACTCCGGCCTGCTGCAAGTAGCCCTGCGCCACGGCGGAGACCGCCGCGACGCCGGCCCGCAGCTGCCCGACCGTCACGTCCTGCAACCGTCACGGGTCCCGGCTGGCGTCAAAGGTGGCTTCTACCGTCGACCGGTAAGCAGGTCGACAAGCGGCTTTCACTATGACGTTCAGGCAGAATCGCCCCGCGTCTCGGCGGCAGCGCTGGCAACAGTCGGCAAACCATGCTTGTCAAGAAGCTCAACAAAGAAGGTCAGGACCGTCTGCTCGATGTGAGGATCGGTGAACTCTGCCCCGCCAAAGCGGAACACCTCATAGCCGTCAAGACGCAGTCGCCGATCTTCGGCGACCATCTTGGCGTAGCGCTCAGTGTTCGCCATCCCGCCGGTGTCGGCGTAATGATGTTTGCCATCCACCTCGATGACCACTCGCTCACGACGTGGGAGAAGCAAAAGGAAATCCATACGTTGTCGCTCGCGCGGCCGCAGCCCCCGTCGCATAGACGCCACGACGGGATCGTAGTGGAGGTATACCTGCGGTACGAGCGCCGGCAACTCGAAGCCACCAGCGCGGCGGTACAGCGAGCAGTAGGCCCGGAAGACTGCCTGCTCCGGCTCGGACGCGAGTGACGCGAACAGCCGCTTGTAGAGATGCTGCCCAACGGCCACATCGTCGAGATCCCTCAGCTGCGGGCGGCTGTCTCGCCACCAGCCGACGAGGTCCGCCCACGTCAGCCCCTGCGCGGTGAGGGGTCGTGTATAGATCAAGCAGTACTCGGCGTTCTTGGTGATCTCGACCTCATTGTTGACTGCGTCCACGAAGAAGAGCTCTGGCTTTGGACCGTCAGCCGCGAAGATCAAATTCTTGAACTCGCCGTTCACTCCGCGGTGCCCGAAGTGGTCAACCAGCGCTTGTAGGTCTGGCGCATCATGGTCATCGACACAGCGCTGAGCGATGGCTAGCAAGCGGGGCAGCTCCAGGTGCCGGAGCCTGGCCATGACGTAGCGGAACTTGCCGTCAAAGGCCTCTGATTCGCTACCTGGCGCAAGGCCGAGCTTCACGCATTCGGCAGGAACCTCATAGGACTTCATCTCAGCGATCTCAGCCGCTATGGCTCTACGCAGGGCTTCAGGCTTGACCTCGGCGACCACGTATCGAGACTAACGCCAGCCCGCACCACGAGCGCCTTCTTGCCGGATCGCTCATCGGTACGATCGGCTCCTCACGATGCGCGGTTAGCCTCAGGCTGGTTCGGCCCTGGTGCGATCCTCGGCCTCCTCCCTGAGCCTGGCCCGCCTTGCGTGCTGGCGACAAACATCTGAGCAGTAGGAGCGAGGACGACCAACTCCCTTAGGGGTCATCGATCGCCAGCAAGAACGGCACATCATCCCTGCATCGACCTTCTCCATGAGGGCCGCGCACAGCCGCTCGAAGATCTCCCGGGCTACCTCGTCTCGTCCGGTCTTCGACTCGTTGACGATCCTGTCGCTCAAAATGAAGAAGAGGGCGGTCAAAGCCTCCGCCACGGAACCTGAATGGTCTGTCGTGTCAGCCTGGTCCCCAAGGAGGTAGGACGCATCGAATACCGCTCCGGCCGAATTGGTCACCTGAGTACTGAGGAGTCCTCGTACGTAGCTTTCGGAGGCTCGAGAGAGAGCCAGTTCAGCAACGGGGTTACGCCAGGTCGTCGTGGCTGCTCCTCGCCGGTTCACGGCATCCGCCGATCAGCCTCGCGCATGGCCTCCTTCGTCACCGAAGATCCGCCTTCTAGTCGCCTACCGAGTCGGTGCGGAACGAACATACAAAACCCTTCAAGCAGCTCACCTGCTCGCGCCAAGACCTCAGGAACGTCCTCGGGCGCAGCCTTGGCAAGCGCTGCACGAGCGCTGAGCGTCACGGTCACAGCTGCCGTTACCGCGAGTACCACTAGTGTGCCGCACACGATGATCACAACTGCCACAGGCAAATCACCTTCTCTTGAATGCGAGAGGGCCCGGCACCGTTAACGGTGCCGGGCCCTCTGTGAACGCGAATGACGGAGGCTCGAAGACGCAAAACCCCCAGCGGAGCTGCCCCGCCGGGGGTTCGAATCTGAGGCAGGGCATACCGATGCCCTGCTCGAAACAGACTATAGCATTATCCTTACAGACGTCCGGTGGGACCAGGTGCAGGTGAAACGGCAAGGTGTTCACCAGTCGTTCCGCTTCGGCCAACCAGCGTTTCGTGACAGCGAAGGCCGGCGGTCATGCCTCCCAGATCTGCGGAGCAGACTTCTTGAAGCCGCAGCCCCTATTACAGCGTCAGACGGTCCACTTGGCCCTTCCGCTGCCCAGTCTCCGGACCCGGCCGCAGCTATGGAAGGGCCGGCGAGGAGTGGTCGGGGGCTGCTGACCTGCGGCCAGGCGCAGCCTCGGAAGGTCACGAAAGCGTCTCATTCCCAGTCTGAGCTGGTCTTCCTGTTGACTCTCAAACTCTAGAGGGGTAAATTAAGAGATGTCGGAAGGGCGGCAACCCGGACGACGACCCAGGAGAGATAGACCAGAGGAAGGCAGCACGGAGTATGGCTCACCTGTTGGAACGGTTCCGCGACGGCACGACCGCTTTCGCCAGCGCCCGCGAGAACGCATGGCACAGGCTCGGCACCGTCACCCGCGACGCGATGACGGCCGAAGAGGCCCTGACCACGGCATTCTTGGACGGATGGAACGTCCGCAAGATCCCCGTGGCGGGCACTGAGATCACCGAGCACGGCGTCACCACTGTGGATTCCCCGGACCGATTCATGACCGTCCGGACCAACCCGAAGACCCGGCGCACTGACTATCTCGGCATCGTCGGATCGGACTACACGCCGGTCCAGAACGAAGAAAACTGCCAGATCATGAATGCTCTGGTGGACGCCTCCGGCGCGCACTTCGAGACCGCCGGATCGCTGCGGGAGGGCCGTCAAGTGTTCGTCACCATGCGGATGCCCGACACGATGACGGTCGCGGGTATCGATCGGCTCGATCTCTACATCTCCGGCCTGAACTCGCACGACGGGACCCGCGCGTACAAGCTGATCGTCACGCCGATTCGGATCGTCTGTGCCAACACTCAGTCCCTCGCGCTCGATCGCGCCCGGTACTCCTTCTCGATCCGCCACACCGAGAGCGCGAAGAAGAAGATCGCCGAGGCTCGCAAGGCGCTGGGCTTGATGTTCAAGTACATCGAGGAGTTCGAGAAGGCCGCCGAGCGGATGATCAACGAGACGCTGACGCTCACCGAGTTCGAGAACGTGTGCCACGAGCTGTGGCCGCTGGAGCCGAGCGCTGGACCTCGCACGAAGTCCAACGACGCCAGGCGCATGGGTCACCTGCGCCGCCTGTTCGAGTACGCCCCGACGAACGCGAACATCCGAGGCACCCGGTGGGCCGGAGTTCAGGCGATCGGTGAGTACCTGGACCACTACGCGCCCGCGAAGACCGACACGGTTCGGGCACATCGGGTGCTGACTTCGTCCGACGTGACGGCCCGGAAGCACGAGGCTTACCGGCTGCTGTCAGTCTGACTCTCCCCCTCATCCGGCCGGACCACGGCCCGGCCGGATCCTCTCTCCTCACCTTCACAGCTCGCGCCGGGGCGGCAACCCCGGCGCGGCCGATCCCAGGACAACGAACCAGGAAGGCGTATCGCCATGACCGTCACCGTCGCCGAGCCGGAAGTCCTCGCCGAGGACGCCGCTCCCACCGAGACCGCGACCCCCATCGTCACCGCCGAAGGAGACGAGCAGTGGATCGGCGAATTCGATCTACCGCAGGTGGGGTACATCGAGGTCCCGATCGAGTCACTGATCGTCCACCCCGGCAACGTACGCAAGAACCTCAACCTCACGGCGGACTTCGTTCGCAGCATCAAGACCGAGGGCGTCATCGAGCCCCTGGAGATCACGCCTGCGACACCAGCGACGCCGGACCGGCCCGCGACGTACCACCTGATCGACGGGCACCGGCGACTGGCCGGATCCAAGAAGGCCAAGCGGACTACGATCCCTTGCTTATTCAAGGTCGCTCGTGCCGAAGACGTGGCCGGTCAGTTCCTCGACATGGTCATCACCTCTCGGCACAAGGAGAAGCTGACCGCGCAGGAGGAGGCGAACGCGCTGTTCGCGGCCTTCGAGGCGGGAGCAAGCAAGGCGCGGCTCACCGGCGCTTACGGCAAGGCGAAGGAAGTGGAGGCAGCGCTGAAGGCCGCGACGCTGTCGGAAGAGACGCAAGCCGCCGCCGCGAAGGCCGCCGCCGCGATCGAATACCCATGGACCGTCGACGAGCTCGCCGGTCTGGCCGAGTTCAGCGATGACGAGCAGGCGACGGCGCGGCTGATCCAGGCGTACGAGGACGACCGGTTCGCGTGGACGCTGGAAAAGGAACGGCAGGAGCGCCAGGAGGCCGAGGCCTGCGAGAAGATCCGCGAGGACATGAAAGCCGCAGGGGTGAAGCTGTATGAGGCTGACGAGGCCCCGGCCGGTCTGGTGAAGCTGATCGCATTGCCGACAGCGGCGGGACGCGGCATCGAGCCCAAGGACCATGCCGCCTGCTCCGGACATGTTGCGGTATTCGAGCGCTGGGGCGAGCCTCGCGTGTTCTACGCGTGCGCCGACTCGCAGAACTGCCCGCACATCGATCGGGCCACGTTCACGCCGCCGGTCGTCCCGCCGCCGCTGGGCAGCGCCGAGCAGGTCGCGGAGGCCGCCTGGAAGAAGGCTGAGGAGAGCGCACAGCGCAAGCGTGTGATCCAGGGAAACAAGGACTGGCGCGCGGCCCGCACGGTGCGAACCAAGTGGCTTGCCTCGCTGATGGCCCGCACTTCGCTGTCGCGCGAGCACACCGACGCCATTACCCGCTTCACCGCCTTCAATTTCCTGCGGGGATGGTCGGCCGCGCAGGACGGAGTGATCAGCGGTCACGGCACGTTGGTGGCCGAACTCCTTGGGCAGCCCAAGGCCCCGTCCGACTGGGCCGAACTGACGGCCAAGGCGACGGCCAAGCGGCTGATCCTGCTCACGCTCCTGCCTTTGGTCGCGGGCTTCGAGAAGAACATGAGCGATGGACGGTGGCGAACCGACGACGATCAGGGCTACCGGCACGAGCGCAAGCAGGCCGCCGAGTGGCTGAAACTCCTGGTCGCTCTGGGCTACAAGCTTTCGCCGATCGAGCAGGCCGTGATGGAGGACCGGGCCTACGATCCGGCCGCGCCTGTCCCCGCCGTGCCGGACACGCTGAACGAGGACGACAGCGACGACCGGGCCGACGAGGAGGCCGAGGACGACGCCGAGGCCCAGGACGAGCCGGAACCCGGACCGAGTGACCCGCAGGGCGAACCCGGCTCGGACGAGGACGACCCCGACCCGGACCCTGAAACCGCCGACGAGATCTGACCTTGCCGTCAGGGCAGGCCGGGAGACCATCCCGGCCTGCCCGACCTGGGCCGTCCGACCTGACGCTGTGTGTCCGGACGGCTCCGACCCCTTAGCGCCGAGGCCGGCGTGCTGCGCACGGGCATCGAGCCCTCCGCAGCACCACACGCTCCGCACCTCGCGCTTCCGGCGCACGATCCGCGCCACCTCCCCGAACACTTTTCGCGGCCCGGCCGCGCCCTGCACAAGGACTCTCCGCTATGACCACCCGCCCCGAGGCCATCACCCTCCCGCACACCGGCTTGCAGGTTCCCGCCAATCACCCTCACGTCGTGTCCATGTCGTCGCTGCCGACGCCCAACGGCACCACGCTTGTCGCCCTCGTCCGCTTCGACGACCGCGACGTCGGCACAATCGAGGGCACCGCAGACGGCGGCGACCTGTGGTTCCGCCCCGCCGGATCGGCCGACAACCCTGCCCGTCTTGAAAAGTTCGCCGTCCAGTGCCGACACCACGGCCAGCCGGTGACCGACGGCCACCTGATGAAACTTCTGGTCGAGGAATGGCAGATCAACAACCAGCTACTCAAGGCCATCGCCGAAGGCCAAACAGTGGCCAGATTCGCAGGCGACAGCGGCACACTACTGACCCTCACGCTCCGGGTATTTGTTCAGCCTCAGGCGACCGGCCTGAGTGTGGCGGCAGTCGTCCCGGCCGACGTCGTCGCTGCTCTCGCCGAAGTCGCCGACGACCCAGGCGGCCACTGGCAGGTCTGGACCGGAGCCGTCTGGCAGCAGGTCCAGGAGCCGGAAGCCGCCGAGCAGGACGGATCCGACCGGTGAGCAACATGACCCCGCCCCCGTCCCCCGTCACTCTTCGCGGTGAGGTTCTACACGCTGTCCGCTGGTCCCCGTACAAGAAGCAGGTTCGCGCCGACCTGGCCGCAACCCGAGCCCGCGGACTATCCGGCCCGGTCGAGGTCGTCCCCGTCCGCACGTTCCTGCAACGCGGGTACGCGCTGATACGGGACCCGGCCCGCACACCACACGACCCAGTCAGCGTCGACCTGCGTCCAGGGCGAGCCGCGACGGCCCCGGTCTGCAAGTTCGACCGCGACGGCCAGATATAGGGGCGGGTCAGGCTGAGCGGCCCAAGCGGCTGCAGCCGCGCCAACCGCGACCTCGCCAGAGACGGCATCTGGTCATGGGCCATCGACTCAAGCGCCACATCGCGCAACTCGAACAGCAACTCATCGCCGTCGGCGCGGAACTTGCCGACCGCAAACAGGAACTTCAAGCAGCCCAAGAAGTCAACCACGACCTCATCAAGTGGCTCAATCGGGACAGAACCCATGAACGATCTTGACGTCAAGTGCCAGGCCACTACCCGGACGTTCCCATCACATCCAGAGTCTGCGAAGCTGAGCCTGAGCTTCGCGAGTAATCAACCGTAAGCTTGGGGGATTCGGTGGCTTTTCTCCTCGGACTGGTTAGCAACGTGCTGGCCAACGTGGTGTTCTGGCTTGGCCTTGGCGCGGTGGTGTGGCTCGCAGCATCGATAGCGCGGCGAAGGTTCGTCGACTTCTTCGGTCTGAGCCACGACGGACAAATAACCGTCCACCTATCTAACCTTTGGGATCCTGCATCGACGATTAGCCCCGCTGGCTACACGATATCAAGGCATGAGTTCCAAGTGACTCAAAGCGTTAGCCGACTCTTCGGAACTGCTTCGATGCGACTACCCGAAATGGCTCGCGGG
>Ga0136846_1214058_pt1 | contig 19436 bp, 14 predicted proteins | sample HopSoiMetagenom2_FD_96841 | JGI IMG/M metagenome (GOLD analysis project Ga0136846, IMG submission 96841) | Grasslands soil microbial communities from Hopland, California, USA - 2 Assembly 2016 (version 4) | ecosystem: Environmental > Terrestrial > Soil > Grasslands | place: USA: Hopland...
GATGCTGCTCGCTGGTCTCCGCGTCGACCAGGTAGGCCTCCAGCGTGCCCGCGTCATGCCGGAACAGCGTGTTCGACAGCGAGCAGTCGCCCCAGAAGAACCCGGACAAGTGCAGCCGGACCAGCAGCTCGACCAGCGCGTCGAGCAGCCCGTCGGTGGGATGCAGGCCCCGCGGGGCGGAGAAGACGGACCGGTAGGTGGTCGCGTAGGACAAGAACTTGGTGACCAGGATCGCGTCGCTGTCTTCGGGCCGGGTGCCCGGCGGCCCCAGGTCGACCGCGATCCCGACCGCCTCGACCGCGGGGATGCTCAGCTCGCCCAGCGACCGGAGCAGCCGGTACTCGCGCCGGGCCAGCCGCTCGCTGAGTTCCTTGAGGGCGTACAGGGTGCCGTCGTCGTAGACGAACCGGACCACGTGCCGCGAGATGCCCCGCTGCCTGATCTCGACCAGCCGCTCGTCCTTCCAGTCCGCCAGCGACTGCGACCACGGCAGGGTGAGCAGCCCGGCCGCGTGGTCGGCGGGGGGCGTGAAGACAAACCGCATAAGACCTCATTACCCCGAACGAGCCAGCTGCGCCCCTCAGCCACCACCATCCACCTCCAGCTGGGCGGGCGCCATGTTGGCGCCGCTGATGACGACGGCCACGCGCTCGCCCGGCGCGGGCTTGTACGCCCCGGCCAGCAGGGCCGCGATCCCGACGGAGGCGGCGGGCTCGGCGGCGATCCTGGCCGTCTGCCACAGCGTCCGCTGGGCGGTCACGATCGCGGCGTCGTCGACCAGCACGACGTCCTCCACGTGGGCCTGGGTGATCGGGAACACCAGCTCGCCGACCCGCCGCGGGGCCAGGGCGTCGGCCGCGATGCCCTCGGCCGGGGCGTCGGCCGGCCGGCCCGCGGCCCGGGCCCGGGTCAGCGTGGGGGCGCCGTCGGGCTCCACCCCGATGACGCGCGTCGTCCCGCCGAACCAGGCGGCGATGCCGCCGACCAGCCCGCCGCCGCCGACCGGGACCAGCACGGTGTCGAGCTTCTCGGCCTGGCCGGCCAGTTCCAGCGCCAGCGTGCCCTGGCCGAGCAGGGTCTCGCGCTGGTCGAAGGCGTGCACGCTCATCGCGCCCGAGCTGGCGACCCAGTCCTGCGCGGCGGCCAGCGCGTCGGCGTACCGGTCACCGGTCACCACGAGCTCGGCGCCGAGCTGCCTGATCCGCTCCATCTTGGCCGGGGCCGACACGGTCGGCACGAAGATCCTGGCCGGCACACCGAGCCGGTGCGCGGCGTAGGCCACGGCCACGCCGTGGTTGCCGCCGGAGGCCGCCACCACCCCCGCGGACGGCACGTCGCGCAGCAGCAGGTTCGCGAACGCCCCGCGGGCCTTGAACGACCCGGCGCACTGCAGCTGCTCCAGCTTGAGCGTGACGAGGGGCAGCTCGCCGAGCTCGAGCTCGATCACCGGCGTGCGCCGGATAAAGGGGCGGATCGTGTCGTAGGTACCTGAGATCTCGTCGCGGGTTATCACGTCAGGCAGACTAGCTGCCATGACTGAGCACACGCATGACCACGACGATCACCCGGCTTGCGCGGTAGCCCACAGTCCCGTGGCCCCGCGGGCTTCCGCGGCCGAGCGGACGCTGGTCGCGGTGTTCGCCTCGCCGGTCGCCGGCTACCTGCTGAGGTACGCCGCCGATGCCGGATTCCGCGGGCTGCTGCTCGAGCCCGACGAGGCGCGCGCGGCCGGCGCCACCACGCTCGGGTTCCCGGTGCTCACCGCCGTGCCGGATGACCTTGACGACACCGCCGACGTGGTGGTCACCGATCACCACCGGCCCGAGCTCGGCGTCATGCTCCGCGACGCGCTGGCCACCAAGGCCCGGTGGATCGGGATCATCGGCAAGCCCGGCATCGTCGGGCCGCACGTGGCCATGCTCACCGAGCTCGGCGTCCCGGACGGGGAAATCGCCCGCGTGCACCGGCCGATCGGGCTCAACATCGGCTCGAGGATCCCGCCCGAAATCGCCATCTCGACCCTGGCCGGCCTGCTCGCCGACCGTAACGGCCGGCCCGGCGGGTTCGATTTCTGAACATCCGGCTCGTTTCCCGGGCATAGTCGCCCGCTTCGACCGGTTAGACCGGATAGCGGGGCCACAGTATCTGCTGCCGCCTGGACCCCGCGGCAGCCGTACGTGCCCTTGGCGGTGCGTGCGGCTGAACCGGGCCCAGCGGGGGCGCTGGCGTACGGGAGGCTTGTTTGGCCCGGGCGTTCGTCCGGCATCGGGGGCTTATCGCGTTCGCGGCGGGCGGCGCGATGGCCGAGACGGCGCTGCTCTGTTTCCTGGCGCCCGGCGCCCGGTTCCTCGGGCCGCAGGTCACCGCGCTCCCCCCGTTCGCGGCCTACCACGACCTGCGCTGGCTGTTCGCCTTCAACCAACCCTGGTTCGGGTTTACTGGCGTGCTCGTGCTGCTGATCGCGGCCCGTTCGGTGGTGGACGCGGTGCTGGTCATGCTGGCCTGGCCGCGCGAGCCCGCCCTGCCGCGGCCGCGTTTCCTGACCTCACTGCTGTCCTGCGCGGTGCTCACCGTGGTGACCGGGCTGGTGATGTCGCCGGTGGTCACGCTGATGTTCGGGGTTGCCCTGCTGCCGTTCTCCTGGCCCTACCTGGCCGCGGTGCCGATCCTGGTCGGCACCGCCGTGGCCCTGAGCCAGGGCGGCGTGGGCCGGGCCTGGTGGCGGCAGCTGCCGCCGGCCCGCATGGCGGCCTGGGTGGTCACCACCTTCGGCGTCCTGTCGCTGGCCTCGGCGCTGATGACGCACCTCGACACGGCCGGGATCGTCGCGGTGGCCGGGCTGGCCGGCGTCGTCGACGCGCGGGCCTGGTACGGGCTGACCGCGGCCGCGGTCCGCGCCGCGGTGGCCAGGCCGCCGCATCCGTGGCACTGGCGGGCCGCACTGTGGCGGCTCCGGCTGGCCCTCCGGCACCGGACCAGCTGGGTGCCGGTGGCGCCGCTGGCGGCGGTGATGGTGCTCGCCCTGGTCGTGGGCGTGGCCCGGCTGGCCTTCACCGGCACCGTGCGCTTCGACCCCGACACGAGCGCCGTGGTGGCCGGGGCGGCCGCGAGCCACCATGACGGCGCCCTGGCCCCAGTGGCCAGCGGGAGCAGCGGGAGCGGCAGCGCCGGAACCCCGAAGGCCGTCAGCGGCCCAGCCGGTAAAACTACCGGTGCCGTGCTCGTGATCGCCGGCTTCGGGTCGACCTGCTGCCACAGCGCGAACGCCCTACGCCGCGCCGCGCCAAACCTGCTGGTACGGCAGTTCTCCTATCTCGGCCTGAACGCCGCCGGGCAGCCGGTCCCTTACCGCCTGGCGGGCAACCTGTCCATCCAGGTCATCGGCGACCGGCTGGCCGCCCAGGTGGAGGCGCTGTACCGGGCGGCCGGAAAGCCGGTGGACATCGTGGCCGAAAGCGAGGGCACCCTCGGCCTGTACGCAATGCTGGCCCGGCACCCCCACCTGCCGCTGGGGTCCGTGGTCCTGCTCAGCCCGATCATCGAGCCCGGCCAGTTCGGCCAGGCCGGGGGCACCGTGCCCGGCGCCGCGCTGACCACCCTGAACAACCTGATCGGCGGCATGTCACCGTACGGGCGCTCGGGGGCGCAGGCGCTGATCGACTCGGTCGGCGAAGTGGGTGCCAGCTACTTCGCCCAGGTCAGCCACGACCATGGCCTGCCCTGGCTGGCGGTCGTGCCGCTCGCCGACGCGGTCACGCTGCCCGCGTGCCCCTGGCCGCCGAACGTGATCTTCGTCGACGCGCTGCACGGCGGCCTGCTCGGCGACGGTCCGGTGCGGCGCATCGTCGAGACCTTCCTGGCCACCGGGGCACCCCCGGACCGGGACCTGAACGAACTGGCCGGCAGCACGCAGCGGGACCTGCGCAACGCGGCCCGGCTGATCTCGGGCGCGGCCGCCGCCTGGCGGATGCCCCAGCTTCAGCCGGCTTGCCCTTCCTGAGCATGCCGCTCGTGAGCCTGCTACGCTGTCGCCTGTGACGCGAACAGCTTGCCTTCAGTGGTGGCGCCGCCCGTAGGCGGCTTGCCTGATCGCGCTCAGACTCAGCAGCGACCGCCCGGGGAAACGGCGGTCGCTTTTGCGTTCCGGCCGGCGTCCCGGGCCTGAAAACCCGAGGGGCCACCGTGGACGCTCAGTCCCTGGAACTGATAACCAAGGGCGGCGTGCGGATCACCCGCACCGCCACGCCGTTCGACCCCGCCGAGCTAGGCCGGATCGCGGCCGCGGCCGACGAGCGCCGCGGCGGGGTGATGAGCTCGGGCATGGAGTACCCCGGGCGGTACAGCCGCTGGGTCATGGCCTACGCCGACCCCTGCGCCGAGATCACCGCCACCGGCCGGCGGCTCACCGCGCGGGCCCTGAACGACCGCGGCCGGGTGCTGATGCCGGTCATCCGGGCCGCCATGGAGCGGGCCGGAACCCTGATGCAGCCGGCCGGTGACGACATCACCGTGACTATCCCGGAGGACGACCGGGTGTTCACCGAGGAGGAGCGCAGCCGCAGGCCCACGGTGTTCACCGCACTGCGAGAGATCACCGCGGCGTTCGCCTGCGAGGACCCGCACCTGGGCCTGTACGGGGCGTTCGGCTACGACCTGGCGTTCCAGTTCGAGCCGGTCCGGCCGCGGCTGGAACGCCCCGTGACCCAGCGGGACCTGGTCCTGCACCTGCCGGACGAGATCTGGATCATGGACCGGATGCGGGAGGAGGCGGTCAGGTACTCCTACGATTTCGAGGTGGGCGGCGTGTCCACCGCCGGGCTTGACCGCGCGACGGCACGCACCGGGCCGGAGCGAGACGGCCAGCCCGTTCGGGAGCCAGAACTGCCGGAACCGCCGCGGCCGGGCAGCTATGCGCGGGTCGTGGAGGAGGCCAGGGAGCGGTTCGCCTGCGGGGACCTGTTCGAGGTGGTGCCGAGTCACGTGTTCCACGGGCGGTGCGCGTCGCCGGCCGCCTTCTACGAGCTGCTCCGGCAGCGCAACCCGGCCCCGTACGAGTTCCTGTTCAACCTGGGCGAGGAGGAGTACCTGGTCGGAGCGTCGCCCGAGATGTACGTCCGGGTCACCGGGGACCGGGTGGAGACCTGCCCGATCGCGGGCACGATCGTGCGCGGCGCGGACACCCTGGAGGACGCGGCCAACATCGCCACCCTGCTCGGCTCGGCCAAGGAGGAGTCCGAGCTGACCATGTGCACCGACGTGGACCGCAACGACAAGGCCCGGGTCTGCGTGCCCGGCTCGGTCCAGGTGATCGGCCGGCGGCAGATCGAGATGTACAGCCGCCTCATCCACACCGTCGATCACATCGAGGGCCGGCTCCGGCCCGGGTTCGACGCGTTCGACGCGTTCCTCACCCACATGTGGGCGGTCACCGTGACCGGGGCGCCGAAGACCTGGGCCATGCAGTTCATCGAGGACCACGAGGCGACCCCGCGCCGCTGGTACGGCGGCGCGGTCGGCAAGGTCGGCTTCGACGGGTCGATGAACACCGGGCTCACCTTGCGCACCGCGCACATCACCGGCGGGATCGCCGCGGTGCGGGCCGGTGCGACGCTGCTGTACGACTCGGTACCCGAGGCGGAGGAGAAGGAGACCCACATTAAGGCGCGCGCCCTGATCGAGACCCTGAACGAGGCCAGCCAGGGCGCGCTCGGGGCGGCGGCCGCCGCGTCGCGGCCGGCGCACGTATCGGCGTCCCGGGACTATGCCCAGCGGGTCCTGCTCGTCGACCACCAGGACTCGTTCGTGCACACGCTCGGCGACTACTTCCGGCAGCAGGGCGCCGAGGTGACCACGCTGCGATCCGGGTTCGCGCCCGGGCTGCTCGATTCCTACGCGCCCGACCTGGTCGTCATGTCGCCCGGGCCGGGCCGGCCGGCCGACTTCGGCTGCGCGGCGCTGCTCGACGAGATCTACGCGCGGCACCTGCCGGTGTTCGGCGTCTGCCTGGGCCTGCAGGCCATGGTCGAGCACGCCGGCGGCGCCCTGTCCCTGCTGTCCGAGCCCGTGCACGGCAAGCCGGGCCTGGTGCGGGTGTCCGGGGGGGCGCTGCTGGCCGGGCTGCCCGCCGAGTTCACCGCGGGGCGGTATCACAGCCTGTACGCGCCGGCCGGCGAGGTCCGCGGCGGGTTCGAGGTGACCGCCGCCACCCGGGACGGCGTGGTGATGGCGATCGAGGACCCCGCCGCGGCCCGCTGGGGGGTGCAGTTCCACCCGGAGTCGATCCTGACCGCCTCCGGCCGGGCCGGCCACCAGATCATCGCCAACGTCCTGGGCCTGTGCCGTGCCCGCGCCGACGGGCACGCTCGCGGATTGCTGACCGCCGACTCACCCGTCACCTAATCGGCAACGCCTTGACCTGCGTTGAATCCCGCCGAATGTCGGTACCGCCCGGTAGTGTGCTGCCCATGAGGAGCGTGGAACCCGAGGTCTTCCTGGTCGCACGGCCGCAGGTCGATTATGACGCGATGGCCGCCTACCTGCGTGAAGTGGGGGGCGAACGCTGGCTAGAGCGGATCGATCGTGGCCAGCTCGAAGCCCAGGATCTCGCAGAGTTCGCAGGCAAGATGTGCTACGACCCCGAGACGGAAATCCTGACCGACAGTGGCTGGAAGCGCTCTGAAAGTCTTCGCCCGGATGTAGATCAAGTGCTGACCTGGAACCGTGCCGAAGAGCGGGCAGAGTTCCAGCCATTCTCGCTGATCCGATATCAATATCAGGGCCCGATGCTTCGTATCAAGCAGCGGGGTCTTGATCTTTTCGTCACTCCAGATCACCGGCTATGGACGCAGAAAATGCTGGAGGGTGGGAGGTGGAGCCCTTGGCATTTTTCTACGGCTGAGACTGTAGGTATTCGAGGTATATGGCGTTTTCGGCGAGACTCGACGCTTGTGCGCGGCACTATCGGTTCCGATGAGTGTGTGATCCCGGCGCGGGAGTACCGCTCCGGCCGCCGAGACGCTGGTTATGAAAAAAGGGTGCAGAAAACCCGAGAGCTTAGAATGCTGGTGCTGGCTTACGCCAAGTTTCTTGGGTACGTAATCGCGGAAGGCTACGCGTACGAGCCAACTGGCAGCGGAAGCCCATACGTGGGCATAACGCAGAGCAAGGGGCCGGTACTGGATGACATCCTCTCTGTTCTTGACGAGCTCGGCTTGTCTTACGGGGAGTACCCGGACCCGCGAAAGCCCCAAGTGGTGACGATTCATGTTTTCGGCGGGAAGGATTTCGTCCGTCGGGTGCGGGAGGACTCGGGCAGCGGGGCACGGAACAAGCGCATCCCGCGCTGGCTAATGGAGCACAGTGACCTGCGTGTGCTTGATGCCCTCTGGTCTGCCATGTGGGCCGGTGATGGCAGCATGGCCGGAGGATCTCAGGTCTACTCCACTGTGTCTGAAGGGCTGGCCAGTGACGTACAGGAGTTGCTCATCCGGACCGGGAAGGCCTCTTCAGTCACCTCTCATGATCGTGAAGAGACTAGGCATTATCGGGTGCGCGTGCTTCAGAACGGAGTCATTGGCAGCAAGCCGACGGCCAGATCATGGGAGTCGTATAACGGCCTCGTATGGTGTGTTTCGACGCCCAATGGCATCATTTATGTCCGCCGCAATGGTAACGGGGTCTGGTGCGGTAACTGCTATCGCTCCTGGGAGCCTGGGCTCAACCCGAATGTCCGGAAAGTCCGCGACGACCAGTACGCCTATCTGCAGAACATCCTGAAGCAGCAGCATGGCTCGGTGCTTGAGCACGCCAGTTTCAGCTTCGTGCTGCACAACGTATCTCGTGTATTCACGCACGAGATCGCTAGGCACCGGCCCGGAACAGCCATCTCGCAGGAATCTCTGCGGTACGTTCGGCTCGACGAGCTGCCGTTCTGGTTCCCGGACTGGGCGCAGGAAGACCCGGAGCTGATGAAGCGGGCCACCGCCCTGCTGTCCGAGCTCGAGCAGTTCCAGGGCTGGATGGCCGGGCACTTCGGGCTGGACGAAGACGACACCAAGATGCACGAGAAGAAGGCCAAGACCTCCTTCATGCGCCGGTTCGCGCCCGAGGGCCTGGCCACCGGGCTGGTCTGGACGGCGAACATCCGCACCTTGCGGCACACTATCGAGGCGCGCACCGACCAGGGCGCCGAGGAGGAGATCCGCCTGGTGTTCGGCAAGATCGGCGAGCTGATGCGGGCGGAGGCGCCGGCCTTGTTCGGGGACTACACGGTGACCGGCGAGGGCACCTGGGTCCCTGGCTGGCGGAAGGTCTAGGAGGCACGCGATGCCTGACGTCACGGTCGGAACGAACGCCGCCTACCTGGCGGTCCCGGTCACGCCGGGCCCGTGGCCGGGCGTGGTGGTGATCCACGAGGCGTTCGGGCTGAACGCCGACATCCGCCGGCACGCCGACCGGCTAGCGGGGCTCGGCTACCTGGCCCTGGCGCCCGACCTGCTGGCGGGCAAGTCCTGGCTGCGCTGCATCCGCAGCATGTTCCGCCAGATCGCCGCCGGTTCCGGACCGGCGTTCGAGCTCCTCGACGCGTGCCGCGGCTGGCTGGCCGCGCGCCCGGACTGCGCCGGCAAGACCGGGGTGATCGGGTTCTGCATGGGCGGCGGCTTCGCGCTCATGTGCGCCCCGCGTGACGGGTACGCTGCCGCGGCCGTCAACTACGGCGTGGTCCCGGCCGACGCCGAGAACGCGCTGGCCGGCTCGTGCCCGGTGGTCGGGAGCTACGGCGGCCGGGACACGATGGGCGTGTCCCATCCGGAGCGTCTCAAGGCCGCGCTGACCGCGCTGGGCGTCCCGCACGACGTGAAGGTGTATCCGGAGGCCGGTCACGGTTTCATGAGCCCCCGTCCGGCCGCGCTGGCGCCGCTGACCAAGCTGGCGCGGCTGCAGTACGACAAGGCATCGGCCGAGGACGCCTGGCAGCGGATCTTCGCATTCTTCGGTACGTACCTCAAGGACTAGTACCGGCGGTCCTAGGAGCCCTGGGTGACCTTGGGATCCAGGTCTTAGTGGATGAGGTGACGGGCGGCGCCGGGGATTTTCACAGTGGGTGGGCCTGACGTGTGAGTGATGGGCCATTATGGGCAGGGAACCTTAGCGCGGGAGGACGGATGGGCCGGCCGATTATCGGCATCACCGGGGAACTCGAGGCTGCCCGGTGGGGTAACTGGATTCGCGAGGCCGTCGTCTCGCCGGTGAGCTACACGCGAGCCGTCGAGCGGGCCGGCGGAACGCCGGTGATCTTGCCGCCGGTGCCCGCGGGTTCGGTGCCCGTGCTGATTGCCGGGCTCGGCGGCCTGGTGCTCACCGGCGGCCGGGATATCGATCCCTCGCTCTACGACGAGGCGCCGCACGCGCGGACCGACATCCCCGACCACCGGCGGGACCGGTTCGAGCTGATCCTCACCCGGGCCGCCATCGACGCCGACCTTCCCTTCCTCGCCATCGGCCGCGGCCTGCACATCCTCAACGTGGCCCGCGGCGGCACCATCACCCAGCACCTGCCCGATCGCCTCGGCAACGAGAGCCACAAGCCCGACCCGGTCAAGATGACCACCCATGACCTGCAGATCGCCGCGGCCAGCAAGCTCAGCGGCGTCCTGGGCGAGACGGCTCAGGTGCCCGCGGCCCACCACCAGGCGATCAACCGGATCGGCACCGACCTGCTCACCGCGGCCTGGACCCCGGACCAGGTGGTCGAGGCGCTCGAGGTGCAGGGGCACCGGTGGGGCCTGGGCGTGCAGTGGAACCCGGAGGACGGCGACGACCCCCGGCTGTTCGAGGCGCTGATCGCGGCGTCCAAGACCGCCGCGCAGGCCGCCGTCCCGGCCCAGCCCGAGGTGAACACCCGCTCCTCCAAGCGCAAGCGCCACGCCGCCCGATCCTCCTAGGCTGGCCTGCTCCTAGGCTGGTTCGTCCCCGGCGACTCCGGGATCCGCGGTAACCGGTCTTCGAGTTCCTGCACGTGCTGACGCGCCGAGTCGGCCATGGCGGTGATGAACCGGGTGATGACCTGCAGCTCCTCATCGGTGAAGCCGTCCAGGATGGCGTGCACGCGGTCGCCGAGCGAGCCGAAGAACGCCAAGCCGGTGGCCTTGCCCTGGTCGGTGTAGCGGAGGTGGACGACCCGGTTGTCGGCCGGGTGATCCCGGGCCCGGCGGATGTGCCCGGCCTGCTCGAGGCGGTCGATGACCAGGCTGGCGCCGCCGGAGGACAAGCTGAGCTGCTCACGCAGCTGCCCGGCGGTCAGCGGCGTGCCGTTGCCCTCGGCGCTCATGATCGCAACCAGGGCGCGCAGGTCGGCGGCCTGCAGCCGGTGCAGCTCGGCGAAGGCGTGGCCGATCCGGCCCGAGTCCGTGCCGTACCGGCGCAGCGCGTCGATGATCATCCACCGGATTCTGGCCTGGCCACCGCCGGCCGGATAGAAGTCAGCCACCTGGTTGCGTCATCTCCCTGCCCTCATTATATGCTCATCAAGTGAATCATTCATCGAGTGAGTCTTTTCCCGGGCGGCCTCCGGACACGGTGCACGGCGTGGCCCGGCTGGCCCGGTGGTCGCTCGCCCACCGATGGATCGTAGTCACCGCCTGGGTCGTGCTGGCGCTGGCCGGCGGCATGGCCGCCGCCCAGTCCGGCCACCGGCTTTCCTTCGCCTTCGACCTGCCCGGGCAACCCGCGTACGAGACCAACACGGCTATCGTCCGGGAATTCGGCACCGGCGGCGACAACCCGCCGCTGGTCGTGGTGGTCCGTCTGCCGCCGGGCCGCACGGTGGACTCATCCGGCGTTCGGGCGCAGCTCGCCGCCGCGTTCGGGCAGGCGGCCGCGGCGCTACCCGGCGCCCGGGCCGCCTCTTGGGTCAGCACCGGCGACCGGGCCTTCGTCTCCGCCGACGGGCGGACCGCGTTCCAGCTGCTGTACCCGGTCCCGGACTTCGCGAGCAGCGACCCTTACGCCGCCGCGCTGCCCCGGCTGAACCGCGCCGTGGCCGGCCTGCGGGTGGACGGGACGCCGGTCCTGGTCACCGGGGCCAGCATCCTGTCCTCCGGCGGCTCCGGCGGCGGCAGCAGCGTGCTGGCCGAGACGCTGCTCGCCGGGGCGGGGGCGCTGGTCATCCTGGCCGTCGTGTTCGGCTCCCTCATCGCGCTGACGCCGCTGCTCATCGCGGCGGTCGCGATCCCGTCCGCGTTCGTGTTCATCTACGCCCTGACCTACGCGATCACCGTGTCCACCCTGGTGCAGAACATCGTCGCCCTGGTCGGCCTGGGCGTGGCCATCGACTACGCGCTGCTCATCGTGACCCGGTGGCGGGAGGAACGGGGACGCGGCCTGGACAACCGCGCGGCGGTGCTCCGGGCCTCGGCCACGGCGGGCAGCTCGGTGCTGTTCTCCGGCATCACGGTCGCGGTGAGCCTGGCCGCGCTCGCCCTGACCAGCGTACCGTTCCTGCGCAGCATCGGCCTGGCCGCCATGCTCATCCCGCTGATCAGCATCGCCGTGTCAGCCACCCTGCTGCCGGTGGTGCTGGACGCGGCCGGCCCGGCGCTGGAATGGCCGCGCCGCCGGCCCGCCCGGACCGTCAGCCCGCTGTGGACCGGGATCGCCCGCCGGGTCACCGCACGGCCAGGATGGTCAGCCGCCGGGGCGCTGGCCGTCCTGGCCGTGCTGATCGTCCCGGTCTTCTCGCTCAACCTCGGCGAGCCCCAGGCCACCGCGACGGCGGCCACCGCCCCCGCCCCCGCCCGGGCAGGCCTGGATGCCCTGGTCTCCTCCGGCATCGGCCCCGGCGTGCTGCGGCCCGCCGAGATCCTGCTCCCGGCGGGCGCCGCCGTCCCGGCCGTTCACGGCGTGATGGTGACCGCTCCCGGCGCCTGGGCGCGGGGCGGCCGGCACATCGCGAACGCCTGGCCGCCGGACGATCCCTCGACCGCGGGCGGCAAGGCCGCGCTGGCCGCGATCCGGTCCGCCGTGGCCGCCGTGCCCGGCGCCAAGACCGGCGGCTCGCCCGCCCAGGACGCCGACTTCATCACCGCCCTGTACGGCCCGAACCTGGCCATCATCATCGCCGCCATCGTCATCGTGACGTTCGTCCTGCTGGCCCGGGGGCTGCGCTCGCTGTGGCTGCCGGTCAAGGCGCTGCTGCTGAACCTGATCTCGCTGGCCGCCGCGTTCGGCGTGCTGACCTTCGTCTGGCAGGAGGGCCACGGGACCACCGCCCTGTTCTCCAGCCCGGCCACCGGAGCCGTCACGCTCTGGGTGCCGCTGGCGGTCTTCGCGCTGCTGTTCGGGCTGTCGATGGACTACGAGGTGTTCATCCTGACCCGTATCAACGAGGAGTACGAGCAGGCCGGCGACGTCCGCGAGGCCGTCGTGCGCGGCATCGGCCACACCGGCCGGCTCGTCACCTCCGGCGCGCTGATCCTCTGCCTGGCCTTCATCGCCCTGGGCGGCGTCCCGGTCACCGACGTGAAGATCCTGTCGACCGGACTGGCCGCCGGGATCATCATCGACGCCACCGTCATCCGCGGCGTGCTCGCCCCGGCCCTGGTCGCCTTGCTCGGCCGGGTCAACTGGTGGCTCCCCCGCCCGGCCGCCCGGCTGCTGCGCGTCACCCCGCTCGTCGGCGGGGCAGCCCACGACTCGCCCGCTCCGCCCGGTGGCGTCCGGCCCGCTTCCCGGCGGTGACGCCTAGATGGGGGGTGAGTAGTTGCTGACCCAGTGGACCTGGAGCCAGGCCATGAAGGTGGACCAGGCGCCAGTCACCTCGAGCAGGCCGACGCAGACCAGCATGGCGCCGCCGACCCTGGTGACCAGGCGGGCCCGGCGGCGGAAGAACGCCGAGGCGCGCATCGCCACCTGGAAGCCGAACGACACCAGCAGGAACGGGATCCCGAGGCCGAGGGCGTAGACGAAGGCGAGCAGGGCACCGCGCGATACCGTCCCGGTGGAGGCGGACAGCGCCAGCACGGCGGTCAGCGTGGGCCCGATGCAGGGGGTCCAGCCGAGCCCGAACATCACGCCGAGCAGCGGCGCCCCGGCCAGGCCCGCCCGAGGCCGGGCGGAGGGGCGCACGATGCGGCCCGCGAACGAGAACCGGTCGAGCGCCCCGGCGAACAGCAGGCCGAGGACGATGGTCACGGCGCCGAGGATCTGCGTCAGCAGCCGGGCGTGCCCGGTCAGCAGGTGCCCGAGGCCGCCCAGGGCCGCGCCGTACGCCACGAAGACGAGCGAGAACCCGAGCACGAACAGCGCCGTCCCGGCGACCACCCGGCCGCGGGGCGGCCCGGCGGGGGTGACGGCGAGCGGGGGAGCGGCGATCGCGACCGCGGAGCCGGCCGCCGCCGAGGCAGCCGGAGCCGTGGCGGCAGCGCCGTCCGCCGTAGCGGTGGCAGATCCGCCGGCCCCGGCCATGCCGGTGACAAAGGACAGGTACCCCGGCACCAGCGGCAGGCAGCACGGGGACAGGAAGGTAACCGCGCCGGCCGCCGCGGCCACCGGCAGCGCCAGGATCAGCGGGCCAGAGGTCACGAGCTGCCCTACTCCGCTCACTGTCGCCTCCCGGGGGTCAGCAGGTCCCGCATTCACTATGCCATGCCCGTCTCAGCCGCTCGACGCCGGCTACTACATCACGTAGTGGACCATCCCGCGCCTCTTGGGCCAGAACCCCGGCCGGAGCCGCTAGGGTTGGCGAGGTGAGATCGGTCCTCACCCGTCCGCGCACGCCCGCCGGGGAAAACGACGCGCCCCGCCCCTGGCTGCTGCCCGCTGGCCTGGGCGCGTTCGCGCTGGCCCTCGGGCTCTACGTGATCTACATGGTCATCCACCCCAAGAGCTTCACCATGGACCCGGTGGACCTGGCCGTGTACCGGTCCGGCGGGCTCATCGTCCGGCACGTCAGGCCGCTGTTCGACCCGCGCCTGGCCGCGCCGCTCTACGACTGGGTGGGATACGGCAAGCTGCACCTGCCGTTCACCTACACGCCGTTCGCGGCCATCACGTTCGCGCTCATCTCGTTCGTGCCGTGGTGGCTGTCCCAGCAGCTGTCGGTGGCGGTGGACATCCTCGCGCTGCTGACCTCGCTGTGGCTCATCCTCGGCGGCCTGGGCTACCGCCGGGACCGGACCCGGCTGGGCGTCACCCTGCTCGGCGCCGCCGCCGTCTTCTGGACCGAACCGGTCCTCCGCACCATGTACCTGGGCCAGGTCAACCTGGTCTTGATGGCCCTGATCAGCTGGGACCTGTGCCAGCCGGACACCGGTAAGAGCCGCTGGTGGAAGGGGTTCGGCACCGGCGTCGCGGCCGGCATCAAGCTGGTCCCGCTGATCTTCATCCCGTACCTGCTGCTGGCCAGGAAGTTCCGGCAGGCCGCGATGGCCTGCGCGGGCTTCGTGTTCACCGTCCTGGCGGGCTTCGTCATCCTGCCGACCGACTCGCGCACGTGGTGGTTCGACGGCCTGTTCTTCCAGGGCGGCCGGACCGGCTTCACCGGCTGGGCCGGCAACCAGTCGCTCGACGGCCTCATCACCCGGCTGGCCGGCAGCGTCAACGGCGCCAAGCCGGCCTGGATCGCGGCGGCGGTGGCGGTCGGCGCCGCCGGGGTGATCGCCGCCGCGCTGCTCGACCGCAAGGGGTATCCGGTGGCGGGCCTGCTGACGGCCGCGCTGACCGGGCTGCTCGTCTCGCCCGTCAGCTGGGACCATCACTGGGTCTGGATCGCGCCCGGCGCGCTGGTGGCCGCGCACTACGCGGTGCGGGCGGTCCGGCGCGGCGACAAGATGGCCGCCTGGGGCCTCGGGGTACTAGCCGCCGGCCTGCCCGTGTGGTTCGGGGCCTGGCCGGCCCGGCTGTTCACGGCCAAGCTCAACCTCGGCAACGACTCTCTCGGCCTGCTCTGGATCCCCAGGAACACCAACCCGGTCTACTACCAGTGGTACGGGGACCGGCCCTCCTTCGTCGAGTACCGCTGGCATTTCCTGTCCCTGATCGAAGGCGACGCCTTTGTCCTGGCCGGCCTGGGCCTGCTCGGGCTGCTGGTCGCGATGTCGTTGCTGCTCTCGCGCGGCCCTGGGGCGCAGAGAACTAAGGAGCAAAACGATGAGCCTGGGAGAGCTCAGGGAAGTCTGCGCGGACGTCTACGCCTACCTGCAGCCTGACGGCAGCTGGTACCTCAACAACACCGGCTTCCTGGTCAGCCGCGACGGCGTGATCAGCGTCGACACCACCTCCACCGAGGCGCGCACCCGCGCCTACCTGGACGCTATCGGCAGCGTCACCTCCAGCCCCGTGCGCACGCTGGTAAACACCCATCACCACGGCGACCACACGCACGGCAACTACCTGATGAGCGGCGCCACCATCGTCGGCCACGAGAAGTGCCGCGACGCCATCCTGGATTCCCCGATGCCGCCCCCGCCGGGCATCTGGACCGAGGTGGAGTGGGGGCACCTCGAGCCGGCCCCGCCGTTCCTGACCTATACCGACGGCGTCACCTTGTGGTCCGGCGACCTGCGCTGCGAGGTCCGTTACGTCGGCACCCCGGCGCACACCACCAACGACTCCATCGTCTGGATCCCCGAACGCGAGGTCGTGTTCGCCGGCGACCTGCTGTTCAACGGCGGTACCCCGTTCGCGCTGATGGGCTCGGTCAGCGGCTGGATCGAGGTGCTCGAGACCGTGCTGCGCCCGCTCGGCGCCCGCACCCTGGTGCCCGGTCACGGCCCGGTCTGCGGTCCCGAGGTCATTGACGACCAGCTCGCCTACCTGCGCTTCATCCAGCGCGCCGCCGAGCAGGCCAAGGCGGCCGGCCTGGCGCCGCTGGAGGCCGCCCGCCAGCTTGACCTGGGCGAGTTCACCGGTCTCCTCGATGCCGAACGGGTGGTAGGAAACCTCCATCGCGCCTACCTCGAGCTGGACGGTGCTGAACGCGGGGCCCCGGCCGATCTCGCCCGCGCCCTCGGCGAGATGATCGCCTACAACGGCGGCCGGCCCCTGGCCTGCCACGCATGAACGAGCAGGTCGCTGCCCTCCTGCGCGAATACGCGGAGCTGACCGTGATCACCGGCGGCGACGTGTTCCGCGTCAGGAACTACGAGAAGGCCGCTCGTTCCATCCGCGGCTGGCCGGAAGACATCGCCCAGCTCGACCTCAAGGCGCTGCGGGCCATCCCCGGCGTCGGCGCCTCGATCGCGGCCAAGATCGCCGAGTTCAGCCAGACCGGCGCCATCGGGGCCCTCGACGAGCTGCGCGCCAAGATCCCGCCCGGCGTCCTGGAGCTGACCCGGGTGCCCGGACTCGGACCCAGGCGGGCGATGCAGCTCAGCCGCGAGCTCGGCGTCCAGTCGGTGGACGACCTGGCCGCGGCGATCAAGGCGGGCCGCCTGGACGGACTGGCCGGGTTCGGGGCCAAGAGCGAGGAGCGGATCGCCAGCGGCATCGAGGTGTACCGGCAGGGCCGCGAGCGGGTCCTGCTCGACGTGGCGCTGCGCACCGCGACCGCCATGGTGGACGAGCTCACCCCGCTCAGCCAGCGCTGCGCCTACGCGGGCTCGCTGCGCCGGTGGCGGGAGACCATCGGCGACATCGACATCCTCGCCGCGGCCGGCGACTCGGCGCCGCTGATGGCGGCGTTCTCCGCCGGGCAGGAGGTCGTGGGCAGCGGCCCGGCCAAGACCACGATCCGGACCGCCAGCGGCCTGACCGCCGACCTGCGGGTGGTGCCGCTCGACGCCTGGGGCGCGGCGCTGCAGTACTTCACCGGCTCGACCGCGCACAACGTCGCCATCCGGCAGATCGCGATCAGGCAGAAGCTGAAGCTGTCCGAGTACGGCCTGTTCGAGGCGGACACGGACCGGCTGATCGTGTCGCGGACCGAGGAGGAGGTCTACGCGCGGCTCGGGCTGGCATGGATACCCCCGGCCCTGCGCGAGGACCGCGGGGAAATCGAGGCGGCGGCACAAGGGCGGATACCCGGCCTCGTTCGGGACAATGATCTTCGGGGTGACCTGCACACCCATACCGACCTCACCGACGGGACGGCCTCGCTCGAGCAGATGGTGGCCGCGGCACGGCGCCGCGGCTACGAGTACTACGCCGTCACCGATCACGCGCCCGACCTGATCATGCAGCGGATGACCGACGAGAAGATGCTGGCCCAGCGGGACCAGGTGCGGGCCCTCGGCGCTGGCCTGGAGCTGTTGCACGGCACCGAGCTGAACATCGGCCCGGACGGCTCGGTGGACTGGGAGGCTGGCTTCCTGGCCGGGTTCGACATCTGCGTCGCCTCGGTGCACTCGCACTTCGAGCAGCCGCGAGCCGAGATGACCAGGCGGTTCGTCACGGCCTGCGAGAACCCTTACGTCAACGTCATCGGCCACCCCACCACCCGGCGGATCGGCAAGCGGCCGCCGGTCAAGGTGGACTTCGGCGAGCTGTTCCGGGCCTGCGCCCGGACCGGCACCGCGCTGGAGATCAACGCCTCCCCGCAGCGGCTCGACCTGCCGTCGGACCAGATCCGCGCGGCCCGCGACGCCGGGGTCAAGTTCGCCATCGACAGCGACGCGCATTCGGTGTCCGAACTGGGCAACATGCCGTACGGCACGGGTACCGCCCAGCGCGGCTGGCTCACCCCGGACGACGTGATCAACACCTGGCCGCTGGAGCGGCTGCGTGCTTTCCTTCGCAAAGACCGGTGAGAATCGGCGGGCTCGCCGGTCTATATAGACATGAGCACGCCAATGGGCGCCACCGGGCTGCTGGCTGGCGCGATCAGCTACGCGCTCGGCGCGTGCGCGCTGATCGGCCCGGGAGAGCTGACGCTGCCCACGCCGTGCCCCGACTGGGACCTGGCCATGCTGCTCGTCCACCTGGGCGATTCCATGGCCGACCTGGAGACGGCCCTGCGCACCGGGTGCCTGGATCCGGATCGTCCGCCCGGCCCGCCCGGAGCAGACCTGGTCGAGGAAGTCCGCGACCGGGCGGCCCAGCTGCTGTGCGCGGCCTACGGCTACATGGGCCCGGAGCGCTTCGTTACGATCGGCGGCCTGCCGGTGCCGGCCGGCCTGGTGGCCTGCACCGGGGCGGTGGAGATCGCGGTCCACGGCTGGGACGTGACGGCGGCCCGCGCCCGGGCCGGCTGCTCCAGCGGCCCGCCGATCCCGGCTCCCCTCGCCACCCGGATGCTCCGGATCTGCCCGCTGCTCGTGGCCGGCCGCGAGGGCTTGTTCGCCGTCCCGGTCGCGGTTCCGGCGCAGGCCAGCCCCGGTGACCGGCTGGTCAGCTACCTCGGGCGGCACCCGGCTGAGCAGTAGCCAGCAGAGCATTAGTTACGGCTCGGTCAGGCTGACCGGTGATCGACGATGCGGCGCATCTTGCCCACCGACCGCTCGATGGAATCCGGGGCCAGCACGCTGGTCGTGACGGTGACGCCGATCGTCGCCTTCACCCGCGCCGACAGGGTGGCGCCCGCCTCGGCCGCGGCGGCCTGCGCCGCCCCGGGCCGGCGCTCCACGTGGACCGCCATCTCGTCCATCCGGCCCGTCCGGGTCAGGTGCAGCTGGAAGTGCGGGGACAGGACCGGGATGCCCATGATGAGCTCCTCGATCTGCGTCGGGAACAAGTTGACCCCGCGCAGGATGATCATGTCGTCGGTGCGGCCCGTGATCTTCTGCATCCGCCGCATGGTGCGGGCGGTCCCCGGCAGCAGCCGGGTCAGGTCGCGGGTCCGGTAGCGGATGACCGGCATGGCCTGCTTGGTCAGCGAGGTGAAGACGAGCTCGCCCTCCTCGCCTTCGGACAGCACCTCCCCGGTGAGCGGGTCGATCACCTCCGGGTAGAAGTGGTCCTCCCAGATATGCAGGCCGTCCTTGGTCTCCACGCACTCCTGGGCCACGCCCGGGCCGATCACCTCGGACAGGCCGTAGATATCGGTGGCGTCGAGGCCGGCCCTGGCCTCCATCTCCGTCCGCATCTCGTTGGTCCACGGCTCGGCGCCGAAGATGCCGAACCGCAGCGAGCAGGCGGCCGGGTCGAGGCCCTGGCGTTCCATCTCGTCCGCGATCGCCAGCATGTACGACGGCGTCACCATGATGATGTCCGGCCGGAAATCCCTGATCAGGGTGACCTGCCGCTCCGTCATCCCGCCGGAGACCGGGACCACGGTGCAGCCGAGCCGCTCGCCGCCGTAGTGCGCCCCCAGCCCGCCGGTGAACAGGCCGTAGCCATAGGCGTTGTGCAGCACGTGCCCCGGCCGCCCGCCCGCCGCCCGGATCGAGCGGGCCATCACGGTGGCCCACACGTCGATGTCGTCCCGCGTGTACCCGACCACCGTGGGGCGCCCAGTGGTGCCCGAGCTGGCGTGCACCCGGACGACCTGCTCCCGGGGGACC
>Ga0136846_1221555_pt1 | contig 19435 bp, 17 predicted proteins | sample HopSoiMetagenom2_FD_96841 | JGI IMG/M metagenome (GOLD analysis project Ga0136846, IMG submission 96841) | Grasslands soil microbial communities from Hopland, California, USA - 2 Assembly 2016 (version 4) | ecosystem: Environmental > Terrestrial > Soil > Grasslands | place: USA: Hopland...
TGCCGGCGCCGGTCGGTTCATCACCGGAGCCAAGCAACCGCTCGACATATTTCGCGATGATGTCGACCTCGAGGTTGACGCGTGTCCCGACCTCCGCCTTGCCGAGCGTGGTCAGGCCCAACGTCGTCGGAATCAACGACACCTCAAACCAGTCGTGGCCGAGAGCGGAAACCGTGAGGGACACCCCGTCGACGGTTATCGAACCCTTCTCGACGACGTAGCGGGACAGCGCCGTGGGCAGCGCGATGCGCACGACTTCCCAGTGTTCCGACGATTTTCGCGCGATCACATGGCCGGTGCCGTCGACGTGCCCCTGAACGATGTGTCCGCCCAGGCGGCTGTTGACCGCTGCGGCGCGCTCCAAGTTGACCTGGCTGCCCACGCCGATAGCACGCAGGCTCGATCGGTTCAGCGTTTCGCCCATCACGTCGGTGCTGAACACGCCATCAGGCAGCACCTCGACCACGGTCAGGCAGACACCGTTCACCGCAATCGAGTCGCCGTGTCCGGCGTCGGCTGTGACGACGGGCCCGCGGATGACCAGTCGGGCCGAGTCGCCGAGCTCTTCCTTGCCGACGACCTCGCCCAGTTCTTCGACGATTCCGGTGAACACGCCGCCAGACTATCCAGACAGCAGCTTTTCGCCGAAGAACGTGGCCACCGGATTGCCTTGAAATTTCCCATCGGCACATAACCCTGGGCATATCCGGCACATTGAGGTCGAGCCCGCCGTAGAGCGCGCGCATCTCTTCGATCTTCGCCGCCACGAGCGAGGCGCCGCCGGCCGCCCATACCTGCCGAAAGTCCAGTTCGGAAGCCACGATTCCGCTACCACCGGCAGCACGCAGAACGCGTCCACATCGACGGACCCTCTACGATGCACTCATGCAGACGCGCCTCCTGGCCATCTTCGCCGCCCTCGTCGCCGCCATCGCCCTTTTCGCAGGGTGCTCCTCGAAATCACAGGACTCGTCCAAGGAACTCCCGGACGCCGCCACCCTGCTGAAGGAGTCCAGCGAGACCACCAAGTCGCAGACGAGCATGCATTTGAAGCTGACGGTGCAGGGCGAGATCAAAGAACTCCCGATCGAGTCGCTCGAGGGAGATCTGACCAACAAGCCTGCCGTCGCCGCCCAAGGGACGGCGAACATCATCTTCCTGGGCCAGCGCCTGGAAGGTGTCGACTTCGTCGTCGCCGAGGGCAACCTGTTCGGTGCGCTCACCAAGGGCAGCTTCCAGGACTTCGGACCGGCCTCCGACATCTACGACGTGTCGGTGCTACTGAACCCCGACACCGGGTTGGGCAACGTGCTCGCCAACTTCTCCGACCCCAAGACCGAGGGGCGCGAAACGATCAACGGCGTCGACGCCGTCCGCGTCACCGGGACGGTAACTGCCGATGCCGTCAATAAGATCGCGCCGCAGATCGCTGCGACCGCACCCGTCCCCGGCACCGCGTGGATCCGCGAGGACGGTAATCACGAACTCGTGCAGGCCAAGCTCGAGCCGACGCCGGGCAACAGCATCACGATGACGTGCACCGACTGGGGTAAGTCGGTAACCGTCAGCAAACCCGCGGTCTGATCTGATGCGGGCGTCGCGCAGAGTCGCGATCAGCGCCGGCAGCCTCGCGGTGCTGCTGGGCGCCCTCGACACCTATGTCGTGGTCACGATCATGACCGACATCATGAAAGACGTCGGGATCGGGATCAATCAGATCCAGCGGATCACACCGATCGTGACGTGGTATCTGCTGGGCTACATCGCGGCCATGCCGCTGCTCGGCCGGGCCTCAGATCGCTTCGGCCGCAAATTCGTGCTGCAGGCCAGCCTCGCGGGGTTTGCGATCGGCTCGGTCGTCACCGCGCTGTCGAACGACCTGGTCCAGCTGATCATCGGGCGCGCGATCCAGGGCACCGCCAGCGGCGCCCTGCTGCCGGTGACGCTGGCGCTTGCCGCCGACCTGTGGTCCGCCCGCAACCGCGCGAGCGTGCTCGGCGGGATCGGCGCCGCGCAGGAACTGGGCAGCGTGCTCGGCCCGCTGTACGGCATCGCGGTGGTGTGGGCGCTCAACACCTGGCGTGACGTGTTCTGGATCAACGTGCCGCTGACCGCCGTCGCGATGGTGATGATCCACTTCAGCCTGCCGTCGAAGGAGAAGACGGAGCACCCCGAGAAGGTTGACGTGGTCGGCGGCGTGCTGCTGGCGATCACGCTGGGGCTGGCGACCTGGGGTCTGTACAACCCGGCGCCCGACGGCAAACAGGTGTTGCCGAGCTATGGCCCGCCACTGCTTATCGGCGCGCTGGTCGCGTGCGTGGCGTTCTTCGTGTGGGAGAAGTTCGCCCGCACCCGGCTGATCGAGCCGGCAGGTGTGCATTTCCGGCCGTTCCTGGCGGCACTCGGTGCGTCGTTGACAGCAGGCGCGGCGTTGATGGTAACGCTGGTGAACGTCGAGCTGTTCGGACAAGGCGTGCTTAGTCTCGATAAGAACGGGGCCGCTGCTCTGCTGGTGCGGTTCCTGATCGCATTGCCGATCGGCGCCCTGCTGGGCGGCTGGATCGCGACCAGGGTCGGCGATCGGACCGTCGCGTTCGTCGGCCTGATGATCGCCGCGGGCGGCTACTGGCTGATCTCGAAATGGCCCGTGGACCTGCTGGCCGCGCGCCACCACCTTGGCCTGTTCACGCTGCCGACGCTGGACACTGACCTCGCGATCGCCGGTCTGGGTCTTGGCCTCGTGATCGGGCCACTGACGTCGGCGACACTGCGGGTGGTGCCGCCAGCCCAGCACGGGATCGCCTCAGCCTCGGTTGTGGTGGCGCGGATGATCGGCATGCTGATCGGCATCGCATCGCTCAGCGCGTGGGGGCTGTACCGGTTCAATCAGCATCTGGCCAGCCTGCCCAGCGCCACCGGGAACAATTTGATGGAGCGCCTCGCCGCACAGGCGGAACGCGTTCGCACGGCCTACGTCATGCAGTACGGCGAGATCTTCGGCATCACCGCGATCGTCTGCGTCGTCGGCGCCCTGCTCGGACTCCTGATCAGCGGACGCCACGAACACGCCGACGAGCCCGCGCTCGCGGCCAATGCGGACGACACGGCCACCACGCTGATCGACGCGCCGACACAGGCGTTCGACGTCGCGACGCAACAGATCTCGACGCGGCAGCCGCCGCCCGGCCGGCACCGGCCGCACTAGGCGACTGAGCTAAGCGCTCAGCAGCGCTCGACTCCCCGGCGGATCAATGGCGGCTCCGCGGGCTTTGCCGGCTCCTCGGCGCTCAGGCTCCGCAGCGCGTCCCAGATGAATGCCTTGAGGCTTTTGGGATCTACGGGTCGAAGACTGAGCCAGTCCTGCAGTGCAGTCACGCTCGTTGTCCTTTTGTCAGTGCTCACCAGGCGTGCAACTCTCGTCGGTGAAAGCGCTCTGTCCGAGTGTACCGGCGTAATCGCCCTGATTGGTTGCTAGCCGCGCCGGGTATGCGTGCGAAAGGCAACAGTTCAACGGGAGAAAATTCATGTCAACTTCACTGAATGGCAAGACGATTGCATTCCTCGTCGCCCCGGAAGGCGTCGAGCAGGTCGAACTCACCGAGCCCTGGAAGGCTATCGAGCAAGCCGGTGGCACCCCCGAGTTGGTGTCCACGGAAGTCGGAAAGATCCAGGCGTTCAACCACCTGACACCGGCAGACACATTCGAGGCCGACAAGGCGGCCGACAGTGTTTCCTCGTCGGACTACGCCGCGCTGGTGCTGCCCGGGGGTGTGGCCAACCCCGACTTCCTGCGGACCAATGACGCCGCCGTTGCATTCACGAAGAGTTTCTTCGATGCGGGCAAGCCGGTTGCCGTGATCTGCCACGGGCCGTGGACGCTGATCGAGGCGGACGTGGTTCGCGGCCGGACAATGACGTCGTGGCCGAGTGTGGCGACCGATCTGCGCAACGCCGGCGCTAATTGGGTCGACGATGAGGTGGTCGAATGCTCGCGCGGGCCAAACACGTTGGTGTCGAGCCGCAAGCCGGACGACCTGCCCGCGTTCTGCAATACGCTTGTTGGCGCATTCGGCAAGGACAAGTCATAACCGAATCTCTGCCCGCGAACGTTAGGGCCTCGGTAATCTCGCGGGCATGCTGATCGCCGCGCTGCGCGATATGCAGTGGCGCAAACGGCGCTTCGTCATCGCGATCCTTTCCACTGCCATCATCTTCGCAATGACCCTTGCCCTCACCGGGCTTGCGAACGGGTTCCGGGTGGAGGCCGACAAGACCGTCAATTCCCTCGGCGTAGATGTCTTTCTCGTCAAGGCCGGCGCATCCGGCCCGTTCGTCGGGGCGACACCGTTCGCGCCCGTCGACCTCCGACGGATCGCGGCGGCGCCTGGAGTGGTCGCGGCGGTTCCGCTCGCGTATGCCGGGGGCACTGCCACGCTGGGTGATACGACGCGCAATGTCGACATATTCGGCGCACCGGAACGCGGTCCCGGCATGCCCGCGGTATCGGAGGGCCGGCCGCCGTCGACACCCGACGAGGTCGTGGTGTCGAGCACACTGGGCCGCCAAATCGGTGACGACGTCGAAATCGCTTCGCGCAGATTGCGTATCGTGGGCATCGTGGAGAATTCCACGGCGCTGGCCAACCTGCCCAACGTCTTTCTCACCACACAGGGCGCGCAACAATTGGTATACGGCGGTCAACCACTGGCGGCATCGATCGGCATTCGTGGTTCTCTGGCTCAGGTCCCTGACGGCTATCGGGGCATCGACAGAGCCGGTGCGGTCGCCGATCTCCTGAGACCGCTGAACGTGGCGGTCAACTCGATTACCATCGTCGCGATTCTGCTCTGGGTGGTCGCAGCCCTTGTCGTCGGCTCGGTGATCTACCTGTCGGCGCTCGAACGCCTCCGAGACTTCGCGGTGTTCAAGGCGATTGGCGTCCCGACGCGTAACATCGCCGCAGGGCTGGCATTGCAGTCGATCATCGTGGCGCTGCTCGCAGCACTTGTCGGCGCCGGGCTGTCCATGCTGCTCGGTCCGCTGTTCCCGATGCAGGTCATCGTGCCGGTGGAGGCCTTCATCGCACTACCCGCAATCGCCGTCGTCATAGGCCTGATCGCCAGCGCAACGGGACTGTACCGCGCTGTCTCCGTCGATCCCGCGCTGGCGTTCGGAGGTCCTTGAGCCGTGGGCGATCTCAGCATTCAGGACCTGGTGGTTGAGTACGCCAGCGGCGCAGATACCGTCCGCCCGATCGACGGCCTGAACCTCGACGTGGCCGGCGGCTCACTCGTGATCCTGATGGGTCCCAGCGGCTGCGGTAAGACGACGTTACTGTCCTGTCTCGGCGGTATTCTGCGACCCACCGGAGGCGCCATCAAGTTCGGCGACGTCGATGTCACATCGCTCGACGCCCGCGGACTGTCGACCTACCGTCGCGAAACGGTCGGCATCGTGTTCCAGGCCTTCAATCTCGTGCCCAGTCTCACTGCACTGGAGAACGTGATGGTGCCGTTGCTGGCCGCGGGGATTCCGCGCCGCGCGGCACACAAACGGGCGGGCCAGCTGCTGGACCGGGTCGGTCTGCAGAACCGGGTCACCCACCGGCCGGGTGACCTGAGCGGCGGGCAACAACAACGCGTCGCGGTCGCGCGGGCGATCGCGCTCGATCCGCCGCTCGTGCTGGCCGACGAGCCCACCGCACACCTCGACTTCATTCAGGTCGAGGAGGTGCTGCGAATTATCCGCGAGCTCGCATCGGGTGACCGGATGGTGGTCGTCGCGACGCACGACAGCCGGATTCTGCCGCTGGCCGACCGGGTCGTCGAACTCGTGCCGGACTTCGCATCAACGGACCGGCCCCCCGAGACCGTGCAGTTGGAGGCCGGCGAAGTTCTGTTCGAACAGGGCACGATGGGCGAGTTGATCTACATTGTGTCTGAGGGCGAACTCGAGATCATCCGCGAGTTGGCCAGTGGCGGTGAGGAATTGCTTAAGGTCGTGTCAGCAGGCGACTACTTCGGCGAGATCGGCCCGGTGTTCCATATGCCGCGCAACGCCACCGTGCGGGCGCGCACCGACGCGACGGCCGTCGGCTACACCGTGCGGGCCTTCCGGGAGCGCCTCGGCGCTGGCGGCGTTCGCGACTTGATCGAACACCGCCCATTGGCGCTCGATGACCAAGATCTAGGCCAGGACGAGACTGAGCAGTAGGTCCGGCCCTATCGGCTCGATTCCGTCGAACCGCCACCGCTGCGCATGCGCGATCGACAGCACGCCCACGTCATCGACGGCGGTGATGGGTCCGCCCAACAGGATTGGCGCGACGTATGCAAGGATCCGGTCGATCACCCCGGCCCGCAGAAACGCGCCGGCCAACGTCGGCCCGCCCTCCAGCAGCACGTCGGTGCGGTCAGCCAACGCCTTGATCACCTCATGCGGATCGCGGGTGCGGATCACCATCGTGCGCGAATCGTCATTGAGAGCCCGTGCCTCGGAGGATATTTCGCGCTCGCCAACGACGACGCGCAGCGGCTGGCGCTCGGCCAGGGAACCGTCGGGCAACCGGGCCGTCAGCGCCGGGTCATCGACGAACACCGTTCCGGTTCCGACGACTATCGCGTCCGCTGCGGCGCGGCGTCGGTGCACGTCGGCCCGCGCGGCCTCGCTGGTGATCCATTGGCTGGTGCCGTCGGCGGCCGCGCTGCGGCCGTCGACGCTCGTGGCGAATTTCCACGTGATATGCGGCAAGCCGGTCCGCTGCTTGTGCAGCCATTCCCGCAGCGGACCACCCGCGACTACGTCGGCCAGCACCCCGGCCTCGACCTTGACGCCGGATTCGGCAAGCCGCGACGCCCCGCCCGCGGCTTGCGGGTTGGGGTCGGCGACGGCGTAGGCAACTCGCGAAACTCCGGATACGACAAGGGCATCCACGCACGGCGGAGTTCTGCCATAGTGGTTGCACGGCTCAAGGGTCACGATCGCTGTGCCACCGACCGCGCGCTCCCCCGCCCTGCGCAACGCCACGACCTCGGCGTGCGGGCCGCCGGGCGGCTCCGTTGCACCGACGCCTGCGATCTCGCCGTCGCGGTCCAAAATGACCGCACCCACAGGCGGATTGGGATACGTGCTGCCCTTGACCCGGTCGGCGTGCTCGACGGCCAGCCGCATCGCGGCATCGAGATTCATAATCGCAGATGCTTGGACGCCGCGGCGGCCTGCCGGCGCAGCGATTCCACTGCGGCGGCCGGATCCTCGGCGCTGTATACCGCCGAACCCGCAACAAAGCAGTCCACCCCGGCCAGCGCCGCCTCTTCGATGGTGTCTTCGTTGATGCCGCCGTCGATTTCGACCACGATCGTCAGCTCACCGGCGTCGACCAGCCGCCGGGCCGTGCCGACCTTTGCGAGCACTTCGGGGATGAACTTCTGGCCGCCAAAGCCGGGTTCGACCGACATGATCAGCAGCGTGTCGAAATGAGGCAGGATGTCCAGATAGGGCTCCAGCGGAGTGCCGGGCTTGACCGACAGCCCCGCCTTGGCGCCCGCGGCCCTGATGTCTCGTGCCACGCCGACGGGGTTGTCGGTGGCTTCGGCGTGGAAGGTGACGTTGTATGCGCCGGCCTCGGCGTACGGCGGCGCCCAGCGGTCCGGGTTGTCGATCATCAGATGGCAGTCCATCGGGATGTCGGTTCGCTTGAGCAACGCCTCGACGACCGGCAGGCCGATGGTCAGGTTGGGCACGAAGTGGTTGTCCATCACGTCTACGTGCAGCCAGTCGGCGCCGGTCACCGCGGCGGCTTCGTCGCCGAGCTCCGCGAAGTCGGCGGCCAGAATCGACGGCGCGATAAGAGGTCCAGCCATGCGGTCACCCTACTTTGAGCGCAGCCGCGAACATCGCATCGGTGCCGTGCCGGTGGGGCCAGAGTTGCACGTAGGGCCCGTCAGCCAGATCGTCGACCGGGTCGAACAACGGCCGGGTGTCCAGCGCCGTGACCGGGTGGCGGCGCAGCGCGTCGGCGACGATGCCCACCGTCTCGGCCAGGTGCGGCGAACACGTCGCATACAACACCACCCCGCCGGGGCGAGTCAGCCGGATCGCCGAGGCCAACAGCTCGCGCTGCAGTCTGACCAGTGTCGGGACGTCGCCGGGTTGGCGCCGCCAACGGGATTCCGGCCTGCGCCGCAGCGCGCCAAGCCCCGTGCACGGGGCGTCGACCAGTACCCGGTCGAATCCCGGTTCGAGCCCGGGGTCGCGGCCGTCGACCCGCAGCACCTCGACCGGCAGGCCGCGGGTGTTCTCCTCGACCATCTCGGCCCGTCGCGGGTTGGGTTCGATCGCGGTGACCTGCGCGGCTGTGCCTAGCGCGGCCAGCAGCGCCGTCTTGCCGCCCGGGCCGGAGCACAGGTCCAGCCATCGGCCGGCGTCGGGGCCGCCCAGGTCGGCCAGCGTCAGCGCCCGGGCCACCAGCTGGCTGCCCTCGTCCTGCACCAGCGCGGCACCGTCACGGACCGCCTCGAGCCGACCGGGATCGCCGCCGGCCAGGTAGACGGCGTACGGCGAGTAGCGCCCGACCGTGCCGTCGACCTGTCCGGCCAGCTCGTCGGCGGTCAGCACGCCGGGCCGCGCGGCCAGATGCACCGAAGGGCGCTCGTCGTCGCTGGCCAGCAGCGCGTCCAGCTGCCCGGCGTCCGCGCCGAGGGCATCCGCGAATGCCTGGGCCACCCAGCGCGGATGGGCGTGCACGAACGCGTTGTGCCCGACCGGGTCGCTGTCGGCGGGCGGGGCGAGCTCCTCGACCCAGGACCGTTCGTCGCGCCTGGCGATGGCCCGCAGCACGCCGTTGACGAAACCTGCTCGCGCAGAATCGAATTCGATGCCCGCCTGTTCGACGGTGGTGGATACCGCGGCGTGGGGTTCAACCCTCGTCCGCAACAGCTGGTAGGCGCCCAGCCTGAGCAGATCCAGCAGCACGGGATCGATATTCTCGGGCGGTCGACCGGCGGCCGCTCCGATGATCGCGTCGAGCAGGCCGCGGGTGCGGCAGGTGCCGTAGGCGAGTTCGGTGGCGAACGCCGCGTCGCGGCCGGTGATTCCGCGTTCCCGCAGCAGCGCGGGCAGTGCGAGGTTGGCGTAGGCGTCTCGCTCCGAGACCGCCCGCAACACGTCGAACGCCGCCCCGCGAGCCGGATCGAGCGGTTTGCGTCGCGGCGGACGTTTGTTCTGGGGTTTCGTCATTGCGCTTGCACGGTTTGATCGAGGCGGGCGCCACGCGCCCAGTCGGCGGCGTTCATCGGCTTCTTGCCGGGCGCCTGAATCTGTCCCAGAAGCACCGGCTGCGAACCGGTACCGATGTGGACGCCATTGCGCTCTACGCGAATCGCACCGGGCGCCAGGCTGTCTGGTGTGTCCTCGACGGTGACCGGTCCAACCTTGACGCGCAGATCGCCGATCATCGTCCATGCGCCGGGGTTCGGCGTGACGGCCCGGATGCGACGATCGACCACGTGGGCCGGCAGCTCCCACCGCACCCGCGCCTGCTCGACGGTGATCTTCGGCGCGACGGTGACCCCGTCGGCGGGCTGCGGCACCGCCGTCAGCGATTCGTCAGCGATGCCGTCCAGCGTCGTCTCCAACAGCGCAGCACCCGAAATCGACAGCCGCTCAAGCAGATCGCCCGCGGTGTCGGTGGGCCGGATCGCCTCCGTCACCACGCCGTAGACCGGCCCCGAGTCCAGCGCGGGTTCGATCTGAAACGTCGTCGCGCCGGTCACGGTGTCACCGGCGGCGATCGCCGCCTGCACGGGCGCGGCGCCCCGCCACGCGGGCAGCAGCGAGAAGTGCAGGTTGACCCAACCGTATGGGGGCACCGCCAGCAGCCGCTCGGACAGCAGCGCGCCGTAGGCGACGACCGCGCAGGCCTCCGGCGCCAGCTCCGTCAGCTCGGCGATGAATTCATCGAAGTTCGGCCGCGACGGCCGCAGCACCGGGATGCCTTGCTCGAGGGCCAGCCGGGCCACCGGGGAGGGCGACGGCTTGCGATGTCGGCCCGACCCGGCGTCGGGGCGGGTCAGCACCGCGACTACGTCGTGGCGCGGCGATTCAATGAACCGACGCAACGAGGGCAGCGCGGGCTCAGGGGTGCCGGCGAAGACGATGCGCACCGCGCCAGTGTAGGGACGCCTAGCGAGGCGTCTGGTAGTACTCCCGCTCCGACACCCCCGCCATCGGTGCGACGAACATCCACGGGATGGTGGTGATCAGCCGGTTCACCGTGGCCACCGCGTCGTTGTAGTACTGGCGCGCGAAGGCCAGCTTGTTCTCGGTGTCGGCGAGATTGTCCTGCAGGTTCAGGAAGTTGTTCGACGAGTTCAGCTGCGGGTAGCTCTGGCCGAGCGCCAGCAACGGCGCGAGCGCGGTATCGAGGTCCTTTTCGGCAGCGCTGCGCTGCGCCACCGATTTTCCGGTCGTCGCCGAGGTCAGCGCCGCACGCGCATTCGTGACGTGGTCGAGGATGCCCTTTTCGTGAGCGGCGAACGTCTGCACGGTCTGCACCAGGCTCGGAATCAGCGATGCACGCCGTGTCAGCTCCACGTCGATTCCGGACAGCGCCTCGGCCACGCGCACGTCGGCGGAGCGGATCTTGTTGTAGCCCATCACGAAACCGATCAGCACCAGCACCGCCAGCACCAAAACGATGATCAGCAGGGATCTCACCATGATCCACCTCCTCCTCCACCGCCGCCGCCACCACCGCCGCCACTGAAGCCGCCGCCACCGCTTGAGGACGAGGACGACGACTGCGACGCGGTGTAGGCGCCGATCGACGACGATAACGCCGACTCGAAACTGTCGAAATTCGGCCCGCTGGAGCCGCCGGCAAATCCCCACCCGGTGGTCGACGACGACTGGTACCAGTCCGGTTGCGGCGCAGGCGCTCCCACCGACGTCTCATACTTCTTCGCCCACAGCGCCGCGACACCCGCGGCCACCGCGAACGGCACATAGGCGCTGTACAGGTCCTTGCGTGCTCCGAAGTCGAAGCGGGTCTCGGCGGAGTCGGTGGCCAGCATGCGGTGAAATCCGCCTGCCCGCGACCACAATTCACGACCGGCCTCGGTCCGCCGTGACCCCACGCCCTCGGCCCACGACCGGATCGATAGCAGAAAGAATGCGGCGAACGGCAGCGCCCACATGGTGGTCGGGAAGCCCCACCGGAAGAAGCCGCACAACATAACGAGGAACGCGATCGCGTTGGCGGTGCGCACCCACAGTTCCCTCTTGCGCTTGACCATCAGGCCGTTGTCGCGTGACCACTTCGCGACGGCCACGGCAATATCGGTCTTGGCCTTGTTCAGCTTCTTGCCCGAATTCACGGTGTGCTTCGCCTCGAATACGGCGCCCGCCGACATCACCTGGAGCTCCGACCCGACGGCGATGCTCACCGGATCGACGTCGGCCCATTTCGCTGGGCCAACCCTTCCGCGGACGTTCCATTGCTTGTCGTTGACCTGTGTCAGATCGATCAGCCCGCGCTCGGCAAGATAGAACAGCGTGGCCGTCAGCCCGTTCTTCGGCACGCTTTCGGTGCGGATGTATTCCGTCTGCACCGGCCCGAGGCCCGTCGGCGGCGCGTATTGCAGCGGGAATCCGGGCGACGGTTCGACGGTGGTGCGGTACCACAGGAACGCGCCGAGCCCGAATGCCACTGTGAGACCGGCGATCCACGCCACGCCGGTCAACGATCGACCCAGGATGCGGTCCCACGTGTAGGGCCACGGCAGGCTGATCCGTGGCGGTGTCGGTACGTCGACGCCCGCCCGCACCGTCACTGGGGTACGCGGTGCAATGTTCGTTGCGGCCAGGGTGACCGTGTTTCCTTCAACGGTCAGGTCGCGGCAAGCCCGGCCCACGCCGTAGCCGACGGAACACTGCGCGCGGCCGACATTGCCGGGCAGCGTCACCGAGATTTCAGCGTTATCGATCCGGTTGTTCCACGCCGGGGCGATGACGTTCCAGAAGAACACCGACGGCGAGGTCGAGGGCGTACCCATGCCGGCGGCGAAGGTCTTGTCGGCGCCGGTGGTGCCGGGGTCGAGAACACCGGCGATGGTGTAGCGGATCTCGAAGACATGAGTGCCAAAGTTGAGGTATTGGTCCGGATCACCGATCTTGGCCACCCGGAACCGTTCGCCGTCCTCCCACAGCATTTGGTACGGGGCCGGCCTGCCGTCGAGCAGGATCGAGGTGATATCGGGCGGCTGCCGCACCCGCGGGCTGTTCTGGTTGGCGACGTCCCAGTACCGGAAGATGCCGTGGCGCCCGCCGGGAAATTCGGCGGTGATGGTCTCCACGGCGTCGAGCCGGCCGTCGTCGTTGACGACGAAGTCCGCCTTGTAGTTGCTGAAGACCACCGGGTCGGAGATGTCGGACGCCTGCGAGCCGCCGCTGAACGCCAGCGGCCACAGCAGCCCAAAAGTGATGAGCGCCAACGGGATCAGCCAGCGGATCACCCGCCTCATGGCCACCTCCTGGTCGGCGCGAGTCGCCGTGTCCGCATTACCATATGTGCAAAGGTGTCAATTTGCGCTGAACTACCCGATATGGAGCGGGTCGATCTGCACACGTGTCGGCTGTTGGTCGTGCCGCGCGCTGAACACGCCGGTGGCCCGTCGCAGCGCCGCCGCGAGCGCCAGGCCGCCGTCGCGGGGCACCCGCACCAGCATCCGGCTCACCCGACTGTCGGCCGCGACGCCAGGCGGCCTGCGGGCACCGGTCGGCAGGTCGACGGGCCCGAGCAGCTCCGCCGTTTCGGGCAGTTCGGCGCTCTCGAGCAGCGCGTCCACGGCCGCCGGAACACCGTCGACCGCGGCAATGTGCACGGCTGGCGGCAGGCCGACCTCGGCGCGGCCGTCGAGTTCGGCGTCCGCATGGCCCACCGGGTCCCACCGGATCAGCGACTGCACGGTCGGAATGGCGGGCTCGGCGACCACCGCGACAGTGCCGCCGTCGCCGCGGGGCCGGACCAGTGCCGCTGCGGCCATCCAGCGCCGCAGCGTGTCCTCAGCGGCGCGCAGATCCTGGCGGCCCAGCAGCGCCCAACCGTCCAGCAACAGGGCCGCGCCGTAGCCACCTGCGGCCACGGGTTCGGCGCCGGGTGTCGCGACGACTACGGCGGGCTCGTCTGGCACCGCAGCGACCATCGCATCACCGCCGGAGGTGATCACCGACGTGCCAGGAAACGCCTTGCCGAGCTCCTCGGCGGTGCGCCGGGCGCCGACGACCACGGCGCGCACCGCGTCTGACCCGCAACGCACGCAGCGCAGCGCAGGCTCCTCGCGGCCACACCATCGGCAGACCGCCCCTGTGGTGTCGCGGTCGGGCAGCGACAGCGGACCAGTGCAGCGCCTGCAGCGGGCGATGGTGCGGCAGCGCGCACACGCCAGCGCGGGCACGTAGCCGCGGCGGGGCACCTGAACCAGCACCGGAAGACCGGCCTGCAACGCAGTCCCCGCAGCGCGCAGGGCAAGCGACGGCAGCCGGGCGGTCCGGGCCGCGGGGTCGCGCTCCTGCTCATGTCCGCTGTCGTCGAGCGCGACGACGCGCGGCGAGCGGGCGCGCACGACGGGCCGGGGGGCGACCAGATCGTGGGCCCACCGGTTGCGCACCAGCGCCTGCGCCTCGGCGGTGCGGGCATAGCCGCCGATCAATGCCGCGCAGCGCAACTGGTGGGAACGAAGCATCGCCACCTCACGGGCGTGCGGGTAGGGGGCCCGCGGTTCGGCGAGGCTGTCGTCGCCGTCATCCCAGACCATGACAAGGCCGAGGTCGGCGACCGGCGCGAACACGGCGCTGCGGGTGCCGAGGACCATCCGTGCGCTGCCGCGCAGCGCCGACAGCCAGCGGCGGTAGCGCTGTGCGGGTCCCAGCCCGGCGGACAGCGCGACCACTCTCTCGTCGTCGACGTACCGAATTGCGCTGGCGTACAACGCATCGACGTCGCGCTGGTCGGGCACGATCGCCAACACGCCGCGGCCGGAATTCACCGTGACGGCGGCGGCTTCGGCGAGACGGTCTGTCCACTGCTCCCCCGGCAACGCCTGCCAGACGGCGCGGGCGGCGCGGCCGTCGTCCAGAGCGGCGAGGAACTGCTCGCCGCGCCCGTAGGTCGACCACCCAGCCGTGTCGACGGGCTTGACGGCCAGCGGCGCCAGCACAGGGGCGGTTTGCTTTTCGACGTTGGCGTGCCGCGGCGGGACGGCCAGCCGCAGGACATCCGCGCGGGTGCCTGCGTAGCGCGCGGCCACGGCGTCGACGAGCCGGCGCACGTCGGGGGTGAGTACCGGCTCGGCCGAGACGACGCGGTCCATCCAGCCGAGCTTGCCGACATGGTCTGTGTCCGAACGCCTTTCGAGGACGAACGCATCGACCAGCCGGCCGTGGAAACGCACCCGCACGCGGACTCCCGGCTGCGCGTCGTCGGACTGGTCGGCCGAGACAAGGTAGTCGAATTCGCGGTCCAGATGCGGGACCGACAGCATGGGCAGAACACGCGCAATGGGCTCGTGTTCGGCCTGCTGGCGAGTGGTCGTCACTTACGAAGGTGTAGCAGAGGGCACAGACGCGCGGCCGAGAACAGCAGGGCCGCGATCAGCCACCGGCGTTCCCGCGCGATGGGGTGGATCAGCGCCGACGGCAACCGCAGCGCCGCCGACATGAGGAAGACGCCGTAACAGGCGCCGACAATCGTGGCGGCCACCCACACTAGTGTGGTTCGCGAATGTGCGTACGGTGTCCCCATGTCCGTTGCCGAGGAGAAACCTGCAGGCCGAGCTCCCCTGGACGCCATTCTGGTGAAGGTACTGCAGGCCGTTCCGTTTCAGTTGACAACGGACGGAGGTGTCGAGGCGTCGCGGCGACGATTCCGCGACCTGCCGCGCCGACCGGTTCATCCCGACGTGCGCACCGAGGACCGCACCATTGACGGACCCGCGGGCCCTATTCCGATCCGGGTGTACCGGCCACCCACAGACGCCGAGGCGACGCTGCCGGTGGTCGTCTTCATCCATGGTGGCGGATGGTCGGTCGGCGACCTGGACACCTACGACGGAGAGGCACGCAACCACGCGGTCGGGGCCCGCGCGGTGGTGGTGTCGGTGGATTACCGGCTGGCGCCCGAACACCCGTACCCCGCCGCAGTCGAAGATGCCTGGGCCGCAACGCAATGGGTGGCCGCGCACGCCGGCGAGCTGGGTGTCGACCCCGACCGGCTCGCCGTCGCAGGCGACTCGGCCGGCGGCAATCTGGCGGCGGTGGTGGCGCAGCTGGCACGCGACGCCGGCGGGCCGCCGATCCGGTTCCAGCTGTTGTGGTATCCGGCGACCACATGGGACACGTCGCTGCCGTCGTTCACCGAAAACGCCGACGCCCCGCTGCTGGACGGCTCGGCGACCAGAGGCTTTTCCCGTTGGTATGTGGGCGATTTGGATCTCTCGGATATGCCCGCGACACTGGCGCCGGCGCGCGCCGAGGATCTGACGGGTCTGCCCCCGACGTATATTGCCGTCGCAGGCTACGACCCACTGCGCGACGACGGCGTCCGCTACGCGGACCTGCTTTCCGCGGCGGGTGTGCCAGTGGAACTACACAACGCCGAGACGCTGATCCACGGCTATCTCGGTTACGCGGGTGTGGTGCCCGCCGCGACCGATGCAGCTGAACGGGGACTGACGGCGCTGCATAAGGCGTTGCACGCCACATGAGTAATTCCGTCGACATCGTGCATGCCTTCTGGGATCAGGTCTGGAACGCGCACGACGCGGAGGCCGTCGACCGATTCGTCATCGACGACTTCGTGATAGTCACCGGTGGGGAAACCGTCACCGGCCGCGAGAACTTCAAAAAGTGGATCGACGGCTTCCTGGCGAAGATCGACGATCTCCATCTCGAGGTCCTCGAGTCGTTCCAGAATGCCGACGGCAGCCGTGTCGCCTCCCGCTGGCTACTGACCGGGAAGAACAACGGCTTCGCCGGGACGACACCGGATCAGCAGGACATCAAGATGACGGGTATCGCCGTGTGGGCCGTCCGCGAGGACGGCAAGCTGCTGAGCAACCACGTGGAGCGCGCCGCGCTGGAGCAGTTGCACCGGCTCACGTCATGACACCGCGGCTCCGGTCGACTTGAACCGGTCGCGGTACGCCTTGGGTGAGATGCCGAGTTGGCCGACGAACACCCGCCGTAGTGTCTCCGCGCTGCCGAACCCTGCGAGTTGCGCCGTGTCCGCAACCGAGCGACCGGCGTCGAGCGCCGACCGCGCGGCGTCGATGCGGATCATCTCGACATAGCGGGCCGGGGTGGTGCCGAGTTCGGTTTGGAACAGCCGGGTCAGTTGTCGGGTGCTCAAAGAGGCTCGCGCACCAAGGGTTTTCACGGTGTGGTTGGCGGCGGGCTCGGCGGCGATGGCCTCGGTCAGCGCACGCAGCTGCGATCGCTGCGGCGGAGGTGTTTCAACGAGCGCGGAGAACTGCGACTGGCCACCCGCCCGCTTCAGGTACACGACAAGCGACCTGGCGACGTCGCGAACGAGGTCGGCGCCATAGTCATCTTCGACGAGTGCAAGGGCCAGGTCGATGCCGGCCGATACCCCGGCGGAGGTATAGATGTCGCCATCGCGGACGAAGATCGCGTCGGGTTCGACGCTGATCCTGGGATAAGCGCGCGACAGCAGGCCGGTGTGACGCCAGTGGGTGGTCGCGCGCCGGCCATCGAGCAGTCCGGTCTGCGCGAGGATGAACGACCCGGTGCAGATCGACGCCATCCTCCGCGTCCGCGGCCGCAGGTCCTTTACTGCGGCCACCAGTTCGGAGTCGATCGGGTGCCCGACGAGGTCGTCACCGCCCGCAATAACCGCGGTGTCGACCGTCTTGACCGCGCCGATCGACGTCGAGACCGCCAGCCGTGTGCCGACGGAGGTGACCACGTCGCGGCCGTCCACCGACGCCATGAGCACTCGGTATGACGCCCCGAACCGGTTCGCCTCGGCGAACACCTCCGCCGGCCCGGCAGCGTCGAGCAGCTTCATGCCGTCGAACACCACGAACACGACGACTCGGTCAGCGGTCATGCCACCACCATATGTCGCTTTCTGTGGGAAAGATGGCTCAACGGACATGGCCGCTCATGCGCCCACCAAGCCGACACTGAGGCTATGACGACACAAACGATCGCTGGTATCGAAATTCCAGACACACCACTTGTCCGGGAAACCACCGAGTACATCCGAGACGTCGAGGACGATCTACTCTTCGACCACTCCCGACGCGTGTTCCTGTTCGGCGCACTGCAGGGTCGGCGAAGTGGCCTGGACCCCGACCTCGAACTGCTCTACGTCGGGGCGATGTTCCACGACATCGGCCTGACGCCGAACTTCCGCGATTCCATGCTGCGCTTCGAAGTCGACGGAGCGAATGCGGCGGAGAAGTTCCTGCGCGACCACGGTCTCGATGATGCGGCCGTGCGTAAGGTGTGGCTGGCCATCGCGCTGCACACGACGCCCGGCGTTCCCGAGTTTCTCGACCCGGAGATCGCTCTGGTCAACGCCGGTGTGAAGGTAGATGTCGTCGGTATCGGCCGCGACGATATGCCCGAGGACGTACTCAACGCGGTCACCGCGGCACATCCCCGGCCGGACTTCAAACGCCGCATCCTGCAGGCCTTCACCGACGGCAACCTGCACCGGCCGCACAGCACATACGGGACCATCAACGCCGACGTGCTGGCGCATTTCGATCCGACATTCACCCGTGAGGACTTCGTCGAGGTAATCCTCAACAACAGCTGGCCCGAGTAGGCCATCGGCGGGGCGCTACCGTGTGGCCATGGCTGAACCCACGACCGCGCGGCCCGGCATCGATCCCACCATGCAGGCGCTACTGGATGCATTCCCGCTCAGGTTCACCGCCGACGACGGCGTCGAGGTAGCCCGCGAACAGATGCGGCAGCTCAAGGCACCGCCGGAGGCGTTGCCGGACATGCGAATCGAGGAACGCACCATCGACTACGGGGATATCACCGACATCCCCGTACGCATCTACTGGCCGCCGATCGCGCAGCACGACAACCTGCCGGTGGTGGTGTTCTACCACGGCGGCGGCTGGTCGATCGGCGACCTGGACACCCACGACCCGGTGGCCCGCGCCCACGCCGTCGGGGCCGAGGCGATCGTGGTGTCAGTGGACTACCGGCTGGCGCCCGAGCATCCGTACCCGCAGGGCATCGACGACTCGTGGGCGGCGCTGCGGTGGGTCGGCGAGCACGCGGCCGAGCTGGGCGGCGACCCGAGCCGTATCGCGGTGGCCGGCGATTCGGCGGGCGGCAACATCTCGGCAGTGATGGCGCAGCTGGCCCGCGACAACGGCGGGCCACCGCTGGTGTTCCAGCTGCTCTGGTATCCCTCGACGACCGGCGACATGACGCTGCCCTCGATGATCCAAAATCCCGACGGGCCGATCCTGGATCGCGACGTGATCGCGGCGTTCCTGCAGTGGTACCTGCCCCCCGAGATGGACATGAGCGAGCCTGCCAAGCTTCCCCCCACACTGGCGCCAGCCAACACTGCCGACCTGTCCGGCCTGCCGCCCGCCTTCATCGGCACCGCCGAGTACGACCCGCTACGTGACGACGGCACCCGCTACGCCGAATCGCTTTCCGCCGCAGGGGTTGCCGTAGAGCTGTACAACGCGCCAACGCTGGTGCACGGCTTCGTCAGCTTCGCGCTGGTGGTGCCCTCCGCGGCCGACGCCACCAACCGGGGCGTGGCTGCGTTGAAGGCTGCGCTTCACCGCGGATAGGCACTCGGCGGCATACCGTGCCATCGCTTGAACGCGTGGCAGAACGTCGACGTGTCGGTGTAGCCCAACCGCTTCGACACTTCGTCGACGGTGAGTCCGACATTGCAGAGCAGATCGACCGCCACCGCGGATCGGGCTTCGTTCAGCAACGCGCGAAACGATGTGCCCTCGTCGGCGAGCTGACGCCGCAGCGTTCGCGGGTGCACATCGAGCTCCGCGGCCACGTCGGGCAGCGTCGGGAAGCGCCCGGATTCCCGAAACAGCTTGGAGCGCACCACAGCAGTGATGCCGCGCCGTTGTTCGGAGCGCTGCATCAGCACATCGCACTGCGCGACGCACATCTCGAGCGTGTGGCGGTCGGCCTGGGGCAACGGCTCGTCGAACATGGCGCGAGGGAAGTACAGCCGGTTGTGCGCACGGCCGAATTCTCGGTTCACGTCCGGCAGAAGGTCCAGCAACGGGGCGACGACCTCCCTGTCAAGGGTCGCCTCGACGGTCACCTGATCGGCATACCGCGCAAGGACCGAAAGCGCGAAACCGCTGACCGTCATGGCGATCCCGGCGACATCACGCTCGAGGAAGAA
>Ga0136846_1208911_pt1 | contig 19432 bp, 16 predicted proteins | sample HopSoiMetagenom2_FD_96841 | JGI IMG/M metagenome (GOLD analysis project Ga0136846, IMG submission 96841) | Grasslands soil microbial communities from Hopland, California, USA - 2 Assembly 2016 (version 4) | ecosystem: Environmental > Terrestrial > Soil > Grasslands | place: USA: Hopland...
GAGTGGGGGCTGGGCGAGCACACGCACGAGATCAACGTCAAGGCGGCCGAGATCGCCCGCAAGGCGGCGGGCGAGGGCCGCTTCGTCGCCGGCTCGATCGGGCCTACCGGCTTCCTCCCGGCTTCCACCGATCCGACCCTCGGCGACATCTCCTTCGGCAAGCTGGTCGAGGTCTTCGTCGAGCAGGCCCGCGGCCTGGTCGAAGGCGGTGCAGACCTGATCATCATCGAGACCGCACAGGACATCCTCGAGGTCAAGGCGGCGATCTTCGGCGCCCGCGAGGCCTTCGCGAAGACGGGACGGACGCTGCCGATCCAGTGCAGCGTCTCGCTGCTGCCGAACGGGGGCAAGATGCTGCTCGGCACCGACATCCAGGCGGTGCTGACGACATTGGTCGCACTTGATGTCGACGTCATCGGGCTCAATTGCTCGACCGGCCCGGAGGACATGCGAGACGCGATCCGCTTCCTCGGCGAGAACAGCCCGCTGCCGGTGCACTGCATTCCCAACGCCGGACTGCCGTTGCAGGGGCCCGACGGCGAGACGATCTTCCCCGAAGAGCCCGAGCCGCTGGCGGCGACCTTGGGCGAGTTCGTCGAGCGCTACGGAGTCGGCATCGTCGGCGGCTGCTGCGGGACGACCCCCGAGCACATCGCCGCGATCCACGAGCGGGTCGACGGACGCGTGCCCGGCAAGCGGCCGGGGCCGGGGCCGATCGAGGTCTCCTCGATGATGACCTCCACCCCCCTGGTCCAGGAACCGCGGCCGACGCTGGTCGGCGAGCGGGTCAACTCGCAGGGCTCGCGCAAGGCCAAGGAGCTGCTCCTCGCCGACGACTACGACGGCCTCGTCCAGGTCGCCGAAGACCAGGTCGAAGGCGGTGCCCATGTGCTCGACATCTGCGTGGCGCTGACCGAGCGCCAGGACGAGGACGAGCAGATGGCGGCGGTCGCCAAGCGAATCTCGCTCACCCAGCCATCGCCGATCCAGGTCGACTCGACCGAACCGGAGGTGCTGAAGGCGGCGCTCGAGCAGATTCCCGGGCGGGCGATCGTCAACTCGATAAACCTCGAGGCCGGCCGCGACAAGGCCGACGTCGTCGTGCCGCTGGCCAAGGCGCATGGGGCGGCGCTGATTGCGCTGACAATCGACGAGGTCGGAATGGCGAAGACGGCCGATCGCAAGGTGGAGATCGCCCAGAGAATTCGCGAGATCGCCTGCGACGAGCACGGCCTCGACCCCGAGGCGCTGATCTTCGATGCGCTCACCTTCACCCTGACCACGGGCGATGACGAGTGGAAGCCCTCGGCGGTCGAGACGATCGAGGGAATCCGCCGAATCAAGGCCGAGATCCCCGGGGTGAAGACCTCGCTCGGTGTCTCCAATGTCTCCTTCGGTGTCTCGCCACGGCCGCGCGCCGTACTCAACTCGGTCTTCCTCCACCATTGCGTAGAGGCTGGGCTCGACCTGGCGATGGTTAACCCCAACCACATCACGCCCTACTCGGAGATTTCCGAGGAGGAGCGAGAGCTGACCGATGACCTCGTCTTCAACCGGCGCGAGGACGCGCTCGAGCGCTTCATCGGTCACTTCGAGTCGAAGGGCGAGGAGGCCGCCGAGGAGGCGGCCGACCCGACCGAGGGCATGGAGCCCGAGGAGGCCCTGCACTGGCACATCCTGCGCCGCAAGAAGGATGGGGTCGAGGAATGGATCGACCGCTCGGTCGAGAAGATCGGCGCCGTCCCGACACTGAACGAGGTGCTGCTGCCGGCGATGAAGGAGGTCGGCGACAAGTTCGGCGCCGGCGAACTGATCCTGCCCTTCGTCCTGCAATCGGCCGAAGTGATGAAGCGCGCCGTCGCGCAGCTGGAGAACTACCTCGACCGCATCGACGGTCACACCAAGGGCAAGGTCGTGATCGCGACCGTGTTCGGCGACGTCCACGACATCGGCAAGTCGCTCGTCAACACGATCCTGACCAACAACGGCTACACCGTGATCGACCTCGGCAAGCAGGTCCCAATTGACACGATCATCGAGGCCGCGGTCGAGAACGAGGCCGACGCGATCGGCCTCTCCGCACTACTCGTCTCGACCTCGAAGCAGATGCCCGCCTGCATCCAGGAGCTGCACCAGCGCGGGCTCGACTTCCCGGTGCTGATCGGAGGCGCGGCGATCAACCGCGACTTCGGGCGCCGCACGCTGTACCCGAAGGGCAAAGAGTCCGACGAGGTCTACAACCCGGGCGTCTTCTACTGCAAGGACGCCTTCCAGGGGCTGGACACGATGGACGCACTGATCGACGAGCCCGCGCGGGAGGCGCTGGTCGGGCGAATTCGCGCTGAGGCCCAGGAGCTTCGCAACAAGCCGGTCAAGGCAGACGATGGGCCGCCCACCAGCGACGACAGCGTCCGCTCGGCAGCGCGCACCGATGTGCCGATTCCAGAGCCACCGTTCGAGAGCGTGCGCGAGATCGAGATCGACCTCGACGACGTGTTCCCCTACTTGGATCGCCACGTGCTCTTCAAGCTGCACTGGGGCGGCCGCGGCGTCAAGGGCGAGGCCTGGCGCGAACTCGTCGAGGGAGCCGACGGCGAGGAGGGCTTCGCACCGCGGTTGGGACGGATGTGGCAGGAGCAGGACTACCTTCGTCCAAGGGCGAGGCTCGGATACTTCCCCTGCAATGCCGATGGCAACGAGCTGATCGTCTTCGACCCGGAGCAGCCGGAACGCGAGCTCGAGCGGCTTGCCTTCCCACGCCAGCCGAGGCACGACCGAATCTGCCTAGCCGACTTCTACCGGCCGCTTGACTCCGGCGAACGGGACGTAGTGGCGTTGCAGGGCGTAACCGTCGGCCCCGAGGTCACCGACCTGATCGAGCGGCTCGAGGCCAAAGGTGAGTTCGCCGAGCAGCTCTTTGTACACGGCCTCGGCGTCCAGGCAGCCGAGGGCTTGGCCGAGTGGCTGCATTCTCAGGTCCGCCGCGAGCTCGGTATCGGCCTCGACCAAGGCCGGCGTTACTCGTGGGGATATCCCGCCTGCCCCGACCAGTCCGAGCACGAGAAGGTCTGGCGACTTCTCGACCTCGAGCAGATCGGCATGACGCTCTCCGACGGCCACGCGGTCCTCCCTGAGCAGTCGACTGTGGCGATCATCGCCCATCATCCCCAGGCGGTCTACTTCGGCATGAAGTCGGGCTTCATCCCTGAGGATCGGGCACCGGACGAACTGATCGCGGGCACCGAGCGGGGCGGGGAAATGGTGTCGAGCGAGCCCGCAAAATAGGAGGAACATCAGCCCGATTACATGCTCGGGCTGGAAAGCACGCTATTTGCGTTCTATGCTCTTTATGCCGTACGGGCTTTTTGCCCAAGCGGCACTGAGTTACGGTTAGCGCCGGGGTCCCTCCTCTCACTTGGGGGCCCCGGCGCGACAGTCCGTGTCTGAGTATCGGAAGGATCGGAGCCGATAAAGGCTTCCATACCAATAGGGCGCGGCGGGTAGGGCGGGACCGGCCGGCCCCGCCCCACACTCGCTGCTCGTCCCCCCCGCTGACGACGATGGGGGGTCGACCTTTGGCTGATCGCCGTGTGCCCCGGCCTGGCGAACCGAGGAAAGGGCTACCAACATCAAGTCCGTTGAAAGCGTTTGGGTCCGTTCAGTCGGCGTCATACCGCTCTCGCGTGACTCCGAGCCGCTGGCTCCAGGGTGCATTGAATAACAGGCTTCGATTTGTCGGTCAAGAGATACAAATTATTCACACTAATCGATGACCGGGCGGCGGTCTAAGCCCCGTACTTTCGGCTGCAAATGACAGGAAGCCAAAGTTGCGCGCGCGCGATTAAGCGAAAACCAGTCGGCTGGACTGCTGCCTACGCCACGCCGGTGTGGCGAGGTGTTCAATTAAAGGACAGTGATAAATGGATTTCCTCGATAATGGCTGTGGCCAACTGCGGATCCGTCCCTCCCATGCGCAAACGCTCCACTTGCCCGTCACAGATCGCGTCAACCCAGGCGCTGGCCGTTCCAAGCGCCCAGGTGGTCGGCTTGCGCTCGAGCACAGAGACGCAAGAAGCGACGGCTCCATCTACGATCTCGACGTAGACACCGGCCAGGCGATTCATCGATTCCCTCTCGGTGCCCGAGCCGGTATCGACCGCAAAGAGGCATGAGCCGTTGTAGTTGACGGTGAGGTCGACAAGCGGCACCGCGAGGAGGAAGGCCGCCTCGATGTCGATCCGTTTAAGAGGTTCGGTGGCTTCGGAAAGATGCTCACACTCACAACGGCCCGCCGCTACCAAGGGGCCAACCGCTTGACGGAGCCACTCAGTGACGGCATAGGGCTTCCCTCCTCTTCCCTCCTCTGGCCGGAGTTCGACATGGCGCGCCGCCCGCATTGCCGAAAGGCGCCGCTCGAGGGCTGGGTAACTCAACTCCGGGATCGCGCTGCTCAGTTCGGTCAGTGCCAGCGGTTGGGCTGCAAGCGCTCGCAGCATTGTCGAACCCCAGGCGCCGACGAGAGATCTGATCGCACCCTTCGCGGGCTCACTACCGAGCGGGATTGAGCCCTGAGGCGCCTCTGCAAGCCACGCCTCGACGGTCGTGGCCACGCCGAGCACCCCTCGCCCCGCCTCAGTCAGCTCATTTTCGACCGTGTAAGGCATGCCGCTGCGCACGTGCCGCTCGAGCGCCCCAATGGCCCGAAGGTTGCCAACCTGCCCGCGCAAGGTCGTCTGCGCGGCCCCGCCGATACGTTCGCGGAGATCGGGAAGGCGAAGCGGACCCTCGAGATGGGCACGCAGGATCGGAACACTCAACGGGCCGGCGATCAATGAGAGCACCGTCCCGCCGGCTCGCACCCGCGCAGGCGGGGATGGGCTGTCGGCTTGCATGGTTAGGGCACTATGGAGTAATCCGAAATTCCACAACAAACTGCCGTCAGCGAAGGGGACCCTATTGGAAACGTTGGCGATGCGCCGATACCGGTGCACAGCGGGAAGATGCAGACAGCTGTCTCAGGCCGCCCTGCCAAGGCGATCGCCGGGTCGTGCGCGTTAGCCGGAGACGCGCTCGCCGAGAGTCTGAAGCATCTCGTCGACTCGGACGAACTTGACCCGCGGACGACCGTGGGGCTCACCGCGACCGACCTCGGCCTGGTCGATCGCCTGCCAGTCCTCGAAGCTGACGTAGCGAATGCCGCGCCCCGCAAGCAGTGCCTCGACTGCAGCGGGATCGGGATTCTCAGGTTTGAGCAGGGTCTGCGACTCGATATCGGCGAGCAGGTGCTGGACCGTCTCCAGGGCGTCCTTCTTGTTGGTTCCGATCACGCCTGAAGGCCCGCGCTTAATCCAGCCGGCGGTGTAGTGGCCGACCTTGTGGCCGGAGTCATGCGAGTCGAGAACTCGGCCCCCGTCGTTGAGGATCAGGCCGCGCTTCTCGTCAAACGGCACCCCCTCGATGGGGATGCCCGTGTAGCCGACCGACCGGAGCACCAGGCCGCACTCCAGCTCTTCGCGCTCACCGGTGTCGCGGGCACGCAGGCTGCCGCCCTCTTCGACCAGCTCATTGCGGCCAATCACGATCTTCTCCACCTTGCCATCACCCTTGATCTCGACCGAAGAGGCGAGGAAGCGCAGGATGATCCGCTGCTGCTTGCCTTCTGGCTTGCGCTCGGAGAACCCACGCAGCGTCTCGACGTTGACGCGCGTCGTCTTGTCGGCATTCTCGGACTCGAGGTAGGCGGCACTGGCCGGGTCGAGCTCGAGCTCGGCCGGGTCGACGATGACGTCGGCGTCCTCCATCTCGCCCAGCTCCCGGATCTCGGGATTGGTGAAGGCCGCCTGGGCCGGACCGCGACGGCCGAGCACGACGATCTCGCGGATCTCCTTTGCGTCGAGCAGCTCGATCGCGTGATCGGCGGTATCGGTCTGGCGCAGCTCGTGATCGGTCAGGGCCAGCATCCGCGCCACATCCATTGCCACGTTGCCGTTGCCGATTACGACCGCGCGCTCACAGGAGAGGTCGAACTCGTCGTTGGCGTAGTCGGGGTGGGCGTTGTACCAACCGACAAAGGCAGTCGCAGCGTGGCTGCCCGGCAGGTCTTCGCCCGGGATGCCGAGCTGCCGATCGGTCTCGCAGCCGACTGTGAAAACGATCGCATGGTAAAGCCGTTCGAGATCCTCGACCTCGATGTCGTGACCGATCTTGACGTTGCCGAAGAAGCGGAAGCCCTCGCGTGCGGCGGTTTTTTCGTAGACCCGAATCACCGACTTGATCTTCGGGTGGTCAGGGGCCACGCCCCCCCGGACGAGTCCGAAGGGGGTCGGCAAGCGGTCGAAGAGGTCGACCTGAGCGTGCACGTCCTCGCCCTTGAGGATGTGCTCGGCGGCGTAGAAGCCGGAGGGACCGGCGCCGATGATGGCGACGCGAACGGGATCCTCAGGTGTTCCGATCTTGGTCATGGCCTCGCAAGTGTCAGGTAAGCGGTTTACAGCGAGCGCGAAAGAATAGGGAACCGAGCGCTGCGCCTACGCCGCCAGCAGCATTTCGTTGCAGTCGGGGCAGATGCCGTGGCTGATCGCCGGCAGCTCAGCCTTGTTGAAGAGCTCCAGGCGACGCGCCGCCTCCTCCACCTCGACCCATTCGCCGTCGACTTCGAAGCGATCGCACCAGCCACACATCTCGAGCACCTCGTCGCTGCGCGGCGTTGCCGGATCGAGCAACCACTGCGGTGAGTCCCGCGGCTCTTCGTGCCGCGTTCGCGCCGAAAACAGGACGACCCGCCCGCCCGGCCTGGCGACGATCCTGATGTTCATCTCACGGCGCACGCTGGGCCCATCGCAGCGGAAGGGCAGCTCGACGTCGCCGAGCTCGTTGCGGACGCGCCGCACCAGCAGCCGCTGCAGTTTCACCATCTCATGGCCGGCCACGTAGTCCCAGAGCGAGCGACCGAGGCTGGTCGCCGCCTCCTCCCAGCCGTTCTCTTCGGCAAAGCGGTAGTAGCCCTCGTCGACCCTGATCAGGTGGTCATGCTCATCGATCGCATAGCTGAGCGTCTGAGTGCTCATGCCCCTGCCGGAACAGCGCTGGGTGCCCCGTCGAGGGCATTGAGCGCTTTGCGAAGCGAGAGCGCCACACAGCTGAAAATCGGGGTCTCACGTTCCGTGTACTCACTCGACTCGGTTGGACGAAGCTCCTGCACGAGGTCGAGGAACATCGCCGGATCATCGCCCTCGAAGGCGACGACGAACTCCTGGTCATCGAGGCCAAAGGAGTACGTCGTGTTGATCGTGATCTCCGGGTAACGGCGGCCGACTTCTATGTGGCTCTTCATGATCCGGCCGCGCTCCTCCGCCGTCAGCCCGTACCAGCGGCGCTGCTTGACCATCGGGTAGAGGAACATGTACTTGCGCTCCGAAACGCAGATCTCTGGCCGCGCCTGCTCATCGGAGTACGGAGAGCGCTTGGTTGTGGAAAGGAAGGAGTAAGGCGTCTCGGACCACTTCGCCAGGCCGCTCTGACCGAGCACGACATGGAAGGTGTGCAGATCGTCGAGGCTCGGGCTCTGGCTGAGCAGGACCAAGTCGACATCGCCGCGGGTTCCTATGGTTGAGTAGGCGCGCAAGGAGCGGTCTTGGGCAAAATCCTCGCAGGCGGCTAGGAACTCCTGCTTGTCGGCGGCTCGCAGGTCGGCGTCTCGGCGGCGCCAGGCGGGATCTACCTTGAAGAACGAAAACTTGGCGAAAGTTCGGTCGGCCATTGGGGTCACGATAGCTCTTGGCCTTTGGGTGGGCGCGGGCCTCGGGTCGGGGCCTTCACTTAACTTTTTCGGTGGAGAGGCGGTGGCAGGCAGTGGGCCGGGCGCCGAAAAAGTACAAGACGTTTCGGCCCCGGCCCGAGGCCCGCGCGCGCGCGTCGTCGTAGCTCTCCTGCCCAAAGGGACCGGCGTCGCGGAGCTTGCGAGGGTTCAAAGCATCTCGCCGGGGCTGTTGAGTGCAGGGCTCGGAAGCGTTCCGGCGGCGCAGACATACCTCGATGTCAGTCAGGGGAATCGGGTCTTCGATTCGCTTTACGACTCAGAGCTTCCTAGAGATGTCGTTGGGGGAATCTGTGGGCCGCAGTATTCGCCAGCGGTGGTTGAGCGGGCTGAATCTGCTCCTGCGGACATCGTGCCCGGATTGCTTTCGAGCACTCTGGAGAAGGATGGGAAGGGCTGTGAGGTGCGGAGCTTGGACCTGCGTCAGCTGTCGGCGCTCGTGCGTGGACTGCGTGGGAACGATCTGGTTGTCGCGATCGAGCGGGCTCCGCCGGAGAAGAATCGGCAGCTGGCCATCGGGATCGCTGGGCATGGTTTCGATGGGGATTTGACCTCCGACAGCACTCGGACCGGTGGCTATGTGCTGTCGACCGATATTGCGCCGACGATCTTGGCGCGACTTGGGGTCGCGATTCCTGGGGCTATGTCGGGGCAGCCGATTCGGGCCGAGGGGCTGGTTGACGTTGGGGCGATCGAATCGCTTGGCGATCGAATGGGAGTGATCTCGGAGCGGCGGGGAGCGGTGATCGGAGTCTCTCTCTTGGTCTGGCTGGTCCTGCTAGGGCTCGCCCTTCTTGCCCGGGGACGGGTGGCTCGTGTCGCCGTGCAGCTCGTTTGCTTGAGCGTCATCTATCTGCCGCTGATCTTGCTGCTTGGCGCCGCGCTCGAGCTGAGCCAAGCAGCGGAACAGCTGCTCGTCATGTTTGGCGGGCTCCTGCTTGCCGTGCTGACCCTCGTCGCGCTGCGCGGTTATCGGGCGATTGCGGTTGCCTCAGGAGTCGTCGTGCTCGCTTACGCGGTCGATGTCATCGCCGGGTCTCCGCTCACCTCGCTTTCACTGCTTGGCCCAAACCCGGGGCTCGGGGTGCGCTTCTATGGGATTGGCAATGAGCTGGAGGCCCTGCTCGGCGTCCTGGTCGTCGCCGGGACGGGGGCCGGGCTCGCCGGATTTGCGCCGCGGCTCTCGCCCCGCCGCTGCGCCGCGATGTTCCTGGCCGTCGGGCTGTTCTTCGCGCTCGTCTTCGCCGCAGGGCGCTTCGGGGCTGATGTCGGGGCGGCGATCGTGCTGCCCGTCGGCGCCGCGGTTGCGGCTACCGCAATTGCGGCACGGAGCCGGCGCACGGCGCTGTTGGTGGTTGCCGCTCCATTGGCGGTGCTCGCGCTGATCGCGCTGGCCGACTTGGTTTCCGGGGCGAACGCACATCTGACTCGGTCCGTCCTCGATGCCGGCGGCCTTGGCGACCTGGCCGAGGTGGCCCAGCGCCGCCTGCAGCTTTCCGCTCACAGCTTCACGCGGCCGGTCGTGCTCGTGTTCATGCCCTTGATTGCGGCGCTTGCCCTCCTTGCTCTTGCACGGCGGGACCGCTTCGAGGCGTTGCTGCAGGATTCCCCTGTGCTGCGAGCAGGGCTGCTCGGCGCCCTTGCCGCGACGGTGATCGGAACCCTGGCCAACGACTCCGGCGCCTTGCTGCTGGAGATCGGCGCCGCCTACCTGCTCGTCTTCGTCAGCTTTGTCTGGAGCGAGCGGCCTGGCTGAGTCACTCCGCCGGTCGCCTCTGGGCGATCGACTACCCTTAGCGACTCGTGCGGATTGCACTTGTCTCGCCATATTCCTGGACCTACCAGGGCGGCGTAAACCGGCACGTGGAGTCGCTTGCGGAGGAGTTTCTCGGCCGCGGCCACCACGTCCGTGTGCTGGCGCCATTCGATCCTCCCGGCCGCCTCAGCCGGGCGCTGCACCGTGCCGTGCCGGAGCCTCGCGAGATCCCCGACTATCTGATCCGACTGGGACGCACCGCGGGCTTTCCGTCCAACGGCTCGGTCTCAAATCTGGCGCCCTTCCCGGCCGGCGGCGTGATCGCTCCACGACGGGAGCTGAGCCGAGGCAACTTCGACGTCGTTCACATCCACGAGCCGGTGGTGCCGTTGGTTGGCTGGAACGCCGCCCTTGGCACCAAGGCTCCCGCGGTCGGCACCTTCCACGCCTACTCGACCCAGGTAGTGCCAAACCGCATCGCCGGAGCGCTCGGCGCCCGACGGGTCTTCAACCGCCTCTCGGCGCGAATCGCTGTCTCACAGGCCGCGGCCTGGACGGGTCGGCGCTGGTTCGGCGGCCACTACGAGGTAATTCCCAACGGGGTCGACGTCGCCGCGGCCCCGAAGGGCCCGAAGCCGGCCGGCGAGGAACTGCGGGTCCTCTTCGTCGGGCGCCCGGAGGAGCGCAAGGGCCTGCCCGTGCTGCTCACCGCCTTCAGCGCCCTGATCGAGCATGTGCCCAGCCGGCTCACCGTGATCGGAGCCGAGCGCGAGGACGTGCTGCGCTACCTCGCCGACCCGGAGACGATGAAATCGATCGACATCCGTGGCCGAGTCTCAGGCGAGGCGCTGCACCGCGCCCTCCACGAGGCTGACGTGCTCTGCGCGCCCTCGCTCTCGGGCGAGAGCTTCGGCATGGTCCTGACCGAGGCCTTTGCCGCCGGCACGCCGGCGATTGCATCCGCGATCGCCGGTTATAGCGACGTGGTCAACGACGGTGTCGACGGAGTGCTCGTCCCCCCCGGCGACCCGCAGCGCTTGGCCGAGGAGCTGCAACGCGCCCACCACGAGCCGCAGCGGCTCGCCGCGATGGGCGAGGCGGCCCGAGAGACCGCCGAGCGCTACGCATGGCCCCGCGTCGCCGATCAGGTGATCGCCGTCTATGAGCGGGCGATCGAGGCCCCGGCGCCGGAGAGCAGGCTCGAGCGAGCCGCGCATTGGGCGGGGATACGACCGGCGGACGGCTTGCCTCCGAGCCCGGCGCAACGCCTGCCTTCGCTCGATCCAGAGCCGGCGTTGCCGGGAAAGCGCCGACGCAAGATCGCCCGCCGCATCGGCCTGAGCGCGGCTGGAGTGATCGGAATCGGGCTGACCGCCCTGGCGGCACAGAAGATCGGCGTCGACAAGGTGGTCGAAAGCATCGTCCGCTCCAATCTCAGCTGGGTCCTCGTCGCCTGCGCGCTGATGGCGCTTTCGCTCTTCTTCCGCGCCGCGTCCTGGTATTGGATCGTGCGCGCCGCGCTGCCGCTGCGACCCGTCCGCCGCCGCGACGTGACCTCGGCGACGATGATCGGCGTGCTGATGTCGGCGACCCTGCCGGCCCGCCTCGGCGAGCCGGCGCGTGCGATGTCACTGGCACGCCGGATCGGCCGGATGCGGGAGACCTTCCCCGTGCTGCTCGGCACGGTTGTCTCGCAGACTCTGCTCAACCTCGTCGCGCTTGCCCTGCTTGGCGTGATCATCGTCTCCAGCACCGATCTCTTCCACTCCGGAACCCAGAAGCTCTTCGCCTTCAGCTTCCTGCCGCTCCTCCTTCTCGTCGTGGTCCTGCTTGGCCCTCCGCTGATGCGACGCAACGGCAATGGGCGCCTGGCCCGGCTCGGCACCGCCCTGCACGGAGCACTTCTGCAGGTCCGGGCAGGGCTGAAAGTGTTCCGCAACCCGCGCCGGGGCTTTGCCGCGGCCGCCGCCCAGCTGACCGCCTGGGCGATCCAGCTCGCCGCCTGCTGGGCGCTGCTCGCCGCCCTCGGCCTGAGCGACCAGGCCGGCATAGGCGCCGCTGCGGCCGTCCTCTTTGCCGTCAACGTGACCGCGGTCGTGCCGGCGACACCATCGAACATCGGCGTCTTCCAGCTCGCGGTGATCAGCGTCCTGCACACCGGCTTCGGGGTCAGCACAGCAGATGCCCTCGCCTATGGCGTCATCCTGCAGGCGGTGGAGATCGCGACCGCGGTCACCCTCGGCCTGCCGGCCCTCGTCCGCGAAGGGCTCACCTGGAGTGACCTGCGGGTGCAGGCCCTGTCGAGCACGCCGGTGCGGTTGAAGCCTGAGCCGACCCCTCGCGAGCCGGCGGCGCGTGAAGGGATCCGCGCCTAGCGGCAGCTCAGCTAAGCACGTCTTTCGAGACGCTGCCGATTCCGAGCAGGCCCGGGCCGACGTGGGCGCCGAGCACGGCACCGATCTCCGAAGTGAAGACCGGCTCGCAGCCAAAGATCTCACGGCCGTCTTCGATCAAACCGGTGGCGGTCTCATCGTCCTGGATGTGCTGAACGACCCAGCCGTCGAGGCCCGACTCGTGGCGCTGGCGCGCGTAGTCCCGCAGGCGCTCGATCGAGCGGGCGCGAGTCCGCACGCGCTCGACCGGAGTGATCTCCTCCTCCAGGGTGAGAATCGGCTTGATCTTCAGCGCCGAGCCGATCCAGGCCCGAGCGCCGCCGATCCGCCCGCCGCGGCGCAGGTACTCGAGCGTGTCGATCGCAAACCACATCTTCAGCTCCCCGCGGGCCTGTCTGGCGCGGGCCAGGACGGCACCGGCGTCGTCACCGCCCGCGGCGGCCGCGGCGGCCGCCAACACGCTCAGGCCCATACCGCCCGCGGCCGAACGAGAGTCGAAGACGTGGAGGCGCTCTCCCCCCTTGCCTTCGGCGATCAGCCGCTCACGCGCCTGTCCCGCTGCTTCATAGGTGCCCGAGATGCCGGTGGAGATATGAATCGAGACGATTTCCCGGCCTTCGTCGAGCAACGGCTCGTAGACCGAGACGAAGTCTCCAATCGACGGCTGAGAGGTCGTCGCGCCGCTTTCTGAAGCCCGCAGGCGCTCGTAGAAACCGGCGTAGTCGATGATCTCTGACTCCCGCTCCTGGTGGCCATCGACGGCCACATAGAGACTGATCGTCTTGATCCCACGGGATGCGATCAGCTCGGTCGGCAGGTAGGCCGTCGTGTCGCAAACGACCGCAGTTGGAAGGGGAGAACTCAAGCAACCCGATTCTCGCACAGACCTCTCGCTACACTTTGTGAAGTGACTGACGAAACCCAAGCTGCTATCTCACTCACCGACAAGGCTGTCGGCAAGATCGCCGAGCTGCTCGGCTCCCAGCAGGACGCTGGCGGACAGGCGCTTCGGGTTGCCGTCCGCGGGGGCGGTTGCTCGGGCTTTCAGTACGCGCTCGCCTTCGACCAGGCCAAGGACGACGACCATGTCTTCGAGGTCGACGGCGTCTCTGTCCTCGTCGACAAGGTCAGCATGCAGTTCGTCTTCGGCTCCGAGGTGGACTATGTCGAAGGCCTGCAAGGGGCCGGCTTCCAGGTCAACAACCCGAATGTGGTTGCTGCCTGCGGTTGCGGCTCGTCCTTCCAAGTCAAGGACGACGCGCCCGCTGCCGAGACAGCCGCCGTCTAGCGGTTATTCGATCTGCAACGGCGGTGACTGCGCGGGGGGCGCGGAAGATGCCGAGACGGGAGCCGCCGCAGGCTGCTCGACGCCAAGCGCCTCGGCCAACTCACCCGAGTCGAACATCTCCTCGACGATGTCGGCGCCGCCGAGCAGCTCGCCCTTTACGTAGAGCTGGGGGAAGGTCTGCCAGTCGGAGATCTCGATCGTGACTTCGCGCAGCGGCTGCAGGGCCGGCAGCACGTCGATCGCGCCGTACTCGACGTCGAGCGAGTCGAGCACCTGCACGACCCGCATCGAGAAGCCGCAGCGGGGCATCTCCGGCGTGCCCTTCATGAAGAGCAGCACCGGGTTGGCGGCGATCAGCTCCTCGACCTTCTGCTTCAGCTCGGCGTCAGCCATCGACACAGCCTAGCTACCCCCGCGCCTCGGTCTTCAGCGAGAGGGCGTGGATAGCCCCGTCGTCGAAGCGCTCCTTGACCGCAGCCTTGACCAGACGATGCTGGTCGAGGCGGGAGAGGCCCTCGAACTGGGGCGCCGAGACGGTAGCCCGCAGATGGTCGCCGGTTCCAGTCTCGTCTGCGACCTCGGCCACAGCGCCCGGCAACGCGGCCTCGATCATCTGCTTGATCTCGGCAAGATCCGCCATGCGACTAGCGGCGGCGGCGCAGCATCATCAGCCCGCCAATCGCGAAGCCCGCCACAGCTGCCCCGACGACCAGCTGCGAGCGATGCTCGGCGACCTGGCGGCGCCAATCCGTCAGCTCGGCGACACGGCCGCGCAGCAGCTCCACCGAGCTGCCGAGGTCGCGGCGCTGGAGGTCGATGTCGCGTCGAATCTGCGACGAAGAGCGTCCGGGCACGCCCGTGGTCATCGGCCGGGTTGGTTCGGGGTGAGCGCTCATTCCTTGCCCGCCTTGACTCCAGATTCCAGCGTTGCCTTGGTCAGCTTGGCCTCTTCGATCGCCTGCTCAGGCAGCGGCGGCGCGCCGGCCTGGACCGAGCGGTAGGCAAAGAACCCGGCGGCGGCGGCGATCAGCAGGAATAGCGCCGCCTCGACGAAGAAGCCGGGCCAGGCGTTGCCGTCGAAGACCTCTTCGGCGAGCAGCCAGGCGACTCCCTCCATGACCAGGATCAGCGCCAGGAAGGCGAAGGTGCCGGCGGCAAGGCCGACGACCGAGCCGCGCAGGATCTTGCCGACCTTCTCGGTGATCTCAGTCTTGGCGAGCTCGATCTCCTCGCGGACCAGCGATGAGCTCTTCTCGGCGACGTCGAAGACGAGCTCGCTGACCGAGCGGTCGTCGTGGCGCGGCGGGGGTGTGCCGGTACCGTCAGGCACGTTTACTCCGGCGGCTCCTCGTCGAAGACGCGCTTCCAGATGAGGGCTGCCATGCGGGCGGCGGCGATACTCGCCAGGGCGCTGCTGGCCGCCAGCACTCCACTCCAAGCGAGTCGTTTGACGATCTCGTTGTCCATAGCGCCGACCTTACCTATCGTGGCTCGATGCCGTCACAGATCGTCGCCACAAGCAAGGACTTTGCCTGATCGAAGTCGGTGTCGGAAGCCGGGATCACCTCGAAGATCCACCCCGAGAGGAGCTGCTCGATGGCCCCGTAGAAGGACATCGACGCGAAGGTGGGATCGATGTCGCGGCGAAATACCTCCGCCTCCTGGCCATCGGCGACGATCTTCGCGATCGAGTCGTAGGCGCGGCGGATCTCGGCCAGGTGAGTGCGCCCGAACGAGTTGGCGGCCCGGGTGACCTCGACGATGATCACCTTCATCAGCTCCGGGTCGTGGCGGTAGGAGTCGACGATGAAGCCCGCCACCGCTTCGAGCTTGGCGCGCGGCGAGATTCCGCCGCGATCGGACTCCTCTATCGCGCTGAGCAGCAGCGACCAGCGCTCGCTGAAGAGCTCGTTGAGCACCTCGTCCTTGGACTTGAAGTAGTGGTAGACGAGGCCGTAGGCGACGCCGGCCTCGTCGGCGATATCCGAGACGCGGGTCGAGTGGAACCCCTGGCGGGCAAAGACCCGGATCGCCGCGTCGAGGATCTGGCGGCGCTTGTCGATCGGCGGTGCTTTCGAGGCCATCTAGACGCGTGCTTCCGTCAGCTGAGGCCAGGCGTAGGCCTGGGGGCGGCGGTTGGCAAGAGAGGGGAGCGACTCTCGAACCCGCTCTTGAACGGCGAAGTCAAGCTCGGCAGCGACGAAACACTCCTCGTCGGGCGCGGTGGCCAGAACGACTCCCCATGGGTCGACGATCATCGAGCGCCCACTCGAGCTGAAGTGAGGCGGCGCCTCGCCGACCTGATTGGGGGCCAGCACAAAGGCCTGGTTCTCGATAGCGCGCGCCCGCAGCAGCACTTCCCAGTGGTCGCGCCCCGTTGTGAGCGTGAAGGCGGAGGGGATGGTGAGGATGCGCGCGCCGCGCACGGCGAGGATCCGGAACAACTCGGGAAAACGCAGGTCATAACAGACGCTGAGGCCGACGATCGTGTCGGCAAGCGGCGCGGTGGCGATCTCCTCTCCCGGCTTCTCATTGTCTGACTCGCGGTAGGAGATACCGCCAACATCGACGTCGAACATGTGAATCTTGCGGTAGAGAGCGAGGTCCTCACCACCGGGCCCGACCAGCACCGAGGTATTGAACGCCTTGCCTTCGGGGCCCTGCTCGGCGACGCTGCCGGCGAGCAGGTGGATGCCTAGGTCCCTCGCCCAGGCGCGGGCGGCGCTGAGACTCGGGCCGTCGAGCGTCTCCGCTCCGGCAACCAGCTCCTCGCCGGCGGCCAAGAGGTTCCACTTCTCCGGCAGGGCCACCAGCTCGGCGCCGGCGGCCGCGGCAGCACGCACGAGCCGCTCGGCGGCTTCGAGGTTCCGAGCCTTTTCCCCGGTCGAGTTGAGCTGTACGGCGGCTACGCGCAATGACTTCCTTTGGCTCACTGGTTGACTGACCAGTCAATCGGTTTGCTCAGTATAGGTGCAGGCGTAACCTTGAGTTCCCATGAACGAGATCGCGCAACTTGGCGGCGAGCGCAAGCAGGTGACGGTCCTCTTCGCCGATGTCCAGGGCTCGATGGACATGGCCGAGCAGCAGGACCCCGAGCAGTGGCACGCGATCATGCAGCGCTTCTTCGGCACGCTTGCCGACGCTGTACACCGCTTCGAGGGAACCGTCGACAAGTTCACCGGCGATGGGATCATGGCCGTCTTCGGGGCGCCGGTCGCTCACGAGGACCACGCGCGGCGCGCCTGCTACGCGGCGCTGAAGATGCTCGACGACGTCGGCGAGTACGCGGCCGAGCTGAGGCGCAGGCACGGGCTCAACTTCTCGACTCGGATCGGCATCAACTCCGGAGAGGTCGTCGCAGCGGAGGTCGGCGAGGGCGGCTACACCGCGGTCGGCCACACGGTCGGGCTGGCGCAGCGGATGGAGGCGCTTGCCGAGCCCGGCAAGGCCTACCTGACCGAGAGCACGGCGAAGCTCGCTCATGGCTTCATGGATCTGACTGATCTCGGCAACTTCGAGATCAAGGGCTCGAGCCATCCAGTCGGCGTCTTCGAGCTCTCCGGCGTCGGCTCGGCCCGCTCGCGACTCGATCTCTCACGCGAGCGCGGCTTCTCCCGTTTCGTCGGCCGCGACGAAGAGATGGCCCTCCTCGAAGCGGCACTCCAGCGTGCCGAGCGCAGCGAGGGTGCCGCAGTCGGCATCGTCGCCGAGCCGGGCATCGGCAAGAGTCGCCTCTGCCACGAGTTCGCCGAACGCTGCCGGGGCCGCGGCATCGAGGTCTTTGAATGCCAGGCCCAGGCGCACGCTCGGACGATCCCATTCATGCCGGTGCTGCAGATGCTGCGCTCCTACTTCGGCATCGTCGACGGCGATCCGGAGCGGATCGTGCGCGAGAAGATCGCCGGCCGTGCCCTGCTGCTCGACCCGGGCTTTGTGGAGGACCTGCCGCTGCTCTTCGACTTCCTCGGTGTGCCGGATCCGGACCGACCACTGCCGCAGCTGAGCGCCGAGGCGCGCCACCGGGCACTGCGGGCTGCCGTCTGTCGTCTGGTGCGAGCCCCAAACCGGCGGGAATCGATCGTCGCACTGGTCGAGGACCTGCACTGGATGGACGAGGGCTCGGCGACCCTGCTCGGGGAGCTGATCTCCTCCGTCGAGGGGACCAAGACGTTGGCGATCGTCAACTTCCGCCCCGAATACAGCGCCGAATGGGCCGCGACCGATGCCTACCGAGGGATATCCCTGGAGCCACTCGGCCCCGAAGACACCCGCGAGCTGCTGCGCGACCTGGCAGGCAATGACCCATCGCTCGACGGCCTTGGGGAGATGATCCACGAGCGCACCGCGGGCAATCCGTTTTTCATCGAGGAGATAGTCCGCGGCCTCGCCGAAGCCGGCAACCTCGAGGGCGAGCGGGGCGCCTACAAGTTGGCCCGCCCGGTGGACGACACGGGAGTGCCGGCAAGCGTCCAAACAGTGCTGGCAGCTCGAATCGACCGCCTCGAGCCAAGCGCCAAGCAGTTGCTGCAGGCCGCCTCCGTCGCCCCGAAGGAGATCGGCGAGCGTGCCCTCGGCATGGTCTCCGGGCGGAGCGAGAGCGAGGACTTCCGGGCGGCGCTGTGCGAGCTGACCGAGGGTGGTTTCCTCTTCGAGACCGAGATCTATCCCGAACGGCTCTTCTCTTTCCGCCACCCTCTCACCCGCGAGGTCGCCTACAGCACGCAGTTGGCCGAGCAGCGCAAGATCACCCATGCCGCCACAGCGCGTGCCCTGATCGAGCTGAACCCCAACCGCCACGACGAGCTTGCCGCGCTGATCGCAAGGCACATGGAGTCGGGCGGCGAGACGCTCGAAGCAGCGCGTTGGTCAGCCCGCGCTGCCTACTGGGCCGGCAGCAGCAGACCGGGCGACGCTATGCGCCTTTGGCGCAAGGTGATGGAGCTGGTCGACGGCCTCGAGGAAAGCAACGAGACCACGGCGATGGCCGTGATGTCACGCCTGCTGCAGCTCGACTATGCCTGGCGCCTGGGAATGGACAGCGCCGAGGAAGCCCGCCTGATCGCCGAGGCGGAGGCGATCGCGACCCGAACCGGTGACCTGCGCTCGCTCGCGATGCTGCGCACGGCAACGTCAACCCGTCCCGGCATGCCCCACCACGCCGAGGCCTGGCTCGGCTCAGTCGCGGAAACGATCGAGCTCGCCGACGAATCGGGCGATCTGCATCTGCGCATCGCCATTCGTGCCGCCGGTTCCTACGCATACCTCTGCGCGGGTGACTTCGACGGCTTCGATCGCGCGCTTGACGAAGTGCTCGACCTTGCCGGGGACGACCGCCGCGCCGGCGCCGGGATCATCATCGGCAGCCCAGTGGCATGGGCGACGATGGCCAAGGGACTGGTGATGCGCGAGCGCGGCCGGCTGGACGATGCCGAAGCCCAATTCAAGGCGGCGCTGAGGATCGCGACGGAGGAGGGCGATCCAGAGATCGCCAGTTGGACCCGCAGCAACCAGTCGCTGATGCTTGCGATGCGTGGAGAGCTCGATGCGGCGGTCGCGCTGGCGCGGCGCAACTGCGAGCTGACCGAACGGCTCGGCGACGTCTTCTCTCGCAGCCTCGCCCTCTCCAACCTCGGCGGCGCGCAGATTGCCGCCGGCGATTACGCCGGCGCGCTCGAGTCACTCGAAGAGGCCGAGCGCGTCTACCGTGCCGCAGTCAGCGACGGCGACGAGATGGAGACGTGGCGGGCCGCCGTGAGGGCCGAGGCGCTGACGGGAGTGGGCCGTGCCGAAGAGGGCCTCGAGCTGGCCGAATGGGCAGTTGACGCAGCCCGCGAGCGCGGCATGCTCTGGTCGCTGCCGCTGGCACTTCAAGCGCTTGCGATCGCCCGGGCGGCAAGTGGCAGCGACGACGTCGGCAGCGCCTTGGACGAAGCGACGGAGATCGCCAAGCGGACCGGCGCGATTGTCAACCTGGAAGCAATCGAGGCCACCCGCGAGATGCTCGGGGCGCCGCGCTAGACGGGCGCCGGTCAGATCCCCATGGCGCGAGCCACGATCCGGTCCATGACCCGGTCGGGAAGCAACCGCGACAGCAACGCCTGCCCGCGGGCGTCGGCGCCGACCAGATAGCGAGTGCGGGGCCGGCGGGCGGTGAGCGCGTGCTGCACCGCGCCGGCGAC
>Ga0136846_1231048_pt1 | contig 19422 bp, 13 predicted proteins | sample HopSoiMetagenom2_FD_96841 | JGI IMG/M metagenome (GOLD analysis project Ga0136846, IMG submission 96841) | Grasslands soil microbial communities from Hopland, California, USA - 2 Assembly 2016 (version 4) | ecosystem: Environmental > Terrestrial > Soil > Grasslands | place: USA: Hopland...
CATACCCGCGAGGGTCACCTTCAGCAGCAGGCCCTGCGAGATGCCGTACGCCGTCCACGCGGCGAAGATCAGCGCCCACCGTACCCATCGTCCTCGAGTAGGCTCGCGAGGGGCCGTCTCGATGAAATGAGGAAGGAATGGAGCGGCGGCGCTGCTGTTCAATGGGTGTCTCGACGTTTTCGGTTCGTCCCTGCGCTGAATGAAAGGCCCGGTTGGGAGGAGGGCCAAGCCGCGTGGGACGAACCGATGGAAGCACATGACGAAGCGCGCGAGATAAGGCCCAGCTGGGCTAACCGACCGATACGGTTCTGCGCCGCCACGTCATTGTCTCCAAGGAAGTTACACGGTTATACTCCGCGCCTCATCACTATGGTGGAGGGGCTGCAAGCGACATGGCGAACGTGGCCACGATTCTCGCGCTGGGCTTTTTCCTCGGGATGCGCCACGCGACCGATGCCGATCACGTCATCGCGGTTGCGACGATCGTGTCGCGAGAGCGAAGCTCGCGCGCGGCCGCGATCATCGGGGCCGCCTGGGGCCTCGGACACACGCTGACGATTCTGGTCGTCGGCGGCGCGATCATCCTGCTTGGGTGGGTGATCCCGCCGCGCGTGGGCATGTCCATGGAGATGGCCGTTGGATTCATGCTCTGCGTGCTCGGGCTCGCGAACCTGCGCGGCGTCACGGGCTGGCTCCGCGAGACAGTCGACGCGGCGCGCAATGGATCTACCCAGCACGTCCATTCGCACGCGCATCGGCATGGCGACTACGTCCACACCCATGCGCACGCGCACGAGCCGGAGTCGCACCCACACGACCCGACGCGGACGCCCGTCAGCTGGCTCGACCGCCACTTCGGTCGGCTCCGCGCGTACGCGCTCGTGCGGCCGCTCATCGTGGGCGTGGTGCACGGCCTGGCGGGGTCGGCCGCAGTCGCGCTGCTGGTGCTGACGACCATTCAGAGCGCGCGCTGGGCCCTGCTCTACCTGCTGGTGTTCGGCCTTGGGACCATCGGCGGGATGATGCTGATCACGGTCGCCATCGGGCTTCCGTTCGCGGCAACAGGCGACCGCTTCACGCGCATGCACCGCGGGCTGCGATTTGCCGCCGGGGCCGTGAGTCTGGTGTTCGGGATCTTCTTCGCCTACGAGGCCGGCGCGGGGCTGATCGCGCGTTAGGCATTCACCAGTTGTCATTCCGAGCGCAGCGAGGAATGACATATCCGCTTCTGCCGTCGGCGTTCCCTGGGCAGCTATGAGTGCGACGGCAGCTTGCACGAGGCACGCGCGAAGGTTCCAGGCTTGTGTTTCTCACCGCCCTCGCCGACGAGCAGCAAAGTGCCGTCGTTTGCGATCGCGACGCCTTCGCCCTGAGGCTCCTGCAATGCGGTCACGTCGAATCTGAGGAGTTGGCGGGCCGTACCCGACACGAACTCATCGGCCGCGAAGAAGCTCACATACTGGTGCGTGCGAAGGACGACCCATCGGCCGTCGGGCGACGCGCCGCCGCCGGTAACTCGATCGCCGCGCCTGGAACGCCCGGGGACAATCTCCTTCTGCTTCTTGGCGTGCTTGGATGGCTTGCCGCTCTTGTCGCTGTCGTCGTGGATGCCGTTCTTGCCGCTCTTGCTCCCCTTCCCGTGCTTCTGCTCGGTCTTCGGCGCCTCCTCGGCGACTCCGCCATTGGTCTCGACGTGTCCGACCCACTCGAGCGTGACCGTCTCTCCGTTGCGAAACGACGTCGGGAATTTATAGACGTACGACGGGCCATCCTCACCCTTGGTGATGACGAACATGTCTCCTTTCGGGAGCACGACGATTGCTTCGGCGTCGCGGGGCCCATTCGGATATGTCGCGTGCATGACTTCCGCCTGGTCGGTGGACTTCGCGTTAGGCGCCGGCTCGGGGACGCGATAGATCGCGATGGATGACCGGGATGCGTGGTTGTCGCCGATATCCCCGATGTACAGGCAACTTCCACCGGGACACGGGGCAACGGCGATATCCTCCCAGTTCACGATTTCCGCTCCGGTCACATGGACTGTGCCGAGCATTGCTCCCTTGTCGGACAGCGCAAACACGATCGGCTTCTTCGAGTCGTTGTGCGTCCAGACCACACCGGGCGTGCGCGCGCTGAACGCCACGCCACTGGCTTCCGTAACCTTCGGCAACTGGAGCGGTGAACCGTCGATGGTACACTCGGTCGCCGTTAGGCTCGTCCGGGCCGAGTCGACGCTCGTCGTGCCAGATGACGAATCGGGGACCTTCGCGCTGCCGTCGGCCGATTTGCGGCAGGACGCCGTCGCCGCCAACGTGATCAGCACGAGCGCGCTTGGACGGATCATGGCTTATGAGGCCTGAGGGGTTTATTTGGGGAAGTCGCCTGTCCTTCGCGAAAGAAGCTACCACCGGGCTGAATACTCGCTAACATCTCGCATGGCCCTGCTCACTCGGTGGCTCGACGCGGTTCGCCAGGAACTCGCGTACACGGCGCGCGGGCTTCGTCGCGATCCCCGGTTCTCGGCGATGGTGGTCGCCACGCTCTCGCTTGGCATCGGCGCCAGTGCCGCGCTCTTCTCGCTCGCGGACCGGCTGTTCTTCCGCCAGCCGGTGGGTGTCGTCAAACCTGACCAGCTTCGACGCATCTATGCGCGGACGAACTGGACACTCGGGAGCGTAACCGAAATCAGGGACGTCATCGGTTATGCGCAGTTCGACGCGGTTCGGTCGGCCTTGTCCGGACGCGTCGAACTGGCGGCATACACGCCGCCGGACACGTTCAAGGTCGGCGATGAAGAAGGAGCCAAGAACGCGCGCGGCGTGTATGCGTCGGCAAATCTGCTGCCCTTGATCGGCGCGCGCACCGCGATCGGCCGAACGTTTACGACCGACGAAGATCGCATGGAAAACGGATCGGAAGTCGCGGTGATCGGATATCGGCTCTGGAAGACCGTGTTTGCGGGCGATCCATCGATTCTCGGACGCGTTGTGTCGATCGCGCGCCAGAGGGTCACGGTGGTCGGCGTGATGGCCGATGGTTTTACGGGGATCGATCTTGACCCGGTCGACGTCTGGCTGCCGCTCGCGAAGTATCCGCCTGACCGGAAACTCGTTCTGCCGTGGTATCAAGAATGGCGCTACGGCAATATCGTGCGAGCCGTCGGACGTGTCTCTTCGGGGGTGTCCGATGCGTGGATCCGCTCAGTTGCGACCACGACATTTCGTCGTGGCGAGATCGCGAACGTGCGGTTGGGTCCGGACACTGCTACGATTCTCACAGGTCCCATCCTCGCCGCACTCGGACCGTCGATCAAGCCAAAGACCGAAGTCGCGATCGCGACGCGACTCGCGGGAGTCGTCGGCATCGTCCTGCTCATTGCCTGTGCGAACGTCGCGAATCTTTTGCTCGTCCGCGGGATCAAGCGGCAGCGCGAACTCGCCGTCCGCGTCGCACTCGGCGTGCCTAAATGGCGATTGATCGCGCTCCCGGTGCTCGACGCGCTTTTGTTGTCGCTCTGCGCGGCAGTGGTCGCGATGACCATCGCTTCATGGGGGAGTATTGCGCTCGCACGGATGATACTTCCACCGACCGACGCGAACATTCCGCCGATCGATCTGCGCGTCGGGGGCTTCACGATTCTCGTCGCTGTCGTGGCGGGACTGCTCGGAAGTGTGGGACCAACGATGCGTGCGCTGCGACCGGACGTCATGTCGTCGATGAAACCGGGAGGGCGCGCGGGCAACGCGCTGCGGTCGCGATCTCGCGCGGCGCTGCTGGCATGTCAGGCAGCGCTCTCCGTGATTCTGCTCGTCGGCGCCGGCCTGTTCATCCGCAGTCTGAACCGCGCTCGAGACATCGATCTCGGCATGGACACCGATCACATGATCACCGGAGAGGTGTCGTTCTACGATGCGACGATGCGCACGCGAAACACCTCGGCGCATACGTCGGAGATCACGAGCGGAATGCGTGCGGCGTCCACCGAGCTTGCGGCCATGCCCGGCGTCCGCGGCACCGCGCTCGCGAGCAGCACGCCGCTGGCGGGATGGGCAATGGTTCCGCTCTATCTCGACGGCGGCCGAGTGCCGCCACGCATAGACGATCTGGATCCGGCACTGATCGCGGTGACCAGAGGCTATTTCGCGGCAACGGGAATGACACTCGTCGCAGGGCGCACATTCAACGGCGAGGACGTGCCGGGATCGGAGCCTGTAGTCGTCCTCAACGAGACGGCCGCGCGCGTTTACTGGCCAGGGGAAAGCCCGCTCGGCAAGTGCGTCGTCGTCGGCCCCAAAACGGCGCCCTGCAGCCGAGTGGTTGGCGTGGTGCGTGATGCGCACTACGGCGCCGTAGTCGAGAAGCCGATGGTTGGGTTGTTCTCACTGGTCGAGCAGCATACCACGGGGTTCGAGTCGATGCCGACAATTCTCGTCGTCCGCACCACGGCCGGAACCGAGACGGGTGTGGCTGACGCGATGCGCCGCATTCTTCGGCGAACGTTCCCCACCGCGGAGCCTCCGTCCGTTTCGTTCACGGCCGACACGGTCTACGAAGGCCTCAAGCCATGGCGGCTGGGCGCGATGTTGTTCTCGATGTTCGGCGCGCTCGCGTTGTTGGTCGCTGCGGTCGGCGCGTACGGCCTAATCGCGTACGCCGTCAGTCAGCGCACGCACGAGATCGGCGTGCGCATGGCGCTCGGCGCGCGATCGTCGCACGTGGTGCGGCTCGTGATGGGCGAAGGGATGCGCGCAGTCGGCTTTGGGATCGTGCTCGGGGTTATCGCGTCGCTCGCGATGGGGCGGCTCGTGGCATCCATGTTGTACAACACCTCGCCGCGGGATCCGATCGTCCTGGTCGCAGTCGCAGCGATGCTCGCGATCGTGGCGATCATCGCATCGATAGTTCCGGCGTGGCGTGCGGCAAACACGGAGCCGGCGATCGCGTTGCGCGCCGAATGACGACTCGCGGCCTTCTATCGTTAGGCATGACGCTCACTCGACAACCGTCACGGGATCGCCAACGCGAAGCCGTTCACCCCACACGTCCGCCACGAGATAGTGGCCGAACACCACCGCGGAGCCGACGCGCCGGTACTGCGCGAGCGTAAATAGCGGGTCCCCGCCCTTCCGCTCGCCTGTCTCGTGATCGGTCGTCGTCGCCACGCATCGCGTACACGGCCTGATCCACCGTAGCACCGTATCGCCGATCGCGACCGACTTCCACCGATCTTCCGCATATGGCGCCGCGCCACGCACGACCAGGTTCGGGCGAAAGCGATTCATCGGGATCGGCGCAGCCATTCGCGCGTTCAGGTCAGCGAGTGATTCCTCCGTCGTTAGGTGAAACGGCGTCGCGTCCTGCAGGCTCGACTGGACCTCGTACGGAGGGACGTCACGCGCCGGGGCATCGGGCACGAACGCCATGAGCCGGCACGCGACGCCCAGAGCGCGAGTGAACCACTCATCCGCGTCGCCGCCGACCGCGACGACCGGCGCGCTGCGACGCCAGAGCCGCACGTGCGTCACGTCGGGCTCGCCTGACGCGCCATGTACCGACTCGATCTCGAAGCTCGGCATCGTGTCGGTCCGAACGGTGAGTCCGCCCGCCGTTATGGTCGCCTCCACGCGTGCCATCTGCGGGTAGTCACGCAGGTGCATGAAACGGCCGAACTTGTTGACCAAGAGCCACGTTCGGTCCCCGACGAGCCGGCCATTGATTAGCGGCGCCTCCTCGAGCCGGACGCCGCGGAGTGATTTCACCGGATAGATGAAGATGCCGGTGAGGTGCATGCTCGTTGTCGTCATTCGCGGGAATTATAGCTTAAGAATGCGGGCAGTCACCGGTTCGACGAGCGGAGGAAAAGCGATTCTCACCATGCGCCTTATGCGCCGCGCGCTCATCACCGTCGGACTGCTCGCGCCGCTGTGCCGTGGGTTCGCGCAATCGCCCGCCTCACTAACCGATCTCCGATGGAGCGCCGCCGAGACGAGCGCGGGTCGCTTCGTCGTCGTTCCGGGCAAGCGCAGCTTCGTCGGCGGTTACAACACGCCCGGCCTCGAGATCTGGACGTATCCGCTGCAGCTCGTTCGGCACTACTGGGTCAGCTTTCGACTCGAGGGAGACACGAGCGACATCGACGGACGCATGGCGCTGCGCACCATCGAGCAGACGCCCATCGGCGCGACACGAGTGTACAACGCCGCCGGTATCACGCTCCGCGAACGCGTCTTCACGCCGGTTGATCTGCCCGCGGCAGCGATCAGCTACGCGGCCGAGTCGAGTCGACCGGTGCTCATCACCGTGCACTTCACGCCGTCGCTCAACCTCATGTGGCCGGGCGCCATCGGCGGCCAGGAGATCCATTGGGACTCGACACACTCCGCGTACACGCTCGATGAGCCGTCGCGCCGAGTTCGAGGCGCGGTGGTATCACGGCAGATCGTCGCGCACGAGCAGATCCAGAACAATCGGCGTGACTCGGAATTCGAGCGGAGTATCAGCTTTACCGTCCGCGTTGCGCCGGGAGCGTCCGGCAACGCGACTATTGCTTTCGCCGGTGCGAGCACGCCCGACGAGGCGCCACTCGCGATCGCGGCAAATCTCGTCGCGAACGCGCAGGACTACGAGTCGCGTGCGCGGAGCCGCTACGCCGCGATGGACGTCATCGATGTCGAGACGCCCGATACGACGGTGAATCGCGCCCTCAAGTGGGCCCAGGTGACGCTCGAGCAAAGCTCCGTGTGTAACCCGCAGCTCGGGTGCGGACTCGTCGCGGGCTACGGCCCGTCGCGCGGCGCGCGGCGGCCGCAGTACGCCTGGTTCTTCGCCAGCGACGGGCTCGTCGCCACCGACGCGCTCCTTCGCGAAGGCGCCTACGCGCGAGCACGCGACGAGCTCTCGTTCATCATGCGCTACCAGAACAAGCGCACAGGCGCCATTTGGCACGAGATGTCGCAGAGCGCCGGATTTCTCGACTGGGCACGCGCGTATCCGTACATGTTCGTCCACGTAGACGTGAGCTTCGACTTTCTCGACACGATGCGCGACTATGTCGAGACCACGGGAGACGTCGACTTCGCAAGGCAGCACTGGTCGTCGATCCGCGCCGCGTATGACTACTGTCGCGCGTCGGTCCCGCCAGGTCGCGCGCTACCCGAGATCCCTGCCGGCCAGCAGGGGCGAGACGAACAGGATCCGCAGCGTGATGAGCTGTCGCTCTCGCTCGCGTGGACGACGGCCTCCGAGTCGTTCGCCATTCTCGCGCGCCTAACGGGTCACAGCGATCAGGCGTCCGACGCAATGCGGCGGAGCCGTGCCGCACGGGATGCGATCCGCACCGCCTACTACGACGCCCACAAGCAGCAGTGGGTGAGCGGCCATCTCCGCTCCGGCGCACCAGTCGAGGGCCTCACGGGCAGCCTCATTGCGTTGCTCGATCACGGGCTACTCGGGGAGCCGGAACAGCGCGCTCTGCTCGACGCGCTCGCGTCCCCGCATTACCGCACCTCGTGGGGAATCCGCAGCACACCTAACGATTCGCCGCTCTACGACCCGGATGCGTACGCGCGAGGCAGCGTGTGGGCGCTCAGCACCGCTGAGGCGATCACCGCTTTTTACGAGGCCGGTCGGCCGGCAATAGCGACCTCACTTTGGCGCGACCTCGTCCCCTGGTTCGGCCTCGACTCACCGGGCCACATGCACGAGGTCCTCAACGGCAACGAGTTCGTGCCGGAACGCGAGTCGGTGCCGGATCAGACCTGGTCGTCGGCGGCGTTCATCTCGAGCGGGTTGCGCGGGCTGTTGGGCCTCGACGTCGACGCGTCGAAGCGGCGCCTCACCTTCACGCCGCGCATCCCGGCGGACTGGGATTCCGTTCGCGTGCGCCACATCTCAGTCGGCGGCGAAAACGTCGGCCTCGGGGTGCGGAGCTCTGCTGACCGCATAGAGCTCGAGATCGAGAACTCCGGACCTGCGATGAACCTCACCTTTCGACCACCATTGCAGAGCGGCGTCCATGTGAAGTCCGCGGTCCCGAGCGGTGGCGCCCAGTTGTCCGGCGCCACTGCCGATGAGATCCAGGTGATGTGTCCAGCGCGTCGCACGAGCCGGGTGGTCCTGCAGCTTACGTCGTCTCGTTAGGGAAGCCGGCTCAAAGCATAGCCTCTGCGATATCGGACGTGTACTGCACGACCTTGTCGTCGAACCGAGCGTCAGGCTCGGTTGCGAGCGGCTGCGCGGGTCCGAAGAGGGACAGCAACGCGCCGCGAACTGCCTCGTCGTCGCCACGCGAACCACTGAAGCGAAACACCAGATCACCGCGCGCGGCCTGATGGAGGGTGAACTGCGTGAGGGGGAAGCGCTTCAGTGCGTGCGTCACGTCGATGTTGTTCAGCCACTCGCCAAGCATCGTGCGGAATCTCACCGGCGGGCGGCCCTCGAGATCGACCAGGACTAGCTCGGAGGCGCCGTGTCGCAGAGCGGCGTAGTCGCCCGTGCGATATCGTAGAAGCGGCAAGCACGGATTGAATCCACCCGTTAGGGTGATCTCACCTCGCTTACCTGCTGGTAGCACGCGACCGTCGCGATCGAGAATCTCGACGAACATCCGCGGTTGCAGCAGCACATGCCCGCCTGCCCTGCTGTCGAACACGGCGACCGGCCCGGTCTCGTTGAGCGAGTAGATATCCAACACGGGACAGCCGAACCGTTCCTCGAGCGCCTGCCGTAACGCCGGCCGAAGCGCCATGGAGGTCGAGAGCAGCGCACGCGGACGCCACCTTGTCTTCAGCGTCGCCAACTCGGCGAACGCGAGCGGGTCTCCGGAGTACACCTCGGGTGCAAGCGCGTCCAGATACTTCGAGCGGTCGTCCGGATTGCGCCAGTCGTCCAGGTGCAGGTTGATCTTCGCGAGCCCTGACTCGTCCAGCGTCGGCGTCACGGAGACGTACGTGAAGCACTTCTTTTGAAACCCGACGAGCACGACTCCGACCTGACCGCGGCCGTATGTGAGCTCGATACCAACACGGCGCATCGCGCGCTTGTGAAACGCGAGATAGCTCGCGGCGACGATCGGGAGTGACGCGATGAGGAGCGGATGTCCGGTCGTGCCGCTCGTCTGAAAATTGATGAGACGATCGATGGCGATGTCGTCCGGAACGAATTGCGCGATGTCGCGCCCGAGATCCGCGCGGCTGACGGTTGGGATCTCGCGAAAGTCACGCGGACGAGCGCCATACCGTCGATAGAACGGCGTCGTCTCGAAGCATCGGTCCACGAACGCGTCGAGCCACTCGGGCACGCCAGCCGGATTCCATCCAACGTCGGTCGTCGCGACTTCCCGCTCGAACGCCCGAACACGATCGACATCGGCGGCGGTCAGCCTGTTGCCGCTCTCGTTCCTGAAGATCGGGGCGTGCGGGTGCTCGCGCATGAAGTCGATGAGGCGCCGTCCGTGCTCGGTCAGCGTCGGATAGCGCGCTGCGTCCGTCATCTCCGCGTCGAGCGGATTCACGATGTGATCAGTCACGCGTGTACTTGTCAGCTGACTCGTGGGCAGCCTTCCGCACCAGCGCTTCGCGAATCGCTCTCGCCCGCTCCTCCGCCACACGGGCGGCGCGCATCACCCGCTGTCGCTCGGCAGAGCTCAGCGTCGTGAGCCGATCCTGTGCCTGAGCGATCGTTTCACCCGCGGGGCGCAGGCCAAGTCGTGCGAGCGCGATGCGCGCCATCTCCTCGCGTCGATCCGGATCGGTTACGAGCTTGGTGGCCGCGGTCTGTTCTGCGAGCTCGCCAGCCGTCGTACCAAGCAGCGTCAGTAGCGCCGCCACGTCCGACCGATTGCGAACAAACCAGTCGTCCGCAAGCAGCCACGCGAGCACGAGCGTGATGCCGAGTCGATTGCGATCGCCGCGACGGTCACTCGCCGAGAACGGTGCAAGATCGCGCACCGGCACGTCGTGCCCCAAAAGACGAAGCAGGTCACCGACGACGGCGTCAGTGTGGACCCGGCCAACATTCCCGATGCGTGGCTCCGCCAGAAACTCCGCCGGAGTTTCGGCGAGTCGTCGCGTTAGTGCTTCGAGGATCGGCCCTTCGCGGTCCATGAAGTTATACAGGAGCGATGGCGGTTACCTTGCCGGCCCTTTTCAACGGAGCCGCCTGGAACTTCTCGAACACATGGGTACTGTGGCAATCGCCGCAGCATGCCGCGCGCGACGCCGCGCGCATGTTCGCGAAGCGGCGCGGCAGCTGCTCGAGCGCTTCCCAGGTGTCAATCTCTTCGAGCCGAATACCGTAGTCACGTGTGCTGAAGCTGCAAGGCGCCATTCGCGCGAGCTCGTCGATGAAGAGAAACTGCTCGCCCGGCCTGCAGTCGTCGACCGTGATGCGTTGACGGCTCGCGGTAGCGATGAGGCGCCCCAAGTACCCTTCCGTGCCGTTGAGCCTAACGCCACGCGATCCGAGATCGTTCCGCACGCGCGGAACGTTTGCCGACAACCACTCCACGTCACTCGGTAGCAGCCGGTGCGCCTCAAAGAACTCCGGCCTGTCATCGCCACCGAGCTGGTTGAATGTGATCTCGTCAATTCCCCAATTCGCAAGCTCGGAACACAGGCGCTCGAACTCACTGACGGTATCTCGCATCAGCACGACGTTCACGCGCAGGAGCGGACCGCGCCCACGAGTCTGTCGCTCAGTGACCAGCATCGGGATCACCCGACGCAAGTGCGCGAACCCGCCGCGCCAACCACGCAGGTCGTCATGCACTACGCCGATACCGTCGACGCTGATCGTCAGCTCGCTGAAGTGCTCGGTGATGTGATCGCGAACGACGCTCGAGCCAAGCGGCGTTCCATTGGTCGTCGTGCTGACATGCAGGCCGAGTCGCCGAGTGAAATGTTCGGTGAGCTCGCGAAGGGGCGGCCACAGTAGTGGCTCGCCGCCCATCCAGCTCACGAGCACGCGATCACCCGTGGCGCGCTGATACTCCGAAAGCAGCGCACCGAAGCGCGCCACCGTCTCGACGTCGACATCGCGACGTACGCGATCAAGGCGACGGTCGAATCCGCAGAACGGGCAGCTGAGGTTGCACCTCTGCGTGACTCGCCAGACGACGATCATCGTGGCGCCTCGATCGCATCGCCGTAGCGCGCGCGGCTGAACGCACGTGCGAACTCCACGAGCCCCGCAAGCGACGATACGGTGTGCACGTGCCAGCCTTGCTCGTCACGCGCTCGGAGAACCGCGAGGTCCCAGTTCGCAGCGGGGGACTTGCCGCGCGGACGATCGACACTGCGTTTCTCCCAATCGTCAGGCACGTTCAGCACGAGACTACCACCGCCACGAGCCCGCTCGAGCGCCGTCCGCGCAGTGTCCCACCCGCTTCCGCCGCGTTCGTCGTTGTCGAACATCGTGGACACACCATCGTCCGAGATGACGAGAATGTGCACGGCCCGGGCGGCTGCGTCTCGCGTCGCGTACGTGTCGCGAAGAACGTGAATCGGGAACTGCGTCCCTCCACCGAAGTATCCCGTGAGCACGTTGAGCACGTCCGTGCTGTCGCGAACGAATCCGCGTGTCGTCGTGCACTGATTCTTGCCGCTCCATAGCGTCGCCTGTACTCGAGCACCGGCGCGCAACGCCGACAGACAGAGGATCGCGCCAGCGAGCGCCGGATACGACGTGCGCTGCTGCGGATTCGGCATCGAGCCGGAGCTGTCGACATACAGATCGAGGTCGAGCGGAACGCGCGCCGGTTCCCCGCCCTCCGCCGTACCCCAGACGCGCTGCACCGTCGTCATTCCCGGCACGATGTGGGGGCTCTGCAGCACCGACTGCAGCCAGTCGGCCGCGTCGAGCGCATCGCCCATGTCCCACGGTTCCAAGCCTTCCGGAAGTGGGTCAGTGCTCTGTGGGAAGCGGCGCGTTGGGAACGGAATCAGGTACGGAGCCGCGCGCTCGCGGTAGTACTTCACCGCGGCGTCATGGTCCGAGATCACGACGCCCGCCGCCCGCAACAGCTCACCGAACTGAAACGGCTCGCGCGCCTGCCCGCGCGCGCCGCCGGGACTTGCAACCTCCTTCGGTTGCGCGCCCTTCTCTTCGCCGTCGTCATCATCGATGCCGCTGAGCGCCGGATCCTGCGCCGGATGCATGGCGCCCTCGCGCTCTCCAGCATCCTCGTCGACCAGGCCGGCCGGGTCGCCTCCGACACCAGCGTCGCGCGTATCGAGCAGCTTCTCGATGAGCTTCGCCGACTTCGCGTCCTCGAGCAGATGCGGCAGGAGGAGCGCGGCGAATCGTCCGGAGCCGTCGAGCCAATCGCGGGCGTAGCTCCGCACCAGCCGCGTGCCTAACCAGGCATCCCCCTCGAGACGGTCGTCCGTTCGCCCACCGCCGAGTGACTCGCGAGGCAGACTCCAGAGGATTTCGTACATGCGGGTGTAAACCGCCCACACCGCGCCGCCCGCACCCCCGCCCGCCCGCGTGCCGAGCGTACGATACACGTCCGCCAACCGGAGACCAGCGCTCCGCTGCAGTCGGTCGTTGATCAGAATATCGGTGTACAGGTTCGCGACCATCGCCGCGTGGTGCTCGACGGTTGGCAGCGCCCACCGCATCCGCGCGAGCATGCGGCCGTGATCGGTGAGGGTCGCTGGTGCCAGCACGTGATGGCCGATCTCGTGCGCGAGCACCTCTACGGGGAACTGCGCGACGCCACACGTAACCACCTCGGGTAGGCTCACGACAACCGACTGGTCGTGCAGCCTGATCATCGCGAAGCTGCCGGTCAGTCCTTCGCGACGAGCATCGGTTTCGGTTAGACAGAGCATTGGCGGGCGCAGCCGCGTGAACTTGCTCCATGCGGCCAGCGCCGTGTCCCAGGCGGCGGTCCACGTGTCCCGAAGAGGCTCGAGCGAGTGGGTCGACACGGCTGGCCGTTAGGCGACGGGCAGGGCGACCAGCAGGACCGCGTGTGTGTGTGCTGACGTGAGCGCGAGCGTCGTACGGCTCGCGCACGCGCTGGTCACCTCGCCGAACGCGTCGGGGAGACTGACGCTACAGCCGCGGACCATCGCGGTCGCCCCGCGCACAGAGATTCCTTCCGGCAACCCTGACGCCGCGCGTCCGCGGTCGAACTCCTCCCGCGTCGCACGATGAAATGTGGCGCCGAATGCGTCAGCGCTCAGCAGCCACCACTCGCCGCCACTGCCGACGATGATCTGCCCGTCCGCCATCGCCGCCGTGGGCGGCTCGATGAAAAACCCACCGAAGCCGCGGAACGCCCCTACACGCGCCACAACACGAGCCGTGGCCGACGTCTCGTTAGGTGCGGCTGGATCGTACCATGGATCCGACCTGAGTCGATCGCGAACCTCCGCCCACCGGGCCTTGGGCGCTTCGATCGCGGCGAGTACGAGCGGCTCCGGGAGCTTGTCCGCGGCGGCGATCGCGCTCTCACGAAAGTGTGCCATGCCGGCACGCCATGCAGCGACCTGTCCGAGCGTGAGGAACATGGAGCTATCCGTGCACTGTCCCCCGAGGCGAGCCATCAGCTCGATCCAGGCCCCCGGTCGGGCACCGGTAGTCGAAGACAGATGATGCGACGCGTTACACACCGCGGTGATCATCCGCTCCGGCGCCGCGGCGATCAGCGGCGCTACCTCCGGGAGTATGCGCCGCCACGCGCCACCGACATGCGGCGTGCGCGCCGAACGTCCGACCAGCTTCTGGCCGATCAACTCCAGGGCAATGTCGTACGCGGCAAGGGTAACGTCAGCCACGCGTTCAAACCGAGTGCGAGCCACGGCCCCCACGAGTGGATCGACGGCGCCGCGGATGAATCCCGCGAATGCCTCGGCGTCGAGATCCGGATGACGCACGCGCGCCGCGGCGAAGCGCTCGTTCAGCTGATGGCGCTCCGCCCGAAGTACGGCGCTGAGCGTAGGACTGACGGCTGCGCTCACGTCACTGTGTCTCCAGCCATCGGAGATAGTTCGTGTAGCGCTGGTGCATGTACTTGAGGCTCAACAGGTCGTCATAGAGGTTGCCGTACAGCTTGCGACCCTTCGACCACTCGGCGATCAGACGCTCGATCTTCACCAGTCGGGCGCGCGCGTCAGTGCGCGAGACGCCGTCGAGCCCCTGACGGAACTCCGCCGCCAGCGCAGCCACCGGGTCCTCGGCGTCAAGATTCAATCGATCGTATTCCGCGCACGAGAGGTCGAACATCTGGCGCAACCAACCCACGCGGTCGACGCGATACTTCGCGTTGCCCGGCGCATCGAAGAACGGCGCGTCCGAATCCGGAACGAGCTTGTCGCGAAGAACGAACGGCAGGATCTGACGCACATCGTCCAGCTCGACGATTCGGTTGCCACGGAAATACGCCAGCGCTTTCGCGTACACGAGCAGTGTCATCAACACACGCACCGAAAGACCGTTGCGCGTTTGACAGCCGAGGTCCTTCAGTCGATCGCGCCCGGTATCCTGTGCGGTGAGTCCGGCCCACTCGACGCCGGCGAGTCGCGCGGTGTCCTTCGTCTTGTACTCGAACTGTTCCGCGGCACCCTCGAAGAACTCGAATTGGCTGGCGAAGAACTCCAGCCGTCGGCGCACCTCGGGTGGCAGTGGCACGCCGTGAATTTCGCCCTGTAATCGATCGACTTCCGCTTCGGTGAAAATGATCTGGCGCGGCACGACTTCTTCCGGCCGCACGCTCTGCTCGATGCGCACGAGCAGCTCGGAGAGGAATCGCGGATTGAACGCCAGCGCCTGCACGATGACGTCGATACGGTCGCGCAGTGCCTCGATGACCTGGTACGTCCCACCGCCCTGCTCGTCGTTCGCGGTCAGGAACCACGCCGAATCCGGGCACTCGTAGATGTGATTGAGGATCTCGGCGTAGTTGTCCCCCATGACCGTCAGGAGCGCGCTCTGCGTGCGCGTGGGGATCCGGTTGTACTCGTCGATGATCTTCACACGCATTCCCAGCCACGAGCGCCACGAGATGCGAATGTCCTCGATGCGCTGCGCGCTCACGAGGTCCGCCGGCAGTGGGTTGCCGAGGAGATCCGCGACGGTCATCTGCGGATGTCCATGCTGCATGGCGCGCCGTACATCACGTACGGACGCTCCACTCAACACGCCCATGAGGATCGCGCTCGCGGTTTTCCCCCGACCGGGCCCTCCGACGAACAGGCATTTGCGGCGCGTCGCGAACGTCAGCAGCGGGAGGAGCACGTAGCTCGAGTAGCTCTGAGCCGACGGTAACGTGAGCCGGCTCTTGACGTCGCCTAACACGAACGACTGCGGCGGACCCTGATTGAATTCGACGTCGTAGTGCGGGCTGATGATCGCGGTGTTGACGATCCAGAAATACGCCTGCCGAAGTTTCTCGTCGAGCGGCGTGGCGGGTGCCGCCGACTGCTCATCGGCCGGAGAGACAGGTCCGCGATACAGGTCGGCGACGTCGAACGTTCGCGGTGCCGCCGCGGCATGAGGGTTGGTCGGCGATTGGGAGACCCGTTGGAACGCGTCGCGCAAACCCATCGTTGTCTCGCTCCGTGCGGCAGCTATTTGCGGCGGGTCGCTGTTTGACGCTGGCCCGCGGCCTCCACGACGAGTCGGTCGATGCTGCCGCCGTCACCTTCGAACGTGATCGTGATGTTGCTACCCCGCAGGAAGAAACGCGCGGGAGTCTCTGCGACCAACTCGGTGAGCGTCGACTGGCCATCCTGCTGAAACGCGAGGGCCCGGCCGACGCGCCGCACGACGACTGTTGCGCCACCCACCTCGTAGGTGCCGACGTAGCTGTTCAGCAACTTCTCGTCGACGGCAATGCCCTTCCGTTCAGGCCGAGGGACGTACTGCTCTCCGCGCAACAGCTTGAGCGCTGCATAGACGATCTCCGATTGCGCGGGCGGTGTGGCGTCGGGCAGGTAGTCGGAATTGGTCATGTAATACACGCCGACCTTGGCGTCGAGGTCGCCGATCAGGAACGCACGCTGGCCGGCGATCGCGCCGCCATGGTGGATCAGGGTGTGGCCACTGGCGCTGTCATGAACCATCCAGAACCCGAACCCGTAGTCGCCTCCGAACCGTGGCTTGTGCATCTCGCGCACCGATTCCTCCGACAGGATCCGGTTGCCGTGGAAGACGCCGCCGTTGAGTTGCGCAACGAGGTAGCGGGCCATGTCTTCCGCGGTCAGATAGACGTCGCCGGCGGGATAGACGTCGAAATGCACCTGGGCCACCGGCGTGGGTTTAGAGAGCGAGCCCCCGGCCGCGTACGGTAGCGCCATCCTCTCGACCATCTCGGGCGAAGGATAGACCGGATGTGGCGTCCTCGCGCCGAGCGGCTTCAGCACGTGCTCGACCATGTACTGCTCGTACTCCTGCCCCGAGATCTTCTGCACCAACAGGCCCGCCGTTCCATAGGCGAAGTTGTTGTATTCCCATTTGGTTTCGGGCGCCCGAACCGAGGTCAGCGCCGATGTCAGCTCCTCGAGGGTCTTCGGCAACTTCCGACTCCAGATCGGTTGGGTCTCCGCACCGCTCTTGAGCCCGGACCAGTGGGACAGGATGTGGGTGAAGGTCACCGGCTTGTCGCTCTGATCGTGTACCTGGGTCTCGCCCAGGTACTGGTTGATCGGATCGTCCAGTCGGAGCTTGCCCTGCTCGGCAAGCTGCATCACCGCGGTTGCGGTGACCGACTTGAACGACGAGCCGGTGCTGTAGAGCGTCTCGGTCGTCGCGGGCGTGCGGGTGGCCATATTGGAATACCCGAACGCCGCCTTCCAGACGATCGAGTCGCCGCGCACCAGCGCGATCGACATCGACGGAACACCATTCTCGGCAAGCGTCTTCTGGATGACGCCGGTCAGCACCGTCTTCGTTTTCTCGAGATCGAATTTTCCGTTCTGCGCGATCGCAGCGGATCCGGGGAGAACGAAGAGTACCGCGACTGCGAGCTGGCGAAGGGATCGACGCGTCATTGTTGTTCCTTGCGAATCGCGAAGTTGAGTTGAAGGCGACCGAAGCTACGGCGCGTCACCCGTACCGACAAGTTGTGTGTCCGTCCTCGTCGGCGACGGTCTTGTCGGCTCCAGTAAACTTCATCGGCTTCACTTACATCGTCTCCAACAGATTTCGCTCGATGAAGAAAATCGGCTTCCTGTCATTTGGTCATTGGAGCGCATCGCGCGGGTCAGCCGCGAGGTCCGCTCGCGATGTTCTCCAGCAATCGATCGAGCTGTCTGTAGCGGCAGAGGAACTCGGCGCGGATGGCGCGTACTTCCGCGTGCATCATTTTGCCCAGCAGCTCGCGTCCCCCTTCCCGCTTCTCGCCGCCGTCGGCGCCAGGACGAACCGCATCGAGATCGGGACAGCCGTGATCGACATGCGGTACGAGAACCCGTTCTACATGCTAGAAGACGCGGGCGCGGCCGATCTGATCAGCAACGGACGGCTGCAGCTCGGGATCAGTCGCGGCTCGCCAGAGCAGGTCATCGAAGGTTGGCGTCACTTCGGGTACGCGCCGGCCGAAGGCAAAACCGATGCGGACATGGGCCGTCGTCACGCCGAGGTTTTTCTCGACCTGTTGAAAGGCAACGGGTTCGCCCGGCCCAATCCCAGGCCGATGTTCCCCAACCCGCCCGGGCTGCTTCGGCTCGAGCCACACTCGGAGGGACTGCGCGACCGTATCTGGTGGGGCTCCGCTTCGAATGGGACGGCGAAGTGGGCCGCACAGCACGGGATGAACATGCAAAGCTCCACGCTCAAGGAGGACGAGTCCGGCGAGCCCTTTCACGTTCAGCAGGCGCGCCAGATCCGCGTCTTCCGGCAAGCATGGGCCGAGGCCGGGCATACGCGAGAACCGCGCGTGTCGGTGTCTCGATCCATCTTTGCGTTGATGAACGATCTCGACCGGGCCTACTTCGGTCGCGATGAAAGCAGCGACCAGATAGGCATCATCGACAACATGCGGGCGGTGTTTGGTCGCACCTACGCCGCCGAGCCAGACGTGTTGGTCGAAGAGCTGAGAGCGGATGAGGCGATCGCCGAGGCGGACACGCTCCTTCTCACTGTGCCTAACACGCTCGGCGTCGAGTACAACGCGCACGTGATCGAATCCATCCTAACGCACGTCGCGCCCGCGCTCGGCTGGCGATAGAGTACGGGGGGACAAAAGTCTTCTCCCGTTTCAGGCCATCAAAGACCTCACGCGGATGCACAACGATCACGACGATCACGCGGATTACCTCCGTCGGCATTGATATGCCGTTCCGCCCGGCAAGCGCTCGGTTCTGTTGTTCAAAAACCAAAGAACGGTTTTAGGGGTTGAGATCGTTTGACGTTCTTGGAGCCAATCCGTGTCATCGTCGTGCTCGTGGTGCATCCGCGTGAGGTGTTGCGGTTGTCGTAGAATTGTCGTTTCTCGATTCAGCCTTGGGTTGCATCCCGGACCCGGTGCGACGACGCCACGACCCGCTTGAACTGGACCGAGCTGCTGAAGGCGCTGATTCACTGGGTTAGCCAAGACTTTTGTCCACCTACCTAGTCTGGCCTCCAAGGATTACTCCATGATTCTGTTCAGAACGCGCGTCGCCGGTGTTGCCCTCTGCGCGTCGACGCTCGCAACACCGATGCGAGTCGCGTCGGCTCAGACAGCGCAGCGCGCGGACACTGGGAGTACACTCCCGATCACGCCAGTTCGCACGCTGAGCTTCACGACGGATGAAGGCACGTGGATGTCGCTCGACGTCTCACTCGACGGGAAGACGATCGTCTTCGACCTCCTGGGCGATCTCTACACCGTTCCGATCGGCGGCGGAGATGCGACGCGTCTCACGAGCGGCATGGGGTGGGATTACATGCCGCGCTGGTCGCCCGACGGTTCCACCATCGCATTCGCGTCAGATCGAGGCGGAAACGAAGACATCTGGCTGATGGATCGGAGCGGCGGACATCTCCGCCGTCTGACGCACGAAGTCGACGCTCGGCTCTCGTCGCCGACCTGGACCCGTGACGGACAGTACATCGTCGCGCGTCGCACGGAGCCGTATCCCGGACCGAACGACTATGGCCGTCAGCATCCGCTCTGGATGTACGCGATCGCCGGCGGGACGGGCGTGCAGATCGTTCCAGCGACGCTCGACGCGCCGAAGACGTCGAACAGCGGTCCGGCATTCTCGCCCGACGACAGCACGATGTACTTCTCCTCGCATGACGGCGGAAGCTTCACTGCCGAGGGGAAGATCGGGCTCTTTCAGATCGTCGCACTCGACCGTCGCACCGGTCGGCAACGCACGCTGACGAATGAACCAGGCGGCGGCCTTCGTCCGGTGGTCTCGCCCGACGGACACTGGCTCGTCTACGCGACGCGATTCGAAACGACGACGGGGTTCCGGATTCGCGATC
>Ga0136846_1235033_pt1 | contig 19412 bp, 14 predicted proteins | sample HopSoiMetagenom2_FD_96841 | JGI IMG/M metagenome (GOLD analysis project Ga0136846, IMG submission 96841) | Grasslands soil microbial communities from Hopland, California, USA - 2 Assembly 2016 (version 4) | ecosystem: Environmental > Terrestrial > Soil > Grasslands | place: USA: Hopland...
CACCCCGTCGGCGACGGCGGCCATGATCTGGGCCTTGGTCACGCGGTCGAGGTAGCGCATGCCGGTCGGCTTCCAATAGGCGCGCATGTCCAGATCGAGCGCCGTGGCCAGGGTCTCGACATGGGCCAGGACGGGCTGGGGCCGGCGCTCCCAGGACCGCACGCCGTCCAGGGTCAGGCTGACGCAATGGGCCAGGAGGCTGGCGCGGCTGTCGGCGTCCAGACCGACCACGAAGTCCCAGATGTCCTCGGGCCGATCCGGAACCTGTCGCGCCCAAAGATGATGGCGCTCGGCGATGGCCAGGCCCGCCGGGCTGTCCTCGATTCCTTCCCCAAAGCCGTTGAGGTCGCGAGAGCCCCAGCGGATGTCGAGGCAGGTGGCCGGGGCGCCCAGAGCGAACACCCGGCTGACCAGGGCGTGGACCAGGGCCACCTGGGCCAGATCGGGGTTCTGGGCCAGGGCGTCGCGCAGGGCGGCGCTGCGATGGGCGGTCAGTTCGGCGATCACCCGGTCGGGCAGCGGCGCGGCGGGATCGCCTAACGGCGCCTCGTCCTCGGCGTCGGCTTGCCCGTCGCCCTCCTCCTCATCGTCCTCGCTGTCGTCCGGGCCGAAGCCCGCCCCCTCTCCGGCCCGATCCGCCGCGCCCCGGTCGCCATCCTCCTCGTCCTCGGCCTCGTCCTGCGGCGCAGGCTGCTCCTCGGGCCGCACGAACCCCCGGTCGATCCGCGCCTCGCCATAGGGCAACAGCACCACCATGACCCCGGCGCGGGCCTTCTCCTCGGGGTCGTAGCCCCAGCCGTCGCCGATGGCCTCCCGCGCCGCCTCGATGGCCTCGAAGCGCGCGGCGACCTCGGGCGGCGGCGGCTCGACATCGGCCCACTGGTCGGTCAAGGCTGCTTCCTCGGCCTCCAGGGCGTCGAGGGTTTCGACCTCTTCTGGCGTGCGCGGCCGGTCATGCTCCCAGATGCGCCCGCAGCCATGGCCGTGCGGGAACTCCAGGTGGGCGCTGGCCCACTTCCAGCCCTCGCGGTCGCGAACCTCCTCGGCCAGGGCGAGAAGCTTTTCGCCGACGAGGCGGTCGAGCAGGACCACGTCCTCGACCCAGCCTTCGTTGTCCGGAGTGAAGAGGTCGCGCAGCACCGGCCCGCCCGCCGCGACATAGGCCTCCAGGCCCAGGAACCGCACCCGGCGATCATCGGCCGCGACCTTGGTCTCGGTCATGGCCCGGCGGATGGCGTAGGGCTGACGGCCTTGGGCCGAAAGCTGCTCATAAACCTGCATCTGGCGCGCGGGATCGGGATTGACCGCGAAGGCCATGACCTGGTCCAGGGTCAGGGCCTCCTCGCGGTAGAGGTCCAGCAGCGCCGGGGCGACCGCCCCCAGGCGCAGGCGCTGGCGCACGATCTCGGGCTTGACCCCGAACCGCGCGCCGATCTCCTCGGCGCCATAGCCCTTGCGCTCGGCCAGGTCCTTGAAAGCCTCGAACTCGTCAGCCGGGTGCATCGGCTCGCGGCTCAGGTTTTCGTCCATCGACACCTCGGCCGGGTCGTTGGTCGTATCGACCACGCAGCGCACGGCCGCGCCCTTGGCCAGCCGCTTGCGCTTGGCCAGCAAGCGCAGGGCTTGGCGGCGGCCTTCACCGGCACTGACGAGGTAGTAGCCGGTCTCGCGGCCGTCCTTGATCTCGGGCTCGACGACGAGCGGCTGCAGGACGCCCTTGTAGGTGATCGAGGCCGCGCGGGCCTCGATCACTTCGGCGCGGTGTCCCACCCGCCGAACGTTCTTGGGCGAGGCTTTCAAGCGGCTGAGGGGGATGTCCCGGACCTCGCCGTATTGAACGACGATGGTGGCCGGGGTCGCGGCCATGGGGGCCGCCGGGCTGTGAGTGGACGTCATGTCTTTCTCCTTGGGCTAGGGGTGCAGGCGCAAGGCGCGCCTGAACCCCTGCCCGTCGGCGAGACCGGGTGTGCAAACGGAGGGGCGCCTTCGCGGGGACCCGGCTGCAGGGGCCGCCAGCCCGATCGCCAGGCCTTGTCGTCAAGCCCCGAAGCTGGGCGGAAGGCGATCCGTAGTGCGCCGAGGGCGGAGCCCTAAGCCACGCGTCCGCAAGGCGGACGCCCAGCAAAGATGAAGCCTGCACAGGAGCCCGCGCGAAGCGCGTGGCGGGAGGCGGCGTCGAGCGGGCGGCGGCAGGCCAAAGCCTGCCCGCAGGCGTCGCGCCCGAGGGAGCGGCGAAAGCCGCGGGACCGAGCGTGACCGCCGCCCGCTCTCCCGGGCCGAAGGCCAACCGCCCGTCGCGGTTGCCCGGCGACCTCGATGCGGTCGCGTCGTTGACATTCAGGATGATGATCATCATCTTCACTCATGAAGATGACAAACATCATCCTCACTGATCCCAACCCGATGGCCTACGCACCCGACAGCTCGGGCGCTCAGCGCCCTAGAACCAAGGAATCTTTCGGATGAGCGCTCCACTGACCCAGTTCACAATCACCGAGGCGGCGCCGGGATACTGGCGGGTGACCTTCAACAATCCGCCGATCAACCTGTGCGATCCGGAGACCCTCATCGAGCTGCAGCAGATCGTCGGTCTCATCGAGTCCGATGACAGCTTGCGAGTGGTCGTGTTCGACAGCGCCGACCCGGATTTCTTCGTCAATCACTACGACGTCTCGCGGGTCGCCGACTTTCCCCTGGCCCCAGGGCCGACCGGTCTGCCGACCTTCATCGACGCCACGACCCGGCTGACCACCTCCCCGGTCGTGACCATCGCGTCGATCCGGGGGCGCACGCGCGGCGGGGGTTCGGAGATCGCCCTGGCCTGCGACATGCGCTTCGCCAGCCTGGAACGGGCGATCTTCTCGCAGATCGAAGTCGGGGCGGGCGTCTTCCCGGGCGGTGGGGCGACCGAGCGCCTGCCGCTCCTCGTCGGACGGGCCAGGGCGCTCGAAATCGTCCTTGGCAGCGATGATTTCGACGCGGCGACGGCGGCCAGCTACGGATGGGTGAACCGCGCCCTGCCCGATGATCAGCTCGACGCCTTCGTCGACAACCTGGCTCGGCGCATCGCCTCGTTCGACAAGCCCGCGCTCGCCGAGGCCAAGCGGCTGATCAACCGTAGAGCCCTGCCGTCCGCCGAGGACCTGATGGAGACGCAGGACGTTTTCCTCGGCGCCTTCGCTTGGCCGACCGTCCAGGCCCGGGGCGCCAAAATCGCGAAAAAGCGCGACGAAGTGGGTGCTGACTTCGAGGCGCGCATGGGTCATCACCTCGGCCATCTCGGGGCCGACACCTGATGACGGCGACAGCGGTCCCCCGGAAGGGGGGCCGCAGCCTTGGCGTCCGTTCGCCGAAATTGGATCGCCGCCAACTGGCTAGGCTATAACGGGCGCCGCATCGGGGTCGGAGGTTCATTCATGGGTAGTTCGAAAGCTGACAAGGCGGCGAGCCACGATCGGATCGTCGACATCGCCGCGGCCCGGATGCGCGGCGGCGGCATAAACGGTGTCGGCGTCGCCGAACTGATGCGGGAAGCTGGCCTGACCCATGGCGGCTTTTACCGTCATTTCGAATCCCGCGATGACCTGGTCGCCGCCGCGGTGGAACGCGCCCTGGCCCAGGGCAGCGCGCGGACCGTGGCGGCCTCCGGCCAAGGCGGCAGACGGGCGCTCGAAGCGATCGTCGACGACTATCTCAGCCCCGCGCACCGCGCCCACCCTGAGGCCGGATGCGCGGTGGCCGGCCTGGCCGAGGACATTTCGCGCGCGGACGATCGAACCCGCTTGGCCTACGGCCGCCAGGTCGAGCAGTACCTGGAGCTTCTGGCCGGGTTGACGCCGGGCGCGGACGCCGCGGGCGATCGACGCCGCGCCTGCCTGGTGCTCAGCGCCCTGGTGGGCGCCCTGGCCATGGCGCGGGCGATCGGCGACGGGGCCCTGTCCGACGAAATCCTCTCGGAGACCGCCACGGCGCTCAAGGCGCTCTAGCGTCCCGCGCCGGCGGCCGCCGAAAGGCCGACCAGAGCCAGTCGCTGAAAACCGCCCTATGATCGGGTCGAACCGATCGATGACGGAACGCCCAACCGTGACCAAGCCGCTGCGCCCCGACGATCTTAGAGCCCTGGCCAACGCCGCCGTGGCCGACGCCGACTGGGTGGCGCGCGCCAAGGCGGCGCTGGTCGAGGCCGCCGAGCAATGGGAGTGGGCGGAACTTCAGCTCCTCGACGAGATCGAGATCGCCACCTACGGCTCGGACTGAGGCCGAGCCCTCCCCAACCCTTCACGAGGCCCCAGCATGTCGGACCAACCCTGGACCGAAACCGAACGCCGCGCCCTGGCCCGCTTCACCCTGGCCCTGGTTGAGACCTGCGTGCGCAACACCGTGCTGGAGGACTGGCACGCGGGCCGCGCGCCGATCAGCCCGGCCGGCGACTTCAGCGACGTGAAGATTGTCAGCCCCGCCGGCGAAATCCCTTATCTGGAAGCCTCGCGCATCTCCGACGCGGAGATGAAGACCCTGATGAAGCAGGTGGTCGATCGGGTCTTCACCTTCTTGAGCTTCCCCGACATGCCGATCGAGCTGGGCGGGGCGGCTCGCTGGGACACGCCCGGCCTGAATGAGGCGATGGTGGCGGGGATCCGGCGGCGGATCGCCCTGCGCGACACTGAGACCTCCGCCCCGGAGGGCCAGGACCAAGGCGATCAGGCCTGACGCCCCTCGCCGGGCGGGATGACAACGGCCGCGGACGACCGCAGGCTCGGGGCCCGTTTGATTCCCCAGGAGTTTCCGATGAACGTTTCCGATCTGGTCGACGCCGCCGTCGCCGCCGAACCCAAATTGACCAAGACCCAGGCCAAGTCGATCATCGACGGCGTCTTCAAGGCCCTGAGCGAAGCGGCCGTGAAGGGCGAGGAAGTCTCGATCCCGGGCTTTGGCAAGTTCAAGGTTCAGGCCAAGCCGGCCCGCACCGGTCGCAACCCCTCGACGGGCGCGACCATCGAGATCGCCGCCAGCAAGAAGGTCGCCTTCACGCCGGCCAAGTCGCTGAAGGACGCCGTCAACGGCTGACCCATCGATGCGCTCGGCTCGATCGCTTCGGCGTGACGGCCGAGCGCGTTCCCAGCAGCGGCGCACCCCAGCGCCCGCGCGCATAGTTTATGCCGGCTTGCGGGCCTGTTGGCATGAACCCGACGAGATTGGTCCGGCCTCCCGGCGCGAAAGACGCGATCTGTCCGGCTGCCGCCTCTAGTCTGAACAACCATGATCGGCCGCGAACGGCTGGCGGGGAGCTAAAGGCATGGACGCGGCGACTTGGTGGGACAGCGACTGTCTTTCGATGCTGAAGCGACAGGCCAAAGCCCGCCCTAGCCACCCCGCCCTGGTCCACTACCCCACGGCCGAGGCGCAAGCGCCGCAGACCCTCACCTATGTCCAGGCCTATCAGGCCGCCTGCGCCCTGGCTTGGACCTTGCGCGACCGGGGCGTCGGGGCCAAGGACGTCGTGGCCGTCATCCTGCCGCCGGTCCCCGAGGCGATGATCGCCATCGCCGCGATCAGCGCGATCGCGGTGGTCTTTCCGGTCAACCCGCTTTTGACGGCCGAGGCGATCGCCGCGCAGATGGCCCTGGCCGGGGTCAAGGCCGTCGTCGCCTATGGCCCGCTCGCCGGCTCGGACCTGGAGCCGCGAACGCTTGAGGCGATCGCCGCGACGCCGTCCGTCAGGCTGCTGATCGACGTCACGGCCGGATCGGCGCCCGCGCCCGCCGGCGTCGAGCACCTGGCCTGGGCGGCGCTGGAGGTCGGCGGCCCTGTCGAACCGGCGCTGGGCGAGCGCGCGGCCATTCTCCTGCACACGGGCGGCACCACCGGCTCGCCCAAGCTGGCCGAACTTGGCCTGGCGGCGCTGAGCGCGGGCGCGGCGCTGGCGGCCGAGGCGATGAACCTTGGACCGGGCGACCGGGTCTTTCACCTGCTGCCGTTCTTCCATGTCGGCGGGGCGGTCGCGGTGGGCCTTAGCCTGTTTTCTGTCGGCGCGACCCTGATCAACTGCTCGCCGAACGGGGCGCGCGATCCGCAAGCCATCGCCCAGTTCTGGGCCCTGGGCGCGCGATGCGAGGCCACGGTGGTGGGCCTGGTGCCCGCCAGCTGGAGCCTGGTGGCCGCCCAGGGTCGGCCAACCCTCTGGCCGCAGCTACGGGGCCTGGCCACGGGCGCGGCGGCCATGCCGCCGGAGCTGGTCCAACGCCTGGCCGCCCTGGCGGGGGTTGCGATGCACCAGGTGTTCGGCATGACCGAGACCGCGGGCATCATCAGCGCCCAGCCCCTCGACGGGCTCGCCCGCGACCCGGCCGTCGGCTTTAGCCCGCCGCCGATCCGGACCCGCTTCAAGCCCATCGGCCCCAACGGCCCTCACGAACTGGAGGTGAGCGGCCCGGTGCTCTTCAACGGCTATCGCACGGCCGAAGGCCTGGTCGGCCAGCCCGGCGAGTGGCTGTCGACCGGCGACCTGGCCCAGCTCGACGGCGCCGGACAGATTTCCCTGGCCGGCCGCAGCAAGGACGTGATCATCCGCGGCGGCCACAACATCGATCCCTTGATGATCGAAGCGGTCGCCGCGCGGCATCCCGAGGTGGTGATGAGCGCGGCGGTGGGCCGGCCCGACGCCTTTGCCGGCGAGGTGCCGGTGCTGTTCGCCGTGCTGCGTCCTGGCGCGACCCTGACGCCCCAGGCCCTTCGCGACTATGTGTGCGCGCGGATCGACGAGCCCCCGGCCCGGCCGCGCGACGTCATGTTCGCCCCTGCCCTGCCGCTGACGGCGGTCGGCAAGGTCGCGCGCTATGTCCTGCGGCAACAGGCGGCCGCGCGTTGCGCCGAAGAGATCCTGTGCGGCGAGCCGACCTTGCCGGACCGGGCGATCGACTGCACCGACGTGGGCGCGCGGGTCATTCGGGTGCATTGGGCCAGCGCCGAGGACGGCGAGGCCGACGCCCTGGCCCGGAGCTTGCTTTCGCCGTTCAACCTCAGCCTCGAAAGCCACTGGCGGAACTAGCGGGGCTGGCCAAGCCCGGGACGGGGGCCGTACGCGGTGCGCCCCCCCGTCCCAAGGCCTTGGAGCCCGTGGCCCTAAGAGCCCGAAGCGTTGTTCAGGAAGTCGAGCGCCATCAGGACGTGGGCCCGGACGCCGACCTCCAGGGCGGTTTCATCCAGCTTGAACAGCGGCGAATGGTTGGGCGCGGTGTCGCCGATCCCCAGGTGGTAGAACACCGTCGGCGCCACGGCCTGGTAGTCGGAGAAGTCCTCCGAGGCCATGGCGTAGTCGACGTCGTCCTTGGCCTTGCCCTTGGCCGCCCGCACCAGGGTGGGCTTCATGCGCGCGGTCAGGCTGCGGTCGTTGGCGGTCACCGGCATGGTGTAGCCCCAGCTCACCGTTCCGTGGGCCCCGTACTTCGGCTCCAGGGACTGCACCGCGCCGTCGAGCTTGGCGATGACCTGCTTGCGGATCTCCGGGTCGAAGGTGCGCAGCGTCCCGGTCAGCTGGAAGTCGTTGGGGATGATGTTGTTGCGCGAGCCCAGCTTGATCTCGCCCACCGTCATCACGGTCGGGGCATGGGCCACGTTGACTTGGTGGGCGGTGATCTGGTTGATCGCGGTGACCAGGTCGACCGCCACCGAGGCCGCGTCGATCCCGGCCCAGGGCGCGGCGCCATGGGTCTGCTTGCCCTTGACGTCGATGATCCAGGCGTCGGCGCCGGCCATGAACGGGCCTGGCCGCCAGGTCAGGGCGCCGACCTCGCCCGGCACCACATGGATCCCGAAGATCGCGTCGGGCTTGGGACTGGCCAGGGCGTTGTCCTTCAGGACCTTGACGGCGCCGCCGTCCGTGCCGCCCGGCCCGCCTTCCTCGGCGGGCTGGAACAGCACCACCACCGTGCCGGGGATCTTGGCCTTCATCCCCGCCAGCACCTCGGCCGCCCCCATCAGCATGGCGGTGTGGGCGTCATGGCCGCAGGCGTGCATGATCGGCACGGTCTTGCCGTCCCAGGTCCCGGTCGCCTTGGAGGCGAAGGCTAGGCCGGCCGGCTCGGCCACCGGCAAGGCGTCCATGTCGGCGCGCAAGGCCACCACCTTGCCCGGACGCCCGCCCTTCAGGACGCCGACGACGCCGGTCCCGCCCACCAGCCGCACCTCGTAGCCGAGGCTGCGCAGATGGTCGGCCACCAGCTTGCTGGTGCGCACCTCCTGGAAGCCAAGCTCGGGATGCTCGTGGATGTCGCGCCGCCAGGCCACGACCTTGGGCTCGACCTTGGCCGCCGCGGCGAAGACGGCCGCGTCATAGCTTGGCGCCGAAGCGGCCAGCGCCGGTCCGCCCGCCAGGATCGCCAGGGCCGCTACGCTGGCCAGGATCGCGTTCTTCATCCGATGTTCCTTCTAGGACCCGGGCCTTGACCAAGTCCGGCGCCCGGCTGCGGCGGTCCAAGGGGCCAGCCGATCCGGCCGCGCCGGATCTCGGCCAGGCCCTGTTTGAAGGGCCATGGTCGTCCCGCCACGCTGTCAGGTCTTTGCGGACTCTCCGCGCGCGGGGCCGCTGGGCGAAATTTCTATTCGCCAGCGCCCGCCGTCCCGGCGTGGCTATTCGCAAGGCCCAACAGGCGGATCGGCCCAGCCTTGCGCCAGCCCGGCCGAAACCTGGAAAAAGGGGGTCGAACGCGCTCGCCATGGGGAGATGGAGCCTGTCTGGCGTTCGACCCGCCCCCAAATCGAAGGCGCGAGCAAAATCCTATGCAACCGGCGCGATGTCCTTGCGATTGCATCGCCAAACCCGCGGGCCGGCGCATAGGCTATGCGGCCATGGGGCCGCGCATCGCGTTCATCCCGCCAGCCGCGATGAAATCCTGAGTGGCGCCGCCGCCGGGCCAGATGCGGCGGTTTGCGGCGCCGGCGCATAAACTATCCGCCCGATCTCACCAGACCGAATAGACCGCGCGGAATTGACCCAGCCCGGGGAGCAGATCGCAATGAAACACGAGGTGTCCCCCCTATGCTGGGAATAGGCCGCGATTGGGTTCGAGGCGGCCGAGGGAAGGATCGATCTTGAATTTCTCCGCACCGAAGGAAGCGCCGCTCCGGGGCCGTGACGTCGATCTGTTCGACGCCGAAGATTATCATACGTGGATCCGCCAGGCGCTGGCGCTGCGCGGCGACCCCAAGCTCACCGCCCTTTTCGACAGCACGATCGAGGAGCCCTCGGCGGAGCTGACCGAAATCGTCCGCCACGCGTTCTGGCCGAGCATTTCGTCGCGGTACGTCAACGTGTTCGGCAAGGGAAATCCCTATTTCCTGGACGCCCTGGCCCGTCGCTATGACGTGCCGCACGATCGCCTGATGCTCACCACCGGCGCCACCGTCGGGCTGGGCCTGGCGCTCCAGGCCCTGGCCGGCCCAGGCGATCACATCCTGGTGGAGACGCCCGGCTTCTACCTGCTGCGCAAGCTCTCGGCCGCCACCGGCGCCGAGGTCAGCGATCTTCCCCGCGCAGCGCCCGCCTTCGCGGTCGATCCCGACGCGCTGGACCGGCTTTTGCGCCCCAACACCAAGGCCGTGGTCCTCACCAACCTGCACAATCCCACCGGCGCCTATCTTGAGCCCGCGGCCTTGCAGCGCCTGGCCAAGGTGGCCGCGCGCGTCGGGGCCATCGTCATCGTCGACGAGGTCTACGGCGATTTCGCTCGCGACGCCGGGGCCACCGCCGCGGCCCGGCTGGCCGACAACCTGGTGACGGTCTCCAGCCTGACCAAGGTCTTTGGCCTCTTCAGCCTCAAGGCCGGCTGGATCGCCGGCGCGCCCGAGGTCCTGGCCCGCATCAAGGCGACCAATCCGGAAGCCGGCTACGACATCAGCAAGCTGGCCCACACGGTCGCGGCCCTGGCCATGGAAGAGCCCGAGCCTTTCGAGGCCAACTGGAAGCGCATTCTCAGCGCCAACCGGCCCATCGTCGCGCGCCATGCCGAGCGGTTGCTGGAAGCCGGGCTGATCGAGGGCGCGCCGCCGGCCCACGGTTGCCTCTATTTCCCGCGCCTGGTCGGGTGCGACGACAGCCGCCCGGTCTGCCGCGCGCTTTGGCGCGACGACAAGGTCCTGGTGGCGCCGGGCGAATATTTCGACATGCCCGGGCACATCCGCGTCAGCTACGGCCTGGCCGACAGCGCCGTGGTCGAAACCGGCATGGCGCGCCTGGCGGCGGGGCTGGCCCGCCGGGCCGACATCTCGCTCGCCTAGGTCGGGGCGGACATGAAGGCCCAAAGGGCCAAGCCTGCAAGCCAGGCCGCCGACACCGCGCTCCGGTCGTTCCTCGAGGCGGCGGTCGCCTGTCGCGGCGACGTCACCTTGATGCGCGCGCGCGTCCGCGTCGCCGCCTCGACCTTCTATCAGCGCCTGTCGCGCCTGCGCGTGCGGGGCTGGGCCACCACGATCACGGCGGTCAATCCGCGCCTGACCGGCTTTCATGAAGGTCGCGCCCTGGTCAGCCTGTCCGATTGCAGCCCCGAGGCCGTGGCTCGCTTCGAAGCGGCGGTCGTCCAGGACGCCGCCGTGCTGAAGGCCGATCGGCTGTCCGGCGACGCGGACTATCGCTTGTGGCTGGTCAATGCCGGCGCCTTCGAAGCCACCCTTTGGCTTCAAGTCATGCGCGCGCGTCCCGAGGTGCGGTCCTGTCGCTATGAGACCCTTGGGCGGCTGTTCGGCGACGAGCTTCCGGGCCTGGCGCTGCATGACCGCGGCCAGGTCGCCACGCGGCGCCGAGCCTGACGTCACGCCGTCCGGCCTCTCGAACACCCCCGCCCCTCGACCAAGCAGGAGAAGCCGCCGCCCGTCCAAACGGGCGGCGGCCTTTTCGTGCGCCTAGAACCGATAGGCGACCTTGGCGTAATAGCGCCGCGGCAGGCTCGGGAACCTGACGGCCGCGACGAACCCGTTGGCGATATTGAAGCCCCCGACCGGATAGACGTCATTGGTCAGGTTGCGGCCTCCGACGGTGAAGGTCAGGCCGCCGGACGGCGGGGTATAGGTCACCGACGCGTCGAGATTGTCGTGGGCCGGCGTCAAGGTCAGCGGGTCGTTGTTGACGTTGTCGAACTGCATGCCCTCGTGATGGAAGGCGGCCGCCAGGGCCAGTTGGGCGCCGTCGGGCAGGTCGGCCGTATAGCTGCCGCCGAGATTGAGATCGATCTTGGGCGAGGTGAGGATCTTGGAGGAATTGGCGATGTCCGAATGCAGCGTGCCCAGCGAGGCGAAGAGCTGCAGGCCGTGCACCGGCCGAACCTGGGCCTCCAGTTCCAGACCATAGACGTCGGCGTCGTTGTTGGTGGTGCTGACCGCGCCGCTTGATTGGGTGACGGCCAGCTGGAGGTTCTTGTACTTGCCGTAGAAGCCGGCGGCGTTGAACGTGGCCTTGCCGTCCCAGAGGGTCGATTTCAGCCCCGTCTCGTACATCAGGGTCGATTCCACGCCAAAGGCCCCGCCGGTGACTTCGCCCAGGGACTGGGCGTTGCCGTTGAGCGCGGCGCTGCGAAAGCCGGTCGAGGCGCTGGCATAGACCAGCAGGTCGGGCGTGGCCTGGAAGTTGGCGGCCGCGCGCCAGGTGAACTTGTCGTTGGTGTTGTTCTTCAGGTCGTAGGTGAAGTCGGGCCCGCCCGTGGCGGTCAGGCCCACGGCATGGAAGTCCTTCTTGTCTTCGGTGTAGCGCCCGCCGGCGGTGACGCTCAGGCGATCGCCCAGATGGAAGGTGCCCTGGGCGTAGCCCGACAGCGAGTCTTCGGTCTGGCGGAAATACTGGGTGGTCGGCGGGTCGAAGATCTGCAGCGACCAGACGTAGCGGTTGGGTTCGTGGAAATAGAAGGCGCCGGCCACCCAATCGACCGGAAGGGCGCCCAGCCTTTGGCCGGAGGCGAAGATTTCCTGGGTGAACTCCTTCTCGTCCAGGTCGCCGCGACGCACTTCGAACGCGGACTTGGTCGTGCCGTCCGCGTCGAAGGTCGCGCGCTGGTTGATGCCGCGGAAGGCGGTGATCGAGGTCAGGTCGACGCCGCCGACCGAGGTCTTGCCGGTCGCCGAGATCCCCCAGGTTTCGACCAGGCTCACCGCCGTGCCGCGCTTGTAGGAGAGCTCGCTGACATAGGTGCGCATGTTGTCGTCGGGGTCGTTGAGGAAGCGCGAGGCGACGGTGGGCCGGGAGGTGTCGCGAAGGTAGTCGGCCCGGATCGTCAGCGAGCTCTTGTCGCTGACCTGCATCAGGACCGCGCCGCGCAGGGCGTACATGTCGTCCTTCTGGGTCTTCTCGCGATAGAGGCTGTTGGTCTGGAAGCCCTCGTTGTTGTTGGTGACCACGCCGAGCTGGACGCCAAGCTTGCCGGGCACGAGCGCCGCGCCGAAGCTGGCGCGGGTGTCCAGCTGCCGGGCCGAGCCATAGGTCACGTCGACGCCGCCTTCGGTTCCCTCCAGGGGCGGGGCCTTGCTGATGACGCGGATGGCGCCGATGCTGGCGTTGCGGCCGTAGATCGTGCCTTGCGGGCCGCGGAGCACCTCGATCCGGTCGACGTCGAGGAAGTCGATCAGCGAGCCGACCACCCGCGGATAATAGACGTCGTCGACATAGATGCCGATCGGCGAGTCGAACGAGAAGGCGGCGTTGGAGACGCCGATGCCGCGCATATAGAGCTTGGGCGTGGAGACGTTGGAGAGATTGCGCTCGATCGTCAGGTTGGGCGTGAACAGCTTCAGATCGGCCGCGCCCTTCAGCTGGTAGGCTTCCAATTGCGCGCCCGACAGCGCGGTGACGGCCAGCGGCGTCTTCTGGACGCTGGCGCTGGTCCTTTGAGCCGTGACGATGACCTCCCCGATCCGGTCGTCGCCCGCCTGCGCCGAGGCGCTGGCGGGCGCGGTCACTTGCGCCAAGGCCGGCGCGGCCATGGCCAGAGCCATGGCGCTGGCCGTGGCGAGCAGTCCTGCGTGGTGTTTCACAGACATTGGGTTCCCTCCTGGTCTTGTTTGCCTTTGACCCGGGACGGAGGAAGCGCCGGCGACGCGTGGCGCGCCGCGATGCGCCGAATTCACGGCGCCAGCGATGCGCGGACCAGGCGTCGCCGGGCGTCTCCGCGTGCGCATAACAAACGCAACGCTTCGCCTCAGGCCCGCTAGGACTAGACCCGCCGAACCATGATTTTTATTCGGATGCGCGGGAAACGCCGGGAAAGCCGCATAACCGTTCCTCGGCGACGAACGCCGCCGGGCGGACGCGAAAAAGCCACCCGGCGCGAACCGGATGGCTTTGATTTCGCCGCCGCGGATCGGTCAGGCGCGGACGGCCCGCCTGCCCCGGACGAACCAGTAGATCACGCCCACGACGCCCCAGCCGCCAACCAGCAGATAGGGCCGCGCGTCGGCCTCCAGGCCAAACAGGGTGATCGCCACGGCGCTGAGCGCCCCGGCCAGGCCCAAGCCGATCACCAGGGGGCGGGACAGCTTCAGGCGCGAGACGGCGTGAAGGGCCGGACGATGGGCGGCCACGCGCGCCGCCGACAGGCAGCAGGCCATGTACTTGAGCATGGTCGGGACGTTCACCGCCAGGATCAGGAAGATCAGGCTGGGCGGCAGCAGAAGCCCGCACAGGGCGCAGCCATAGGCCAGCAGGATCGCCCGGTGCGGCGTGCCAAAGCGTGGATGGATGGCGCCGAAGGCCGTGGGCAGCGCGCCGCTGCGGCCCATGGCGAACAGGCTGCGCGAGAACACCAGCGCCGCGGCGTTCATCGACTTGAAGATCGACACCGTCGCCGCCCCGACGATCAGCGGAGTCGCCAGGCGCCCGAGCGCGACCTTGGCGGCGTCCAGCAGAGGCGCCTTGCTCGCGGCCAGGGCGTCGGGACCGATCAGGCCCAGGGCCGTGAAGGCGACCAGGCCATAGACCAGCGCGGTCAGGACGATGGCCAGGGCGATGCCGATCGGGATGGTCCGCTCCGCATCGCGGACCTCCTCGCCGATCTCGACCGCCGACTCAATGCCCAGGAACAGGCTGATCATCAGCGGCACGGCGGCCAGCACGGCCAGCGGTCCATGGGCCAGGGGCGAGCCGATCAGGTGCAGGTCCAGCGCCGGGGCGCCGGTGACCACGAACACGGCCAGGACCAGCAGCAGCAGGCCCATCATGATCGACTGGACGCGGGCGGCGATCGAAACGCCGACGAAGTTGAGGGCGAAGACCAGGGTCAGGAGCACCGCCACCGAGAGCTTGGGCGGCAGCTTGACCACCATGCTGAGGTAGCTGACCAGCACCTGGGCCAGGATGGTCAGGGCCCCGACATTGGCCACGATCCGCAGCCAGGCGATCATGAACCCGACCGAGGGGTGCAGGAAGCGGCTGGGCCATTCGTAGGAGGCGCCCGACACCGGCATGACCGAGCCGAGATAGGCGTAGGCGACGGCGAACAGCACCATCGGCAGGGCCGCCACCCCGATCGCGGCCAGCAGGCCCGAGCCGGCGATCTGGGCGGTAGGCTGCAGGACGGTGAAGATCGAGACCCCGATCGCCGTGCCCGCGCCGAGCGTGACGACCCCCAGCAGGCCGACGTCCTTGCGCAGGTTCGAAATGGGCGATGAACCAGCCATCAGCGCGCCCGCTTCAGCATGGTCGGGAACGGGCGCGAAGGCGCGCGGGCGCAAGGCCGCCTAGAGTTCATCGGAAGGATCCTCATAGCCAAAGCCCGCCGCCGCCCCGGCCCGGCTCGCCGGCGGCGCGGCGGTGGGACGACGGAGGACGGGAGACGGGGCGAACGGGGCGATGCCCAACGCCGTGTAGATCTCGGACGGCAGGTAGACCGCGCCGCCCTTCATCACCAGGCGCGGACGCCGGATGGCGGAGATGTCCTTGAGCGGATCGCCGGGGATCAGGACCAGGTCGGCCAGCTTGCCGCGCGCGATGGTCCCGAGCCGATCGGTCCGTCCCAGATATTCCTCCGACCCCAGCGTGCCCGCCCGCAACGCCTCGGCCGGGGTGAGACCGGCGGCGACATAGAGCTCAAGCTCGCGCAGGACCGCAAAGCCGGTGCCCTCGTCGGTGCCCGGCAAGAGGCGGATGCCCTGGCGATGCAGCATGCCCAGGGTTTCCAGGACCTTGGCGAAGCCGCGCTGGTAGGCCTGGTCGTCGGCGCTGCTGGCCAGGGTGACATAGGAGCGCTTGCGGTAGCGCTGAAAGCCGATGGGCATGTGCGACAGGAAGTCGGCCTGGCCGGCCTGGACCTCGCCCGCGCGGCTGAGCATCAGCTGCTCCAGGATGACCGCGGTCGGGTCCAGGCTCGTCCTGTGGGCCTTCATCAGCGCGACGGTGGCTTGCACCCGCTCGGACTTGAGGTCCAGGTCCCCTGCACGCGCCATGGCCGTCAAACGCAGCGGCGTTCGGGTGTCTTCCTTGGGATCGAGGATCCAGCCCAGCATCAGCTGGTTGACGTGGGCGATGCCGTCATAGCCGTCGGCGATGACGCGGTCGGGCGTATCGAAGGCCGGAACATGGCCCACCACGCCCAGGCCCAGGCGATGGGCCTCGGCCGCTACGGGCTTGACCCAGTCGGGGTTGAACGAGTTGTAGAGCTTGATCTCGAAATAGCCGCGATCGGCGTACCAGCGCACGGCGGCCAGGGCGTCGTCCAGGGTCGCGGGAATGAAGCCGTAGCGCGCCGAATAGGGGCTGCGGCCCTCGATGAAGCCGTTGGGCGTGATCCTGGGCCAGGCGATCTCGCCGCTGTCGATGCGCGGCAAAAGATCCAGCATGAAGGCGTTGTCATTGCCCATGTCGCGGGTCGAGGTCACGCCGGCGGCCAGATAGAGAAGGCCCGACTCCAGCGTCGCGTGGCTGTGCATGTCGTGCAGGCCCGGATAGACCGTGCCGCCCTCGCCTTCGACCACCACCTCGTCGTCCGGCGCGGGCCCGCCGTCCCCCGGCAGAACCTGGGTGATGACGTCGCGCATCACCACCACGGTGGAGAGCGGGGTGAGTTCGCCGCGGGCCGGGTCGAAGATCCTGACGTTGCGGATCCGCACCGGCGCGTCGAACCGGTGGGCGAGGCTTTTCTGCAGCGCTCGCAGCCGCTCGCCTTCCAGCTCGGCCCCCAGCTTGGCCAGTTGCGGCGCGACGCCTTCATAGCCGGCCCGGACCGTGGCGCCGCCGCCCGCGGCGAACACCGCAAAGAGCCGCTGCTGGCGATCCAGCATCAGATAGGTCGGCTGAAGTTGCACGCCGGTCAGGCGATAGACGCGCACCGGGGTGGCGGCGCGTCCCTCGCCCAGGGTGAGCTCGCGAACCTGGTCGATGCGCAGCTTGCCCGACGGCAGGACCTGGGCCTGGCGGTCTGGGCGGGCCAGGGCGACGCGGGCATAGACGTAGCTCGCCCAGGGGCTTTCGTCGTTGACGATGTAGAGGCTCGGCTGGGGGCTGGCGGCCTCGCCCGCGTCGGCCTGGCTTTTCCAACGGGCCTTGCCCTGCGACCAGGCGTAGCTTTCGTCGACCGCGCCGCCCATCAGCGAGGAGCCCTTGATCGTCCAGGCGGTCGGAACCTCGCCCGGGCCCAGGACGATGTCCTCGTGGTGCTTGGGTCCGCGACCATTGTTGTCGACGCGATAGTCGACCGACACCCTGGACCCGTCGGTGGCGGCCGTCAGGTCGCCGACGATCTCGCCGTTGGACACCACCGACAGCTTTTCGACGGTGGCGGCCAGGGCAGAGGCGCTGGTCGACACCAGCAAAAGGGCCGTCAGGGCTCCAAGCAGGCCGATCCTCATGGCGCGATCTCCTGCTGGGTGGCGCGCGCGTGCAGGTAGGCCGCGGCCGCCAGGTCCTGGGACACGTGCCCCAGGGACTTGTAGATCGTCAGCTGCTCGGGGCTTTGCCGGCCCTCCAGGGTTCCTGCGAACACCTGGCCGATCTCGCCGACCACGTGGCTGTCGTCGACGAGGCCCGCCTGGCGGGCCACCGCCAGCTCCGAGGCCTGGGCCAGCACCGAGGGCCGGTAGTCGGCGAAGTAGCGCCCCTTGGCCACCAAGGCGCTGTCGACCTCGACCGGTCCCAGGTAGCTGGACCCGACCAGGTTGACGTGGGCGCCGGGCTGGATCCAATCGCCCAGCAGCACCGGCTCCGAAGATCCGGTGACCGTGCAGATGACGTCGGCGCCGGCCGCCTCGCGGGCGAAGCGCGCGGCGGTGATGGGCACGCCCAGCTCGGCGGCCAGTTGCGCCGCCCGCGCGCGGGTGCGTTCGTAGTCGCGCCCCCAGAGCAGAACGCGCTCGAAGGCTCGCACCCCACAGAGCGCCCGCACGTGCGATCCGGCCTGCACCCAAAGGCCGAAGACCGCCAGCACCCTGGCGTCGGGCCTGGCCAGGGCGTGCGTGGCCGCGGCGCTGGCGCAGGCGGTGCGGATTTCCGTTACCGTCTCGGCGTCGGCCAGGCATTTGACCTCGCCGGTGGCCACGTCATAGGCCACCACGACGCCGCGGTGGCGCCCGCGCCCGTCGCGCGCGGGGTCGGGAAAGACGCTGACCAGCTTGGCGCCGAAGACGCCGACGGCCGGGAGGCTTCCCGGCATCAGGCCAAACATCCGTCCCGGCTCGATCTGCAGGATCTGGCGCAACGGCTGCTCGGCCCCGGCCGAAAGCGCCGCCATCGCCTCGCGCATGGCCCTGGTGCAACCGGCGTAGTCCAGCAGCCGCGTGACGGCCTGGGCGTCGTAATAGGGCGCGCTCATGACCCGGCGATCCACTGGCGCAGGTCGTTGGCCAGGCCCCTGGCGGTGGCGTCGACGGAATAGCCCATGTGGCCGCCGTCGTAATATTTCAGGCGCACCCGCGAGCGGTCCCAGGCGTACTGGTTGGCCAGCATCTCGGCCCCGCCCATGGTCGTCTGGGTGTCGTAATAGCCGTTGCCGATGAACAGCCGGAACTTGGGATTGAAGGCCATCATCCTGGCCAGCCCCTTCTGGTAGGGGTAGTCGGCGAACGGTCCGGTGCTGTCGCCCCAGCCCCAGTCGTTGAAGCTGGTGATCGGCGCGGCCGGGACGTAGGGGTCGGCCCAGTCAACCTTCAGGTCGTCCTTGATATAGGCGGCGAAGAACTTGCCGATCGCCTCGCCCAGGACATCGGACGGATCAGGGGCCAGGCCCTTGTCGGTCAGCGGGGCGAGGTAGCGCGCGTCGGCCCGGCCCAGCAGCAGCTTCTCGTCCTTGAAGAGCTCGATGCGGTAGCGCTCCTTGCTGATCTTCAGGCCGTTGGTCAGGTACCAGTCGGCCGGGATGCCGCTGTACTCCTGCAGCTTCTCGGCGATGGCCCGCTGCTCGGCGTCCGTCAGCTCGCCGCCGCGATAGAGGGCGGCCAGGTAATCGGTCTTGGCGAAGGCGCGGGCGTCGGCCAGGTACTGTTCGAACGAGCGGCCCTTCCGCTCGGCCTTGCCGTGATACCAGCCGATCGCGGCGATGGTCGGCAAGGAGGCCACGTAGCTGGTGTTGTTGGCCGGGCGCTGGGCGTATTCGAGAACATTGACGGCCTGGCCGTAGAGATAGACCCCGGCCAGCGGCAGCGGATCGGGGCCGTCGGCCAGTTGCCCGGCCACCTCGGCGGCCCGGTTGGTGCCGTAGCTCTCGCCCAGCACGTAGATCGGCGCGCCGGCGCGGCCGTTGTCCTTGATCCATTGGCGGATAAAGCCGGCGACTTGACGCGCATCGGCCTTGACCGAATAGAAGGCCTTGGGGTCGGTGCCCGGGACGACGCGGCTGAATCCGGTCGAGGCCGGATCGACGAACACCAAGTCGGCGGCGTCCAGGGGCGAGGCGGTGTTGTCGATCAACTTGAAGGTCGAGGGATCGGCCTTGACGTCGTCGGGAAAGGCCACCCGCTTGGGACCAAGCCCGCCGATGTGCAGGAACATCGACGGCACGATGGGGCCGCCGTTGAACAGGAACAGCACCGGCCGCGTGGCGGGATCCACGCCCTCGCGGGTGTAGGCGAAGCTGATGATCTTGGCTGTGGCTCCAGGCGTGTCGGCGCCCACCAGGGTGGGGCCGACCGTGGCGCGGTACTTGATCTTCTGGCCATTGAAGACGCCGGCGTGGCGGGTGACGACGGCGGGGTGCTCGACGGGCGTGACGATGGCCTTGGAAGCCTCCTTGATCATCGTCTCGACGTCGGCGGGGGCGGCCAGCGCGGGGCTCGCCACCAAGACCAGCGCGAGGGTGAGGCTGCCTGAGACCTTCCTGATTGACACGATCCGCCCTTTTTTCCTGTCGCGACGCGCACGCCCCGGGGTCTTGGCCACGTCGCCGACGCGGCCGAGCTGATCTTAGCGTTGCAGCCGGCGGACTTTATGCTTTTGCGGGGCGCAGCCG
>Ga0136846_1219005_pt1 | contig 19409 bp, 21 predicted proteins | sample HopSoiMetagenom2_FD_96841 | JGI IMG/M metagenome (GOLD analysis project Ga0136846, IMG submission 96841) | Grasslands soil microbial communities from Hopland, California, USA - 2 Assembly 2016 (version 4) | ecosystem: Environmental > Terrestrial > Soil > Grasslands | place: USA: Hopland...
AGCTCGAATCGCGCGAGATAGGCGCCGAGATCGAGAAGGCGATAGCGAAGCTCAGACCGGAGTACAGAGCCTGCATCATCCTGCGGCACGTCGAGGATTACTCCTACGATGAGATCGCTGAAATCGTGAAGCTCCCGCTTGGTACGGTAAAGACATACATCCACCGGGCGAGGCAGGAACTAAGGCAGTATTTGGGGGATCTCAAATGAGTCCGCCAACGCACGTTTCTGCGAGCAAAAAAGCATCGAAAAAAGCTGAAACTTCCACCGTACCAAACCCGTAAGCCCTCAGGTGAGGAACCCATGATCGAGCACGATTTCGACGAAGATTTCGTCCCCATTGCGGCCGAGTTGCAGCGACTCCCCTATATGTCGCCTTCTCGGGATTTTGCCGATCGCGTTATTGCGCGCGTAGATCGTCTGCAGGCCGCCCGTGTTGTTCCAGTGACTGCGTCGAGGCACCTGGAGCTCCATCAGGGCGGACAGCAGGCGTTGGTTGCGCGCAGACGCGTCAGCCTCGTTCGTGCCACGGGGAGAGCAACCGCCGGCGTCGCCCTCATCGCCGCCGCGGCATTCATGTTCTTCGAGATCGACGTCCTCACTGCAGTCATGAGTGCGGCGGTCGCACAATATGCCTTCGCGATTGCTGCCATTGGGACACAGGCCGGTGCGGTTGTCCTGGGCCCTGAGACGATTGCCTTCCTCCAGGCAGGGGCGCTCCAGGCCGCTGTCCTTTACCTCGTGTTGGCGTTCGGGCTCGTCGCCGGCTATACCGGGATTCGAACCGCAGCACAAATCGCCAAACGCAAGGCAGCGTAAATGAAGCTACGCCGCGTGTTCCGCCTCCTATTCATCCTACGATGAAATCGATCCTGCTCGGTCTGACTCTGCTATTGACGGCCTCCGCCGCGCAGGATGCGTACGCTCAACGCATCAGGATTTCCGGCCTGAAGGACTACGCGAAGGTCAGCACCGGCGATATGTCGGTGCCAGCGGGCACGACGACTTCCGGGTCGGTGATGGTGATTCGCGGGAATCTGGATGTCTACGGAAATGTCGACGGCGCAGCGACCGCGGTCCTCGGTGATGTCATCGTGCACGACGGCGGAAGGGTTCGCGGCGGCGCCGTTGCACTCGGTGGGCGCGTACGCAACGAGGGCGGATCCATACTCGGGCTGGTGAAGGATGTCGGAGCTACGCATAACCGCGCGACCATCAGCTTTGGCGGTCGTCCGCGCACGACCGTCGGCTCACTCGTGTCCGCTTTCTTGTGGCTGGCGGTGATGCTGCTGGTGGGAACATTGGTTCTGTTCTTCCTGCGAGATTACTTCACGCGAACGGTGGAGGTCGTCACCAACGAGACTGGACGCTCTCTCCTTACCGGATTGCTCGGCGGCGTTGCCTCGATTCCGGCAGTAATCGCAATCGTCGTTGCGCTCGCCATCACGATTATCGGTGTAGTTCTGATTCCGGTCGCTGTTCCGATATTCCTCGTCGCTCTTTCCGGAATCGCGATTCTCGGATTCCTCGCCGTCGCACACGTGACGGGCATCGCCATAGCCGGCAAGCGCGAGGCGGAGACGCCGGGCGGGCAGGAACTTCAGTATCTCTACAGCGGAATTCTCGCCTTCAGCGCGCTGTGGATTATCGCCGCCGCGTTCACATGGTTTCCGATCCTCGGGTCGGTACTGCGAATGCTCGCGTTCTCGGTGACGCTCGTGGCCGTCTTGACCGGATTCGGCGCGGTGATTCTCTCCTGGTGGCGCACCAGGCCGAAGAAGAACGCAGTAACGGCCTAAGTCGCGCCCGCGTGCGCGTTGAGCAACCCGCTCAACCGCCCGGCAAGATCGAATAGCGCTTTGGCGGATGGTGTATCAGGCCCGCTCACGACAATTGGCTCTCCTCTGTCACCGCCCTCCAGTACGCCGGCAAAGAATGGAATCTCGCCGAGAAGTGGAACCTGGAGCTCTTCGGCCAGACGTTGCCCGCCGCCGCTGCCGAAGATGTGGTGCTTGTCGTCGCAGTTCGGGCAGATGAAGTAGCTCATATTTTCGACGACTCCCAACACCGGAACAGCTACGCGCTCGAACATCTTGGCTCCGCGCAGCGCATCACCCGAAGCGACTTCCTGCGGGGTGGTGACGATTATCGCGCCGTGGACCATCGTCGCCTGCACCAGTGAGAGCTGCGCGTCGCCCGTTCCGGGCGGCATGTCGACAAGGAAGTAATCGAGCTCGCCCCACTGCACATCGCGCAGAAACTGGCTGATGATCTTCATGATGATGGGACCTCGCCAGATCGCTGGCTGATCACGCTCGATCATGAAGCCGAGGCTCATGATCTTCACACCGTGCGCCTGGAGCGGGATGATCTTCTCGTTTTCGACCGGCGGAGCGGCATTGATGCCCATCATGCGCGGAATGTTCGGTCCGTAGATATCCGCGTCCATCAGTCCGACACGCGCGCCCTGCTGAGCGAGGGCGATGGCGAGATTGGTGGCGACGGTCGATTTCCCAACGCCTCCCTTGCCGCTCGACACGGCGATGATGTTGCCGAGGTGCGGATAGGCGACGGGTGTAGGCGCAGGGGTCGTCGCACGCTGCGACTGCGGCTCCTGCCCCATCACCGGCAGCGCCCGCGAGGTGGCGGCGCGTTTCGGTGGTGATGCTTCCGGGCGCTTCGATTGCGACGCGTCCTTTACATCGACGCGGACGTCGGTCACTCCCTGAATCTGTTGCAGGGTTTGCCTCACTTCGCGAACGACGGTAGCGTCATCGTCTGCAGACAGGAATAGACTCAGTCTGACTTTGCCGTCAGTAGTGGTGGCGATATCGCGCACCATCTCCGCCTCGAGCACGTTGGCGCCGACTCGATTGTTCCGGATGCGCGATAGCGCGTCCGTGACACGTTCCTGGAGATTGCCGCTCATTGTGTGGCTTCTTCGGTGATCAGAACGGCTCTCAGTTCCCGGACCCGAAGCTTGAGTTGCGTCTCGATCCCTTGCATGAAAGTGGCAGGAGAACAATCGCAGTCGGTGCAGCCGCCTCTCATGAAGAGCACAGCGGTGCCGCTAGCCGGATCGAATTTCTGAAGCTCGATGGCGCATGACTCGATTCTCAGGATGGGGAGAATCGCGGCAAGCTCGTCCCGGATCTGGTGCTCGACGTCCGGCTGCGGACGAGGCCGTTTGCGGCGAAGAACGCTCATAAGAGCAAGTTAGACGAGGGCATCTGGAGTTGCTACAGGCCGGGTGCTGGACAGCCCTGCAGCATCGCCATCAGATCTTAACGGATCTATCCGGAACCACGAGCGCAGCTGATGGAGAACGTGGTCATTCCGCCCATTCCGCTCGCCCGTTCCAGATCGAGCGCCGGCTCGATTCGCCAATTGCCCCCCACATTCCTCAGTGTAATGACGTCGGGTAGAATTGACGGGTGGTAACTGGCCGAGTTATCGCGCATGGAATGGCGGGAGCCAAAGTCCTGGCCGACCACGACGTACCGAAGACTATCCGACTCGGTCGTTGCGGCGAGTACAATGGGTTTCATCTGCGATACGGTCTTGGCCACGAGCAGTTTTTTCGCGGAATCAGAGAGTTGCGGGCAGTCGACCACCGACTGTGTATGAGACTCCCTGTTGGCGAGCTCGGTTTTCCACTCCGGCCCCTGCGCCTCCAGCCAGCGGGCAGCGGCCTCTGCGACCGGCAGGGCAGCGAGGCTGTCGACCGCTGTGACATGAGCGAATTCCCGCGACAACTCATCAAAGCGGCGGGCACTCTCATCCCATTGCTTGAGTTGGTATTCCGCGACCGCACGCGGCATATCGGGTTGCAATTTCATATAGTCGTCTGCCGTCAGCCGCCGGCGGGCGGGGCGATTCCGTAACCCCTTGACCGTGTTTTGCCGGAAGGCTTCAAATTGTGTGAGGTCGAGCATTCGCGCGGCATCAAGCCAACGTCCATCACTTTCGGCCTGAAAAAAGGCGCGCACGACATCCGCGGGATTCGATTGTCCGAAAGCTGGTGCGGCAACCAGCGATACGCAGGAGACCAAAATCGCCCTGATTTTCACGCAACCCCCTCCTTGTCCTCCGCGGCAAGAAACTCCCTCGCCGCCGCGACGACTTTCTTGCGGACAATCTCCAGATCTCCTTCAATCAGCGCGCCAGACGCACGCGCATGCCCACCCCCGCCGAACTCCTTCGCGAATTTGTTGACGTCCACATCGCCGGTGCTGCGGAAAGAGACCTTCACCTTGTCGTGACCGAGATCGCGGAAGAAAATCGCCAGCCGCGTACCACCGATCGAGCGTGGATGCTCCGCGATTCCCTCGAGATCCTCGGAGCGAAGCCCGTATTGCTCGGCCGCCCCTGCCGCCACTGAGATCCAGGATATCCCGTACTCGGGGTCGACCTCCAGTGTCGCCAGCGCGTCGCGCAGCAAATGCAGCCGGCCCACGGGCATCGATGCGTACAACCGGCCGTACATCTCCTCGGGCTCGACACCAGATGCGATGAGCTGTCCGGCAATGCTCAGGCAGCGCGCGGTGGTGTTGCTGAAGCGGAAGCCACCAGTGTCGGTGAGCAAAGCGATGTACAATGCTCGCGCGATATCCGGTGTGATCTTGAGACCTACGCACGTCGCAAAATCGTAAATCAGCTCGCCGGTCGCGCACGCCGTAGTATCAGCCAGCATCAGTTTGCTGGGCGGCTCGTCGCTCGGGAGGTGATGATCGATCACCAGCTTGGGGATTGTGAGACGCCGAACAGCCTCGGCAAGAACGCCGAGTCGTTTCACGTCGGAGATGTCGAGCACCACCAGCACGTCGGCATCCTTTAAAGCCTTCGCGCCTTTGTCGCTTTCGTCCCGCACGTCGTCGCCGAGGAGAAACTTGTACATCTCCGGCCACGGGGTTGGATTCACGACCTTCGAGCGAATCCCCATCTGTCCGAGCAAGCGGGAGAGCGCCGTCTCGGACCCACAGCCATCTCCGTCAGCGTTGATGTGGGTGGATATAGCGACAGAGCGTCCCGCGCGGAGCTCCTGCGCGAGACGCTCGATCGACTCCCGTCGCTGCTGGGGAACGCTTAAAAGGTCAAGCACTGCCTTCCGCGCGGGCGAGCTTCGAGTGCGATTTGCTGTAGGCGAAATACACAATCAGACCCAACACCATCCATACGATGAGGCGCTCCCAGGTGGGCCCAGGAAGACTGTACATCATGTAGCCGCAGATCAGGATTCCCAGAATCGGGACCAGGGGAACCAGCGGCGTCCGGAACGGACGAGCGAGGTTCGGCTGACGGTAGCGGAGCACGATGACGCCGGCACAGACGATCACGAACGCGAGCAGCGTCCCGATCGAGACCAGCTCGCCGAGCAGTCCGATAGGAAAGATCCCGGCGAAGAACGCCGCGACGATGCCGGTGAGGATCGTCGTCACGTACGGGGTCTTGAATCGCGGATGAACTTTGCCGAACACCGGCGGCAGCAGACCATCCCGCGCCATCGAGTAAAACACTCGCGGCTGACCCATCAGCATCACCAGTACGACTGACGCCAGGCCCGCGATCGCGCCGATGTTGATGATCGAAGCGAGCCAAGCGAGAGCCGGTCCTGCCTTGTTGATTGCGACGAAAACCGGGTGCGGGACGTCGAGCTCAGGATAGTGTGCGAGCCCGGTCATGACCAGCGACATCAGGATGTAGAGCACCGTACAGATGGCCAGCGAGCCAAGCATTCCGATCGGCATGTCTCGCTGCGGATTCTTGGCCTCCTGCGCGGCCGTCGACACGGCGTCGAATCCTATGTACGCGAAGAATACCACCGCCGCGCCGCGGACGATTCCGCTCCATCCATAGTGACCGTACTCGCCGGTATTCGGCGGAATGAACGGATGCCAGTTGCCCTGATTGACGTACATGAACCCGAACCCAATCACCAGCAGAACGATCGCGATCTTCAGGATCACGATGAAGTTGTTGAATCGCGCGGATTCCTTGATGCCGATCACCAGCAGCGTCGTCATCAACGCGATCAAGATGATCGCCGGAAGGTTGACCACGGCACCGGTGTGAGTGAACCCTGCCGCCTGCGTCAGCGCGTGGGTCACCGGATCGTATTTCGGCGCGTCGGCATAAGCATACGGGGCGCTGGTAAAAGTAGTTCCCATATGGAGGCCGATCTGGTCCATGAAGGCTGTGAAGTAGCCTGACCAACCGACGGCGACAGTTGAGGCGCCGAACAGGTATTCGAGCATCAGATCCCAGCCAATGATCCATGCGATGAACTCGCCGAGCGTCGCGTAAGCGTAGGTATAAGCGCTTCCCGCAACCGGGATCATGCTGGCGAACTCGGAATAGCAGAGCCCAGCGAAGAGGCAGCCCAGTCCAGAGACGATGAAGGAGATGACGATCGCCGGTCCGGCGTATTGTGCGGCCGCGGTACCTGTGAGCACGAAGATGCCGGCCCCGATGATCGCACCGATGCCCAGCGTGGTGAGGTTCAGAGCGCCAAGAGCGCGGCGTAGCGTGTGCCCCTCGGACTCTCCAGCGGCCTCCGCCTGCAGGACGGCGATGCTTTTCCTCGTACCTAGAGCCATTAGGAATCTCCGAAAGCGTGAATGGTCAGGCGTTCCGTTCTGTATACATTAGACGACGGGCGCAACAAGTTTGCCGCCGCTCGCGCGGCCATGTCAAGCGACTACAGCGAGTAGTTTGGTGCCTCTCGCGTAATGGTAACGTCGTGGGGGTGGGACTCCCGCAGGCCCGCGCTGGTGATCCGCACGAACTCGGCCTCGGTGCGAAGCTGCTCGATATCCGCGCAGCCAACGTACCCCATTCCGCTGCGCAGACCACCGACCATCTGAAAGAGTACGTCGCTAACCGGCCCTTTGTACGGGACGCGACCTTCGATGCCTTCGGGCACCAGTTTCTTGGCGCTCATCTCGCCTTCCTGGAAATACCGGTCGGCGCTGCCGTCCTGCATGGCGGCGAGACTGCCCATGCCACGAATCATCTTGAAGCGACGACCCTCGAGCAGTAGCGATTCGCCAGGACTTTCTTCGGTCCCTGCCAGCATCGAGCCCATCATCACGCTCGAAGCGCCGGCAGCGAGAGCCTTTACGATGTCGCCCGAATACTTGATCCCGCCATCAGCGATCACCGGTACATCTCCGGCGCCTTCGACGGCGTCGAGGATCGCCGTCAATTGAGGGACGCCGACCCCAGTCACGATTCGTGTTGTGCAGATCGAGCCAGGCCCAACGCCGACTTTCACGGCGTCGACGCCGCGCTCGACGAGAGCACGCGCGCCCTCTCGGGTGGCGATGTTGCCGGCCACGAGCTGCACGTCGGGGAACATCTCACGGACGTTGGCGGTGGCCTCGAGAACGCCCTCAGAATGGCCATGCGCTGTATCAACGACGAGGACATCGACGCCGGCCTCGACGAGCGCGCGGGCACGATCCCGATAATTCGATGCGCCAATGGCAGCTGCGACCCGCAACCTGCCGTGCTGGTCCTTGTTTGCGTTCGGGAAATCCCGCCGCTTGTGGATGTCCTTGACGGTGATCAACCCACGCAGGGTACCCTTCTCATCCACCACCGGAAGTTTCTCAATGCGATGCTGCCCCAGAATTGCCTCGGCTTCTTCGAGGGTAGTTCCAACGGGCGCGGTGACGAGATTCTTCGACGTCATCGCTTCGCGCAGTGGTCGATCGAGATTCCGTTCGAACTGGAGGTCGCGATTCGTAATGATGCCAACGAGCTGGCCATCGCGGTTCACGACCGGGACGCCGGAAATTTTGAATCGCCTCATCAGCGCGACTGCTTCGCGGAGAGTCCCTTCAGGCGAGAGGGTAATCGGATTCAGGATCATGCCGCTCTCAGAGCGCTTCACCCGATCGACTTCGGCTGCCTGCCGGTCGATCGACATGTTCTTGTGGATGACGCCGATTCCCCCGGCGCGGGCCATCGCCATTGCCATGTCGGATTCCGTGACGGTGTCCATGGCGGCGGAGGAGAAAGGCACGTTGAGCGAGATGCCACGGGTAAACCGCGAGCTCGTGCTGACGTCCTTGGGATGAACCAGAGAGTGTCGGGGCGAAAGCAGAACGTCATCGAACGTTAAAACGACGTCGTTCCTAACCCTCGGCAATCCGATTTCCTGGGACGCCGGCCCCTTAATGCGCGAAAGCCCGCTTCCGGTTTTTGCCGGGGTGGCGGGCTTTTTCGATGTCGCTGGCCGACTTGTGGTTGCCATAGCTAAAAGTATGGCATTGTTCGGTTTCGGTCTAGAGGTCGTGAGGGTTTCGCCCCTTATCGGCCTCGTCTGCCACCCCGTCTCCATTCATTGACTGAGACGGGCTGGCAAACGCGTCATACCGAGAATGCTACTGGAATACGGGTGGCGGTGCCTGCTCCTGCTGGGGCAGACGAACTTTCGGCGCCTGGCCGTAATTCCACTGGAACGTGAAGTAGGTCGCTCTCACTCCGAACCTGCGAGCGGTGATCTGCTGAAGATTGTCATCGCCAGCCTGGATCCGGAACTTCATGGTGTTGAACGGATCCTGGAAGCGGACAGCGACGCTCATGTTGTCACCATCGATCTTCTTGCGCACGGTTATGGCAGCCATCTGCATCGCCGAGAACCTGCCCTTCTCGATTTTCACCGGGGCGCGATAGAAGTAGTTGCCCTGGAGTATGACCGTTGGTGTCAGCTGTGTGGTCGCATTAAAACGAGTTGACCACGTAACCGCATTCGATGAAAGCGCCGACTGCGAGCCGCCGTCGGTCACCATCTTGAACAGATTGAATCCGCCGAATGCGTTGAGCTTCGGTCCGAGGCGAAGGTTGCCGTTCAAATCGGTTCCCCACGAATCCGCTTTATCCAGGTTCTGGAAGCTCACCGACGTTACCTCGCGGTTGTCGACCGTATCGGCCGTGTTGATGTCAACACGGATGATGTCGGTGGTGTGGCGGTAGAAGGGTGAAAGCTGAATCGATCCGAGCTGACCCGTCTTGCTCAGACCAAGCTCGATCGCATCGGTGTACTCCGGATTGAGCAGTGGATTGCCGATGAAGACGTTCTGCTGATCAAAGAACTGGGGGAACGGATTGAGTTCCTGAGTACCGGGGCGACGGATGCGGCGCGAGTAGCTGATCTTGGCATTGGTCTGCTCGCTGAAGTTGTACAGGATCACGCCACTCGGGAACAGGCTGTGATAGTTGTACGGCACCGCCGCCTCGCCCGCCAAATCGAAGTTGCGCGACGACCATTCAGCGCGGAGGCCACCCTGCAGGTTCCACTTGCCCACGGTCTGGCTGAGGACTCCGTAACCAGCGTGCACGCCTTCGTCGAATTTGAAGGTGTTGCTGAGATTGCTGGGCACCCAATTGCCATCGCCGAGGTCGTCCTTGAGGACGAGGAATCCCTTGTCGAGCCAGCGGTCGGTTTCCTTGAGGCCGGACTCGAGCTTGGCTCTGTTCCAGAGAGGCCTGGTGTAATCGAGCTGTCCCGTGAACTGCTTGGTTACACCGTCATTGGCGTCGAGCTCGCCCTGAATGGAAGGTCCAGCGCTCGTGCCATCGGCATTCTGTGGCTCGCGCCACAGCAGAGTCGCGTCTTCGTCGTGCGAGCGGCTGAAGCGAAGCTCTGTTGAGAGCTCGTGGGTCCGGGGCGTGATGGTGTGCTTCCACGAAAGTGAATTGTCAACGACCAAGCCTTTGCTCTTTGTGTTCTTGTCCATCAGGTACCGGTCGGTGAATACCTTATTGGCATCGTACTCGTAGTAACCCGCGAGGGACGCGTCGTTGGAGTGGCGCTTGTTCAGGGTCAGCGCGTTGGAGACGACATCCTTGTCGGTGACTTTGAAATCGATGTTGCCGGTAAGATTGTGGCCCCCGCTCTTGGTGGCTCCGTCGATGTTCTGGTTGGTGTAATCCAGCGGATCACCAGTCTCATCGAAGCGCAGACGATCGTTGATGCCAACGATACCGCGATCGTCCGAGTTGAACCCGTAGGTCCCAAACAGCGTCACCTTGCCCTGCTGGTAGCCAACATTCGTCCCGACATTGAGGCGACTCGGCGAAGCGAACCCGGAGTTGAGACCGCCACTGTAGCCGAGGTCGGTGTTGGCCTTCAGAACGATGTTGATGATGCCGGCCATTCCTTCCGGATCGTACTTGGCGGACGGGTTGGGCACGACCTCGACGCGCTCGACGATGTTCGCCGGAATCTGCTTGAGATACGCGGACAGCTGTGAACCCTTGATAGGGGTTGGACGGCCGTTGATCTGGATGGCGACGTTCTCGTTGCCGCGCAGGCTCACCTTGCCCTCGGCATCAACCTCGACCGATGGCGTGTTCTGCAGGACATCGCTCGCATTGGCGGCGGCTGGCGCAACGTCTTTGGCTCGGTAGGTATTGCGATCGGGCTCGATCGTCACTGTCGGCTTCTCGCCGGTGACCTGAACGCTCTGCAGGGTCACGGACGCGCGCGCAAGCTTGATGCTGCCGACGTCAGCGGTCGGAGCAGCGGGGGTGATCGTGAATTCGGGAGTGTTCAACGGCGTGAAGCCGATTCCCGACACGCGAATGTAGTAAGTGCCAGGACGGAGGCCCTGAATTCGGAAGGTACCGTCTTCAGCGCCGTAGACGCCGGTGACCAGTTTTCCATCCGCTTTGCTGCGAACGGCGACGGCGGGTCGCGCGACAGCGACGCTGCTGCTGTCCGCGCTGACGATCGATCCGCGCACTTCGCCCCCGGCCGGCGCCTGCTGCATCGCGCCTGGTGGACCTGCGGGATTTTGCGCGGGAAGTGAGACCGCGGCGAGATTCAGCGCGAGAGCGAAGAGGGCGAACAAGATGCGCTTCATGGGGCCAGCTCTTGAGAGTAGTGGGCGACGGGTAGTTAAGCAGGGAAAACCCTGTTCCCCGCACTACGAGTTTGACGCCCTCTGGTTTCAAAAGGTTGGCTGCGCCCGAAAGGTTCTTTAACCGCTTTCCAGGTCAGGGTGTGCCGAGGGTGTAGTTGAGGTCGTAGGAGTGTTTGCCGCCCTCGATTCTGATAGCCATTGTGCCGCTGATGCCCTCCAACTGGTCCGTCCCCGAGTCGGGGACAATAGTGATGACGAGGGATGGCGCTCCGCGGTTCATGGTGCCGGTGTGCTGGAGAATGAAGGCCCCGGTCCGGCCTTTGAGCGATCCGGTCACCCGTTCAATGGCGACGTAGCCCGCGGAGTTCTTGATCGGCGTACCGCCAGTAAGCATCTGGCCCCGGCTCGTGCCTTCGAGATCACCGTGGAACTGCTTCTCGATGGACATTCGGCCAAGCATGGTGCTGGCCGGATCCTCGTCCATTGCCAGCGGCTTGAGAGACACTTCGAATGGTCCAGTGGCGCGGCTCACGATTCGAACCTCCAGGCGAGGTGAGAGCAGGATGCTCACGCTACGAACACGCGCGACTGGTGGCAATAGCTGGTCGGGGTCATGACAAAAGGAAGTACCGGCATCCCGAGGAGATGCATTTCCGTCCCACGCTTCCAATGTTCGGGTGGTTCGCGCGTCAGCGATTGGAGCGCTGACGCAGTCGAAGAGTTTCCCGCTCTACGCGACGCGAGAGCGATCGGTTTCAGCGGAAGGCGAAATACCGACCGACTTTTTTTTATGCGCCACCGGTTTGAGTACTGCTCTCTCTCATCACCGCGCGTACGAGGCGATTCCACCCAGGGTGCGATCGCTCGATCTTCGCGGTGGCCCAACCGTGGCGATCGCACAATCCGAGCGCGACCGCTGGCGATCTGCTCACTCCCATGTTGCAATGAATCACGATTCGATCGACTGCCGGCCAATCGTCGATGAACCGCCCGATGGCGGCCGCGTGATCGCGCGCAAAGAGTATGTCGGTAGACTCTCCCAGCTCGATGATGTCGTCAAACGAGAGACGGAGGACAGAAGCGAATCGTGGCGAAACGCGCGCCGGCTCGGCGTCGGGATCGAAAATAGAAATGCAGATCTCGCGACCGCGCGGCTCGTACGACTCTGCGTCGTCGCGCGAGAGTACAATGATCTCGGGAGTCCCGGCTGTCGGTGTCTTCCCCGCGCTCGCTGCGCGCCTCATCCTATTTCGGTTTGGGCGGTGGCCACGCTCCGATCAGCTGGCGAACAGTGATGATCTGCGCTACGTGATAAGACGCGTGATCAACCGCCACCAGAATTGTTCGCAGATATGTCTGGCCGCTTCCCTTTGGGATTTTGGTGGTGAGATCGATGTCGCTGCCGGTGGTGAAGCGCTCGAGCGCCATACGGTCCTTCCGCCAACCAGCGAGGCTTTCGTTCCAAGACTTCTCACTGCTCGGCGCGGGATTCGGCGGCCAATAGGCTTTTGGCCATTCCAGTTTTTCCTGATAATCAGGATTCTGAACGAAGTCGAGTAGATCGTGCTGGGTGATTCGAATGTGCTCGAGCAGTTCCCAAACAGAGTGCGGGAAGCCCGTCGGCCGTTTGCCACGCAACTCGTGTGGAAGGCCACGCAGCGCGCTCTCGAGCGACGAATGCGCTTGCTCCCAATCGAGAGAAGAAGCGACGATCTTCCGCCATTCTTCTTTTGCGGTCACGGAAGCCTCCATCAAAAGGTGAGACTGAAATGATGTCTCTCTTGCGCCGAGCCGCCAGTCCTCCCAGTATAGCGCGCCCGGTGCCAGGTGAGTGCAATGAGCGAGGACGTCGAACAAAAGTCGGGTAACTGGTTGGGTCTGGTTCTGCGAGACGCGCAGTTCTGGGTGCCCGTTATCGTACTCGCCGCGGGACTTCTCGTTCTGCGGTGGATTTCGTGATCGCGGCCCAGCCGGGAGTCTCCAGCGCGCCCGCGCCTCGCGCGGGCCTCGACCCGCGGCGTCTGCGCACGCTGCAGAATGTCGGCATGCTTTGCGGGGTCTCGGCTGGAGCATGGCTTGGCGCCGCCGAAGCGCCGACGAAGCTGGTGACGCTGGGACTCTCGCCGGTAGTGATCTCGCTGGGCATGGTGATCGGCGTGTTCCTGGCGCGGTGGACGATTCCGGCGCTGATACAGGGCACATCGTATGTCGCCGCCGATCTCAGGCAGGCGCCGCATCTGATCGTGTGGGCGGTACTGGCCGGTTGCCTGTGGGCCGTCGCCAACACTCTGACGATCTTCGCGGTGCGGGACGTTGGCCTCAGCATCGCGTTCCCACTGTGGAACAGCAACAGCCTGCTCGGAATCGTCTGGGGCGTTGTGTTCTTCGGGGAACTGCGCGGGGCGGACCGGCGCCGTTGGCTGGGAGTGATTGGAGGCGCATTGCTGATGTTCGTCGGGGGAACGGTACTCGCCGCTGCGTCGGCCGCTCAGATTCCCGCGAAAGACGCGATGCGCGGCGTCGCAGCAGCGCTCGCGGCGGGTGCCTTGTGGGGCACGATGTACATCCCCTACCGCAAAGCGTATCTCACCGGGATGAGCCCGCTGTCGTTCATCACGTTCTTCACCATCGGCGAGCTTGGGATGATGACAGCGCTCGCTCTCACTTACTCGGGCGGCGCGGCGGAGCTGTGGAGTCAGTTGTCAGGGGCGAAGCACGTGTTGTTCTGGCTACTCGCTGGCGGATTCGTCTGGGTCGTCGGCGATTTGTTTCAGCAGTACGCCGTTAAGTACGCCGGAATTACTCGCGGGATTCCGCTCTCGAATACCAACCAGCTGTGGGGGCTGCTCTGGGGGATTCTGGTGTTCGGCGAGCTGCGCAGCGCGTCGAGCTCGGTGTTGGCCCAGGTGATCGGCGGTTCGCTGGTGATGGCTGTGGGCGCCGGGATCATCGCGCTGTCGTCGGTTACGCGAAGCGAGCACGCACGCTGGGAAGAGGCGGCTGTCGACGAGGCGAAGCGCTATCGGGTCGACACGCGGTACACGCGAGCACGCATCGCGGGTGAAGACGCCGGCGGAAAACGCCGGCGCACCTGGATAGATTGGTCGGTGGTCGCGGTCGCGACCGCCACTATCGTAGCGTTCGCTCTGGTGGCCAGGCCTCCGCAGATCGTGTTGAACGGCGGGTGGGCGCTGCTGCTCGTTCTCGCCACACTGGCCATTCTAGTCGCTGCGGCAACGGCACTTTGGAGAACAACGCGCTTCAATTGATGTAGCCGGAGTGAGCGGCGGCGCGCCGAGTCTATCGCCCTCGCAGCGCCTTCGCGATTGCTTGCTCGACGAGGGGAGCCATTAGTCGGTAGCCCGTCTCGGTCGGATGAACGCCATCCGAGGCCAATCCTTCTCGCATCCCGCCCCGCGAGTCCGCCATCGCGGAATGGTAATCGAGATAAACATCACCATGCTTCCCGGTGTATTCCTTCATCCACTTGTTGAGGGCGATGATCTTGGGAGCCGGCTCAAGCCCGGGCTTCCACGGATAATCGAAGACGGGCAGCACGGATGAAAGCACGACCTTGATGCCGTTTGCGCGAGCTATCTCCGCCATGGACGCGATGTTGTCTTCAATCATTTCCAGCGTCGATGGGCCGGTGTTGCCGGCGATGTCGTTGGTACCGGCGAGAATCACGACGACCTTCGGCTTCAAAGCGACGACGTCTGGACGGAAGCGAACCAGCATCTGTGGCGTTGTCTGGCCGCTGATTCCGCGATTGATGTATGGCTTTCCGCCGAACATGGCCGGGAAGTACTGCTGCCATCCCTCGGTGATCGAGTTTCCCATGAAGACGACACGGTTCTCGCCTTTTGCCGGCGGCGCGACCGTCGCGTTCGCGTCACGATATTTGGCGAGATTCGCCCAGTCACTCCGGAGCTGCTGGTCGGTTTGGGCGGCGGATTCGTTCGAGGCGAGCACAATCAGTCCGAGTGCGAGGCAAAGTATTTTCACAGTTGGCTCAGGCGAAGCGTTTCGCGGAGCGCTCACGAGCCTTGAGGATCTCGACTTCCCGGTTGCGCGGTGGGGCAGTCGTCTTCAGGGAATGAACGAGCTTGTTGGCGGCCGCAGTGACTTCTTCGACGGCGGCGTTGAATGCGTCTTCGTTGGCGCGGGATGGCTTGGTAGTTCCGCTCAACTTGCGGACGAATTGCAGCGCAGATGCGCGAACTTCGTCGTCGGTGGCGGGGGGCTCGAAGTTGGCCAGGGTCTTAATGTTCCTGCACATTCGCGTGGTCCTCGGTGTTCAAGGTCTCCAGCGAATGTACAAGCGTGGTAGGGCGGATTACCAGACGTCGCGTGTGGATCGGATCGCGATCCACAACCGCCGCTTAACTCACGCAGCCGAAGAAGGACGGCCTCAACTCCACGGTGTCCACCTGCCCCGCCGAGATCTTGATGTCGGTTGAATCCGGACGGTGGTTGTAGGGTTGCACCAGCAATCTGTAGGCGCCAGGGGTCAAACCGTCGAAAACGAATCCACCGGAGCTGTCAGCGACTACGCTGGCGCGGCTTGCGCGGAAACTGTTTCCCGGAGTAGTTGCCAGCACGGAATAGTGAGGGAGAGCGCCTCCCGCGTCGGCTACCGTTCCGACGACGCCGCCAAATCCGGATTTCAGCGTCGGGGCCCTCGGCAAACGAGGCTGCGGACCTTTCGCATGACCGCGCGTGGAGCAACCGGTTGTCATCAGCTGCAGATCTTCGTGGGTATGCTTGTGACATGCGCTCACAACGGTGAGCGCGGCGATCAGTGCTGCTGTTCTATATCTCCCGCCCAATCGCACGGAGCCTCCGTCGGACTCTACGCGGCAGAAAGAACGCCGCCGCCACAAGCACGCGCTCGATATCGAGCGAGCGCAACTGGCCGGGATCTCCCATCCAGTGATCCTCGATAACGGCTCTGCCGGCGTTGGCGATCAGCCGTTGCAGCGCGAGGACCAGCAAAAAGAGATCGTCGACCTCGCCTAAGAATGGGATGAAGTCAGGGACGAGGTCTATTGGCAGAAGGACATAGCCGAAAGCGCCTGCTACGAGCAGCTTGTCGGTATTGGAGACTCGGCGATCGGCGAGAAGCCCTCCGAGCAGGCGGAGGAAATTCGGAAGCTCCTTCATCGTCGAGACGATGGAACGTCCGGCGCCTGTCCGCGGCGCTGACGCTGCGCCGACCTCGCGCGGGGTCCCGTTCTGGCGCGTCGCTCCGCCGGTCGAGGTGGCGCGCGTGCTGCGACGGCCTGTTTTGCGTGCAGAGGCGGTCGAACGACCCGATTGGGTTCTCACTTGCGCTGATCTCCCGGTGGCTGAGTGGGCGGAGTCTGATTCGCGGGTGTCGGCGGAGAAACAGGACCGGCCGCGCCCGTTGGTGGAGTCTGTGGTGGCTTCGAGGTAGCTACTGAAGACACTACTCCAGCGATTTCAGTTGCAACTGACTTGCCAGCGTTGGCGACGTCGGTGACGACACCGACGGCTTTGGTCATGACGCTCATGGTGCCCGCAATCGCCCCCGCTGACATCTTGCCGGCGCGCAAAGTATCCTCGACGCCCTCGGCGAATCGCTTGAGGGGGTTGGGCGCCGCGGTGACCTTGGGCGCGTACTTCGATTCCAGGAAATCGATGTAATCGAGGATCTGATAAATCTTTTCCTCGGGGAGCGTGTCGAGTTTCCGAATCAGTCTCTCACGCAGGATGTCGTTCATCTCAGCCGCCTCCTCGCCAGCGTGCCCGTCGTCCGCGAACATCAATATGCACGTAATTGGTGCTGGAGTGCCCGGTGGTGTAGATGCCGAGGCCCCCAACGAGCTCCGGATGTTTGAGCTCAACTATCTCTACGGCCAAACCTACCATTCGGGAGTCAATCGCGGTGATTCGGCCGTCGCCATTGGCGTCTATCGCCACATCGGCGGCGTCGCCGTATTGGTGCTGGCTGTCACTCGCGGCGCGCTGGACGCGCCGATTGTGTTCAGGCGCTCGGAAGCCGGAGTGGACGTCGATGTCGATGTCCGCGACGGCTTTGTCACCGTGCCAGCGAGCAATCTCCTGGATCACGAGCTCCAGCTTGTCCAATAGCTTCGGATTCACCGCGGCATAACTCGGCCACACGCCGGCCTGGTCGTGGTTCACGAAGTCACCGACCTTGAGATGCTTGGTGATGGCCAACTCCACGTCGGGCGGATTGATCTCCAGAAATCCTTCGGGTGGTGGGGTCTTGCTGCGCATCCGCTCGGCGAGGTACGTCCCGATGCGATAGCCGCGAAGCATTCCCTTCTCTTTTTCTGTGAACGGCACGAGTACAGCGAGGGTGAGGCCCTCCACCGAGCGACGCTGGCCACTCTTTAGGAGCTCGAGGTGATAGAAGCCCGCCTCGGACGGAGCGGAGACCTTGTCTCCACTAAGCGGTTGGGAGGCAGTGCTGAGAGCGGTATCGCCGACTCTGATCCACGCGTACTGGAGGGCGGTTGGATCGCCGTGAACATCGAGTGGATAGGAAATTTCCTGCGCGGGAAGCGCGAAGGCTAGCTTGACCTCTCCGCTCGCGCCGAAGGCACTGACTGATGGTTCGGCGAGATGCACCATCGACCGGTCTATGAAAGTACCAATGGGTCGATCGTTGGCGTCGTCAGCGGCCTGGAGAAACTGGAACGCTCCGACAGCCGCGACCGCGCAGACGGCGAACCAGACAATGCGCGCTGTACGTCGTCTGCGAACCGGGAGATCATCCGGCAGCTCCAGCTCTTCGCCGGTTGGATGCCCCCTTCGCTCTCCTACGACCGCGGACTCCAAGTCTCTATCAATAGATGTAGACGGGAGTCCCAACCGCGACCATCGGATAAAGGCGTTCGATATCCTCGTTGCGCATGCGGACGCACCCGTGGCTCACTGACTGGCCGATTGTTTCCGGGTGGTCGGTGCCATGGATACCATAACCATCGCCGAGCTCGAGCCGGCGGGTTCCCAGGACACCCATGTATCTGCGCGCTGTAGTGCCATAAGGCGGTACCACAATGTTTCCATTCACGACGATCTCCTTGCCTTCGACCCCTCCACCTAAGGACACCGAGGAGCCATTACCGTAACGGCGCACGACCTCTCCGTTGCTCGTCGTAACGACGCCACCGTCGCCCGTCGAGATCGCCTGGCCCGGATTGAGGTGGATGATGCCGAGGCCCTTCTTGTGCGCTTGCTCGACGTAGTGCCAATCGGGCGGCACCCAGGCAGGGTTTTCATCTTTCGCCTTGACTGTAAGACGCCCGCGCGGGGTCTCGAACCGCCACTGTCCGCTTGACCCGCCAACGAGCTCCTTGCCGCTACCAGTCGCGACCGGCGCTTCATAGAGCACCTCTTTGCCCTGCTTGTACCATAGGCGATGGTCGGCCATGCTGACGACGATATATGGCTGATTCGCCGCTTCGGCGGGACTCTCATTGAGGAGCGTCTTGAGGCTGTCGCCTGTCATTCCCAGCTTCGACTTTACCTCGTTGAGAACACCGAGGTTGTCGTTATAGACCATGCGGTTGACGTCACGCTGGTAGCGGAGCTCGGCCGTCCGCGTCAGAAGCATGACACTGAGGATCGCGGCGATAACGAATCCGGCGATGAGCATCCAGACGGTTTTTCCGCCGTACGAAAAAATTCTTACCGCCATCTCTACCTCTTTGGGTTCAGGCCGCGCTTACCGATCGTCGTGCGTCCTCAAACATGTGAATCAATAGAAGTATACCTTCATACCGGCACTAAGGTTCGGCATGATCGCAGTCATGTCTTCCTTTCTGATTCGCAGCGCACCGGGTGGCACGGGTGTCGAATCACTGGCGAGATTTTCACTGGCCGATGTCAGGATTTGTGTTCCGCCATCGAGCGTGATTTTCGTGTCCGAAAGATCGGCGACGGTTCGCTCGCCCCGTGGAAGCGCGGCGGGGGGACCGCTGGCTGAATCGGGCGCTTTTTCAGGACCGAACTGGACCGGCATTTCGCGCAGCAGTGCACCTTCTCGCGTGAGGTACATCCGCGAGCTGTCGACCGAGACGTTGAGGTGCAGCTTCTTGTCGAATTTCGCCTGACGTTTGGCGAGCTCGATGGCGATCTGGAGCTTGTTCTGCTCGGACTGAACGATGACGTCGGTTCGCTCACGCTCGGCGGCGGTCATGTGCTCCCGCAAGGTTGTTACATCGTGGTTGTACTTCACCCTCTTCGCGAAAAGCCAGGCGTCGACGGCGATCATCGCTGCCAGACCGAGTCCGAGCACGAACACGAAACCGGGATACGCGCGTCGGAATTCACGCCACGTACCCCGTCGCCGATCGCCTTCGCCGGCGCGGTTCGGACTCCGACGCGTTTCCAAACCCGATTCCTGCTTTGGTCTGAAGATTTCCATAGTCGCTCTCGCCGGCCCCCTCGTCAGGGTAGGATTACATTACAGGATATAATGGCCACTTCACCGCGCGCGCGGCCAGTCGCGCTCATAGTACTCGATGGTTGGGGCTATCGCCCGGAA
>Ga0136846_1229176_pt1 | contig 19409 bp, 19 predicted proteins | sample HopSoiMetagenom2_FD_96841 | JGI IMG/M metagenome (GOLD analysis project Ga0136846, IMG submission 96841) | Grasslands soil microbial communities from Hopland, California, USA - 2 Assembly 2016 (version 4) | ecosystem: Environmental > Terrestrial > Soil > Grasslands | place: USA: Hopland...
GCCATGTCGCCGCCTACTGGCGTGAGCAGTCGAAGCAGGGCAAGGACGCCAAGCGGTCGATCATCAACACGTCGTCGACGTCAGGCCTGTTCGGCAACGTGGGCCAGAGCAACTACGGCGCCGCCAAGACCGGCATCGCCACGTTCTCGATCATCGCGGACCAGGAGCTCGCTCGCTACGGCGTGCGGGTGAACGCCATCGCCCCCGCCGCCGCCACCCGCCTCACCGCCCAGGTCGGCGCCGAGACGCCGCCCGAGGACGTATGGACGCCCATGCATCCCGGCAACGTGTCGCCGTTCGTCGCCTACCTCGCCACCGAGGACTGCCCCATCCACGGGCGGGTGTTCCTCGTGGTCGGCGGCGACGTCCACCTCTTCCAGCCGTTCGCCATCGTCGATGCGGTCAAGAAGGACGGCAGGTGGACCGTCGAGGAGCTCCAGAAGGAAGCCGGCCGCCTGCAAGACGTGAAGTTCGAGCTCGGCAACCCCTGGGTCAAAGGTGACCTGACCAGCAACTGATCCTCACCGTTCTGTGTCGTCGGCGGGCCCGCTACGGGCTCGCGGACGACACAGAACGACGTTGGTCAGGAGATCGGCTGGCGGTTCGGCCGCCAGAAGAGGAGCAGGGTCAGCAGGGCGCCGCCGGCGCCGGCGAAGAAGGCGATCGCTGCACCTCCGGTGCCCTGGAGGTCGTCGGCGATGTCGAGCGCGTGGTCGAGGCTGATGCGCCCGCCGCCGATCGCGCCGATGCACACCGCGGCGGCGATGAGGGTGACCACGTACTCGTAGCCCTCACCGGGCCGGAAGATGAAGAAGCCGTTCTTGCGGTGGTTGGCGATGAACGCCACCGCCATGGTGCCAACCACGCCCGCCGCCGCCAGCGGGGTCAGGATGCCGAGCAGCAGCATCGGCCCGACGAGGAGCTCGGTATAGGTCGCCAGCCGGGCGTTGAGCCATCCCGGGCGGATCCCGATCGACTCGAACCAGCGGCCCGTGCCCTCGAGCTTCCCGCCCCGGAAGGCGTGATTCCAACCGTGGGCGAGCATCACGAAGCCCACGCACACTCGCAGCACGAGGCTGCCGACATCGACTCCGTTCACGGCGGGCGACCCTATTCGACGGCTCCGACCCGACGAACGATGTTCCCGCGCCTGCGGCTACAGTCGCTCGCCGGACAACCGCCACAGGGAGGCTCGAATGAAGGTCACGGTCAACCACGACGTGTGCACTGGTCACGGCCGCTGCTACGTGCTGGCACCCGACGTCTTCGAGCCCGACGACCAGGGCCACAGCATGGCCAAGTTCGACGACGTGCCGGCCAACCTCGAGCAGCAGGCCCTGATCGGCCAAGCCAACTGCCCCGAAGGCGCCATCTCCTGTAGCTGAAACGGCTCGCTGAGCCGGTCAGCCCTCGACCCCGAGGTGCGGCACGACCCGCTCGAGGCGACGAGGGAGCCACCAGTTGCGGTCGCCCAGCAACTCCATGGTGGCCGGCACGAGCAGCATGCGCACCAGGGTGGCATCGACGAACACCGCGCTGGTGAGCCCCATGCCCAGCATCCGCAGCCCGCGGTCGGGCGACAGCAGGAAGCCGCCGAAGACGAACACCATGATGGCGGCGGCCGCCGTGATGAGGCGGGCCGTCTTGGCCAGGCCGTCGGCCACGGCGCTGGCGTTGTCGCCGGTCCGTAGGTATTCCTCACGGATGCGGGAGAGCAGGAAGACCTCGTAGTCCATCGACAGGCCGAAGACGACGGCGAACATGATCACCGGTGCCCACGGCTCCACCGGTCCGGGGTGACCGAGCAGCTCGCCGAACCAGCTCCACTGGAAGAACGCCACCACCAGGCCGGCCGCGGCGCCGATCGACAGCAGGTTCATGATCACCGCCTTGAGCGGGACCAGGATGCTGCGGAACACGGCCATCAGGAGCAGGAACGACAGCACCAGCACCGCGCCGATGAACACCGGCAGGGCGTGCTTGATGTAGTTGGAGAAATCGATCGAGGCTGGCGTCACACCACCGACGAGCACCTCCGCGCCGGTTCCGGTGGTCGCGTCCCTGATCACCTGGCGGCGCAGTCGATGCACCGTCGCGACCGTCGCCTTGTCCTGCGGCGAGGTCGCCGGGAAGGCCTGGATCAGGGCGACCGACCCGTCCTTGTTGACGAGCGGCGGCACGACGGCCTTGACCCCGGGGTCGGCACGGACCGCCGACTCCAGCTTGGCGAGGAAGGCCTGCCGGGCACCGGCGTCGGTTCCACCCAGATCGACGGCGAGGAACAGCGGGCCGTTGAAACCGGGACCGAAGCCGCCGGCGAGAAGGTCGTAGGCCCGGCGGGAGGTGTCGCTGCGGGGCCGGTTGCCGGCGTCACCGAAGCCGAGCCTGATCGACAGCACCGGAGCGGCTAAGGCCAGCACCAACACCCCGCCGACGAGGAGCACGTGCCAGGGACGGCGCTGCACGTACCGGCTCCAGCGGTACCAGATCGACCGCTCGCCGCTGCCCTCGGCGGCCGCGGCCCGGTGGCGCAGGCCGAGCCGGTCGATGTTGCGGCCGGCGAAGCCCAGCAAGGCCGGAAGCAAGGTGATGGCGGCGAGCAGCACCATCAGCACGCCCGAGGCCATGGTGACCGCGAGCGACGCCATCGACGCGACCCTGATCGTCATGAGCCCGAGGAGTGAGATGACCACGGTCGACCCGGCGAACACCACGGCTCGGCCGGCGGTGCTCAAGGCAGTCACGACCGCCTCCTCCGGCTCGCTACCAGCGGCCAACTCTTCGCGGTACCGGGTGACGATGAACAACGCGTAGTCGATGCCCACGCCAATCGACACGATGGCAACGGACGAGCTGGTGAAGCCGGGGACGCTGAACACGTTGGCCCAGAGGGTCACCAGGGCGAGCCCGCACGCGATGCCGAACGCGGCGATCGCCAGGGGAAGTCCCATGGCAAGCACCGACCCGAAGGCGAGAAACAGGATGATCGCTGCCGCCAGGAAGCCGAATGCCTCTGATGAGAACTTGATCTCGTCGGCGAAGATGTCGCCACCGAATGCCACATCGACGCCGGTCGGGACGTGTTCGTCGTTGAGCAGCTCCTTCACGTCGTGAGCCGGTGGCAGCGCCTTCTCCGGCGTCACGTCACCGAAGCCGATCTCGGCAAAGGCGACCTTGCCGTCGGCTGACACCTGGCGGCGGCCGGTGGGCACGTAGGGGCTCCGCACCTCGAGGCCGGGCCGGCCGGCCGCGATGTCGCCCAGGTACTTCTCGAAGAACGTCTTCACCGCCGGGTCGTCGACGCCCTGGGGAGCCCGCACGACGACCTGACCACCGATCCCCGCACGGGCCGGGAAGCCACCTCGCTCGAGGAGCTTCTGGGCATCGACCGACTCGGAGCCAGGAAGGTTGAAGTCAGTGGCCGCGTCGCCGCCGAACACACCGGCGATCGACTGGAGCACGATGACGAGACCGATCCAGCCGACGATGACCAGGCGGCGATGGCGGTAGCACGTACGGGCAAGGGTCGCGAGCACGATCGCCAACGCTAGGACCGGGAGCAGCGCCGCCGCAGGCATCCGTACGCTGCGATCTCGATGCGGCCCATGGCGCGCCACCTGGTGAGCATCGCCGTCGTCGGCATCGTTGCCTGGCCGACGCTGCACGTTCGTCCGCGCGACGACTTCCCGCTGTCGACCTACCCGATGTTCACCGCGAGCCGGGGACGAGTCGCTTCCTTCGACGTGGTGGTCGGCCGCGACGGGAACGACCGTCTCGTCCGCCTCGACCCGAGGCTGATCGCCGACTCCGCCGAGGTCATGGTCGCCGCCGAGACGGTCACCGGCGCCATCGTCGAGGGCCGCGCCTCGCGTCTGTGCGAGGACGTCGCCATGCGCGTCCGCCGACCGAGGATCGTGAGGGTCGAGGTGCGCACCGAGCAGTACGACACCATCGCCTGGCTCCGTGGGCATCGGCGACCGAGCCACGTCCGCGCCTGGGCAGACTGCCGGGTGCCCCGGTGACCGACGTGCCCGGCGAGCGACTGCGGCTGGTCCGGGTGCTGACCGTCGGCTTCGCCGTCGGCTTCCTCGTCGTGCGCCTCCCCCACCTGCTCAACCTGGCGACCTATGGCGCCGATCGCTTCGAGCCGGTCGGCGTCCTCGCTCCGTTGGGTCAGCCGCTCGACCCGGCGCTGTGGCGGGCCGTCGTGCTCGGCGCTCTCCCGGTGGGTGTCGCCTTCGCCGCGGGTCGGGCGACGCGGCTGACCGGGCCCGCCTTCGCCGCCGCCCTCCTCGTCATCGCGACCTACCGCTCCTCGTGGGGTCACCTCTCCCACGCCGACAACCTGTTCACGCTGCACGTCGGCGTGCTTGCAGTCGCCAGCGCGCTCCCCCGCCGCCGCCCGGCCGACGTGCTGCGCTTGCTGTCGCTGGTGACGGTGACGACGTACGTGGTCTCCGGCATCGCCAAGCTCCGGGAGACAGGCATCGCCTGGGTCACCGGCAACGTGCTCCGTGACCAGATCGCCTACGACAACGTCCGCAAGGCGGTGCTGGGCGCTCCCTCTTCGCCGTTGGCCCGGCACGTCGTGGGCCACGGCCAACTGCTCGCCGTTGCTGCGCTGGTGGCCCTGCTGGTCGAGCTTGGTGCGCCGGTGGCCCTGCGGAGCGCCCGGTGGGCCGGCCACTGGGCACTGGCGGCGTGGCTGTTCCACCTCGGCGTGCTGGCCGTGATGGCCATCACCTTCCCGTATCAGTTGAGCGGCGTCGCCTACGCGTCGATGCTGCCCCTCGAGCGGCTCAGTCGGCGAGCGGCGCGATGGCGACGGGCACCGCGCTCATCAGCGGCATCAAGCTGATCGCCTGCAGGTCCTCGTCGATGCTCAACAACCGCGACGGGTTCGAGCCGAACAGGCGGGGATCGTCGTCGATGCCGGGGCTGCCGCCGAAGCAGTGGGTCATCGAGACCACACCTTCACGCGTCGTCGGATCCGACTGCACGAAGGCGGCGATCGTCCCGTGGTCCGAGGTCAGCGATATCAGAGCAGCCGCCGACAGACCGAGCCGCTCGACGTCAGCCGGATGCATGAAGCACGGGTTGTAGGTCTGCCGGGGCAGGCCCGGGAGGCGGCGCCCGAACGAGTTCATGGTCTCCTTGGTCCGCCTGACGACGAGCCGGAACGGCCGATCGGCTCGCTCCGGCGAGACACCCATCGCCACTGCGGCCGCCATCTCGGCGGCGACGTCGGGCGGCATCACGGCCAGGCGACCGTCGGCGCCGTCCGCCGGTGGCTGCACGAGGGCGGGGAGGACCCCGGTGAAGACCCTTCCGTGGGGGTGGCGACGGACCTCCTCGTGGGCGATTCGGGAGCCTTCGGCGCGACCGTCGAGGAGCTCCTCAGCCGTCGGCACCGGGCTGCCGGGCTCGTAGACCCGCCGCCCCATCGACAGGGTGAGCCCCATGGCCGACGCCAGCCGGAAGAAGAACTCCCAGTCGTCGATCACGCCCGCCGGCTTGGGCAGCACCGCCGGGGTGTACTGGGCGAACGGCTCGTCGAAGAGGTGCTCGTAGCCCCGGGTGTCGTCGGCCCGCTCGAGCGCCAATGCCGGCGCGACCACGTAGTCGGCCAGGCGCGACGTCTCGGTCAGGTACGGGTCGACCACGACGAGCAGATCGAGGTGGGCCAACGCCTCGAGGATCCGCTCCTGGTCGGGAAAGGCAGCGGCCGGATTGCCACCGGAGACCACCAGTGCCCGGATGCGGCCCGGCCCCTCCTCGAGGATCTCCGCCGGAAGGATGGGCGACATCAGCTCATCACCCATCCACGACACGCCCAGCCGGTTCTTGGGGCTGGCGTCCCAGGGCCGGCGAGGCGACATCGCCTGGGCGCGGAAGACGCGCTGGCCTGACAGCACACCGCCCCCGCCAGGACGGTCGCCCACCCGGGGGTAGCGCCCGCACACCGCGTTCAACGACTGGATCAGGTGCTCGGCGAGGTTCGACCAGGGCCCCATGTCGGGACCGGTCCCCGAGGTCGCCAGGCCGGCGTGGGCGCGGCCGAAGACGCTCGCCGTTTCGACGATCTGCTCCGCCGCCACGCCCGTGATCCCGGCAACCACCTCTGGCGTCGCCCACTCGACCGCGGCCCGCAGCTCGTCGAGGCCCTCGACCCACTGCTCGCAGAAAGGACGGTCCTCGAGGCCGTCGCGCAGCACGACGTGGTGCAGACCGGCGAAGAGGGCGGCGTCGGTACCCGGTCGCAGCTGCAGATGGATGTCGGCGTGGTTGGCGACCTCGGTGCGCCGGGGATCGACGACGATCAGCTTCAGGCCCCGGGCCCGGGCCGCCTCCAGCTGCCGCAGCCCGTCGTGGATCGGGAAGCCGGTGAGCTCGCCGCCCTGCATCGACACGAGCGGGTTGGTCCCCGCCAGCAACCACACATCGGCGTCAGCGAAGCGCTGCCGGCCGCCGGCCCAGCCACCGAGCCGACCGGTCGCCACCGTCTTCGCCGACTGGTCGATGGTCATGGTCCCGAACCGCTTGTGGGAGCCGACCGCCCGGAACCAGGCCGACATGAAGCTGTAGGTCAGCGAGGCGGTGAGCGTCTGTGTGCCGACGAACAGGCCAACCGCTTCCGGGCCGTGGGCGTCGATGATCGCCTGGAGCCGGGCAGCCACCTCGGTGACGGCAGTGGCGGCGGGTATCGACTCGAAGGAGCCGTCAGGTCGGCGGCGTTGTGACTCGCGCAGCCGCTCCGGGTCACGGTGGAAGTCGCCGATGCGGCGTCCCTTCGCGCAGGTGAACCCGTGCGTGAGCGGATGGTCGTTGTCGCCCACGACCTTGGTGACCTCGCCGTCCTCGACGTCGACGACGAGCCCGCAGAGCGGTGAGCACATCCGGCAGTAGGTGATGTGCTGGGTCATGTGCGTTGGTCAGCCGAGCAGGATGTCGCCGGCGAGGGCACTGACGATCTTGCTGCGGTTGCGGCCGGCGCGCGCCGTGTCGTAGCCGGCCGCCGGGTAGCCGTTGTTGTAGAAGGCGACCGACAGGTCGACCTCGGGATCGTGCCAGGAGAGCGAGCTCGGTGCGCCACCGTGGCCCCAGGTCCGATCGGATGCCGTGGGCGGCCCGTCCCTGCCGACGAACAGCCCCATCTTGGTCATGGTGCCCTTGACCCCGTAGTCCCCGCCCATCGGCATCTCGACGACCGCGCTGGTGGCCAGCTCCACCACCGCTGGGTCCCACATGCCGGAGTGGTAGAGCGACTGGAACAGGAGCACGACGTCGGCGGCCGTCGCGCAGATGGTGTGGCTCGGCTCGCCGGCGGCCAGCACCTCGGGCTCCCGGAAGAACCATGGGCCCCACGGGTCGACCTCGAAGCCGTCGGGCGTCCCGACCAGCGGCAGGATCGGCGCAACCGTCGCGGCCTGCTTCTCGACCGGGACGCCGACCTCGATGTCGAGCCCGAGCGGCTCGGAGATCACCTTCGTGAGGTAGTCGCGCAGGGTCATGCCGGTACGGGCCTCGAGCGTGTCGGCGATCACCCAGCCCGCCGAGGTCAGGTGGTAGTGGAGCTCGGTCCCCGGATCGAACGTGAGCCGCCACCGCGACATCCAGTCGAGCCGCTTGGCCCGATCGGTCATGTCGGGATACCGGATGGGCGCCATCGGGAAGCCGCCCGAGTGGGTCAGCACGTTGCGGTAGGTGACCACGTCCTTGCCGTTGGTGCCGAACTCGGGGATGACATCGGCAACGTGCTCGTCGATGTCGAGCAAGCCGTCGCTCATCAGCTTCCACGCGCAGGCGGCGAGGATCGGCCGGCCCGCCGACTGGGTGATGTAGCGGGTGGCCGGCGTGGTGTCGCCGAAGGACTCGAAGGCGACCAGGTGCCCGTCCTTGGCCACCGCGATCTGCGCCGAGGGCAGGGGGCCGTGGTCGACGTCTTGGCGCACCCGCTCGATGAGCACGGCCAGGCGGCCGGGATGAATGCCGACCGATTCGGGATCGACGAGCTCGCGGGAGGGGGCAGCGGTCATGGCCCGGACAGTACGTCGCAGTCAGGCCCACTTGCCCGGGTTCAGGATCCCGAGCGGGTCGAGGGCGTGCTTCACCCGCCGGGTCAGGTCGAGCACGTCGTCACCGAGCTGGACGCCGAGGCGATGCACCTTCAACGTTCCGATGCCGTGCTCGCCGGTGATGGTGCCGCCCAAGGCGAGCGCGGCGTCCATCACCTCGTCGAAGGCCACGCCCGCTCGGGCCGTGGCATCGGGATCGGCCCGGTCGAAGGTCACCAGCGGATGGAAGTTGCCGTCCCCGGCGTGGCCGATCACCGGGATGGCCGTGTCCCGCCGCAGCGCGATCGCTTCCACCGCGGCCATCAGGTCGGGGATGCGGGGAATCGGCACACCGACGTCTTCGATCAGCACGGTGCCGAGCCGCTCGACGCAGGGGATCGCCATCCGTCGTGCGGCCATGAACATCTCGCCCTCGACGGGGTCGCCGGTGAGGGCGACATAGGTCGCGCCCGCGTCGCGGCAGGCGGCGGCGATCACCTCGGCCTCTGCCATCCCGGTATCGCTCTGACCGAGGAGGAGCGCCCCGATCGAGGGGTCGAGACCCATCGGCTTGACCTGCTCGACCGCCGCCACCGCCGCCCGATCCATCAGCTCCAGCGCCGCCGGGCGGATCTGCGCCATGACAGCGGCCACCGCCCGAGCGGCGTCGACCACCTTCGCGAAGGTCGCCACCACCGTGGTGGGTGGGGGCGGCAACGGCCGCAGGCGCAGGGTCGCCTCAGTGATCACGCCGAGCGTGCCCTCGGAGCCGACGAAGAGCCGCTTGAGGTCGTACCCGGCGACGTCCTTCACGGTCCGGCCGCCGAGCCGCACGGCCCTGCCGTCAGCCAACACGACCTCCATGCCCAGCACGTAGTCGGTGGTCACGCCGTACTTCACGCAGCAGAGACCGCCGGCGTTGGTGGCCAGGTTGCCCCCGATCGAGCAGATCTCGAACGACGACGGATCAGGCGGGTACCAGAGGCCGTGCTCCCGGGCGGCCGCCTTGACCTCGGCGTTGAGCAGTCCGGGCTGGACGGTGGCCGTCATGCCCGCCGGATCGATCGTGAGCGACCGCATGCGCTCGGTCGACACGGTGATGCAGCCGTCGACCGCGGCCGAACCACCTGACAACCCGGTGCCGGCGCCTCTGGTCACCACCGGCGCCCCGAACCGGGTGGCGATGCGCAGCACGGCCTGGACCTCCGCGGTCGAGCCCGCCCGCACGACCGCGACCGGGCGCCCGGGTCGCACGGTCATGGCCCGGTCGTACCGGTAGGGCTCGACGATGTCGGGATCGACGACCAACGAGTCGGCCGGCAGCTCCGTGGCCAGCGCCGCCAGCAGCTCGCTCACTCGCGCTGCCGTGGTGCGGGGCGCAACAGCATCTCCTGGGTCAGCATGGCGCCCAGCGACCCGTCTGCCCCGAACATCGAGCCGGAGTACACGCCTCGGGAGCCGCCCACCTTCAGCGGCCACAGGTCCATGAGGATCCAGTCGTCGACCCGCACGTGCTGATGGAACCAGACGGCGTGGTCGAGGCTGGCCGCGGCCGCCAACGGGGGTAGGCCGACCTCTGCGAAGCCGCCTCCGAAGTCCGACGCGTAGGTCAGTGCACAGGCATGGATGATCGGATCGTCGGGCAGCGTCTCTCGAGCTCGAGTCCAGAGTCGGGATGACACCCGCTGGCCGTCCCTGGCCACACTCGCCTCGCCCCAGGAGCGGGTATCGAAGAGCTGGGCGTGGTTGCCAAGGGCCTCGACGGCGGTGTCGCCGGGCGAATCGGGGATCGGCACACCCGGCGGCATCGCCACTTGGAAGTCCATGTCGGGGCTCGGTTCCTCGACATGGAACGACGACAACATCATGAAGATCTCGTCGCCACCCTGGAGGGCGACGACCCGGCGCGCCGAGAACGAGCCACCGTCACGGTCCCGCTCGACCCGGAGAACAACCGGGCGGTCGGGGCGGCCAGACCGGAGGAAGTAGCCATGGAGGGAATGGGGCCGCCGAGCCGGCTCGACGGTCCTTGCTGCCGCGGCCAGGGCCTGGGCTGCGACCTGCCCACCGAACAGGCGGCCCTTCTCCAGGCTGCCGGGCCGGTGAAGCCCGCGGTAGAGGTTGTCGTCGAGCTCCTCGAGGTCGAGGACCTCGACCAGGGAACCGACTTCGAGATCGCTCATGTACTTCTCATCATTCCTCACGCCAGCGTGCCAATTGCTAGGAAGACGCCGTGCGAATCAGCGTTTTCCTCGACTACGACGTCGATCCCCTCGCGACCGCCGAAGTGGCGATCGCCGCCGAGGCCACCGGCATCGACATGGTGTGGGTGGCCGAGGCCTACGGGTTCGATGCCGTCAGCATGCTCGGCTATCTGGCCGCCAAGACCGAGCGCATCGAGCTGGCCTCCGGCATCCTGCCGCTGGGGAGCCGCACGCCGGCCCTGTTGGCCATGAGCGCGGCAGGCATCGACTCGGTGTCGAAGGGCCGGTTCACGCTCGGCCTCGGCACGTCGGGGCCCCAGGTGATCGAGGGCTTCCACGGCGTCACCTTCGACCGCCCGATCGTCCGGACCAGGGAGACGATCGACATCTGCCGCCTGGTGTGGGAACGGGAGCCCCTCGAGTACCAGGGCGAGACGATCCAGCTCCCCGCGCCAGGTGGCAAGCCGCTCAAGATGATCAGCCCTCCCCTACGACCCCGGGTACCGATCACGATCGCGTCGATCGGCCCCAAGAACGTCGAGCTCACGGCCGAGATCGCCGAGGGCTGGCTCCCGATGTTCGGGTTCTTCCATCCCGAACGTTGGCGGAACGTGTGGGGTGAGCCCCTCGACCGCGGTCTGGCCAAGCGGGCGGCCGGGCTCGGCCCGCTCGACATCGTGGCCGGCGCCGAGGTCGCCATCGGACCCGACGGCGAGTCGCACCGGGAACGGGCCCGCAACCTGGTGGCCCTCTACGTGGGCGGCATGGGCTCGCGCGAGCAGAACTTCTACAACAACCTGTTCCGCCGCTACGGCTACGAGGACGAGGCGACCGCGATCCAGGACCTGTTCCTCGACCGCAAGCGAGCCGATGCGGCGGCCGCCGTGCCTGCCGACTTCATCGAGGCGACGACCCTGTGCGGTGACGAGGAGTTCGTGCGGGCCCAGGTGACCCGCTACCGCGATGCCGGCGTCACCAACCTCATCGTCCGGCCGATCGGCGACGACAAGGTCGGCACGCTCAAGAAGCTGCGTGCGATCGTGGACGAGGCGGCGAAGTGAGCACCACCGACGAGGAGCGGGTACGGGCTCTCATCGCCCAGGTCTTGGCCGAGAACCCGCCGGCGAGCACGCCGACCGAGGACTTCCTCCAGGCCCGGTACGACGCCGGCCTCGCCTGGACCTGGTTCCCCGAGGGCTTCGGCGGCCTCGGTCTCTCGCCCAAGATGCAGACGATCGCCGATCACGCCTTCGAGGACGCCGGCGCCCCCAACACCCGGGCCGGTGCGATCGGCTACATGATGACCGGCAGCGCCATCGCCACCCACGGCAGTGATGAGCTCAAGCGGCGGTTCCTCCCGCTGATCTACCGGTCGGGCCCGGTGTGGTGCCAGCTCTTCAGCGAGCCCGGCGCAGGATCGGACATCGCCGGCCTGGCCACCCGCGCGATCAGGGACGGCGACGAGTGGCTCGTCAACGGCCAGAAGGTCTGGAGCAGCGGGGCGATGAGCTCCGACTGGGGCCTGCTGATCGCCCGCACCGACCCGGACGTGCCGAAGCACGACGGCATGACCATGTTCCTCCTCGACATGCACCAGCCGGACGTCGAGATCCGGCCGTTGCGCAACATCGCCGGCACCGCGCACTTCGCCGAGACCTTCTTCTCCAACGCCCGCGTCGCCGATGCCAACCGCATCGGCGCAGTCGGCGAGGGCTGGCGGGTCGTGCTGACCACGCTCATGGCCGAACGCCTCAACTTCAACCTCGACGTGGCCGGCGCTGGCGCGCCCCGCCCCGGGGCTCCCATGGAACGGGCCCGTGAGCTGTTCATCGAGCGGGGGCGTCATGACCCGGCCCGCCGCGAGGAGTTCATGAGGGTCTGGTCGATGGCCGAGATCGTGCGGCTCGGCAACCGCCGAGCCGACGACCTGGCCAAGGCGGGCAACCCCGGCCCCGAGGGCTCGATCGGCAAGGTGACCAGCACCGAGCTCACCAAGAAGGTCGCCAACCTGACGATGTCGCTCCTCGGCGCCGACGCGCTGGTGCTCGACCACCCGTACGCGATGCCCGGCGAGGACCACCCCAGGTTCGAGGGCGCCCACTGGGACTTCCTCGCCAGCCCGTCGAACACGATCATGGGCGGCACCTCGGAGATCCAGCGCAACAACATCGCCGAGCGAGTCCTCGGCCTGCCCAGCGACGTGCGCCTCGACAAGGGCATCCCCTGGCGCGACGTCCCCCGCAACGGCTGACCGCGCCACCGCACACCCAGCCAGCCAGCCAGCCAGCCAACTCGCGATGGATCATCGGCAGATCTGCCGATGATCCATCGCGAGTTCGGGGGCTAGTTGGGCAGGTGGATGCTGCGGACGGCGGTGACCGCGGCGATGCGTTGCGCGGCGAGGCGCTCGGCGGCGGCCTCGGTGCCGATGCCCTCGGCATCGGCAGTGGCGAGCACTGCCGCGGTGGTGGCGTGGATGCGGGCAACGGCCTGGCGCGCCCGCCCGGCGTCGTAGCCCCGCAGCTCCTCGGCGATGTTGATGACGCCACCGGCATTGGCCACGAAGTCGGGCACGTAGAGGATCCCGGCGTCGGCCAATCGGTCGGCGTCAGCGTCCTCGTCGAGCTGGTTGTTGGCGGCGCCGACGATCGCCGCGCAGCGGAGCTCCGGGATCGTGCGAGCCGAGAGCACGGCGCCGAAGGCACACGGCGAGAAGATGTCGCACGGCACCGTGTGCGCCGACGCCGGGTCGACCACGTTTGCGCCGTGCTCGGCGGCGAGCGCATCGACTCGATCCTTGGCGACGTCGGCGATCGTGAGCCGGGCGCCCTCGTCGGCCAGCAGGCCGACCAGCGACGACCCGACCTTGCCGACACCCGACACCACCACGTGGCGATCGGCGAGCGAGCTGTCGCCCCATCGGTGCTCAGCAGCGGCGTGCATGGCGTGACGGACGCCGAGGGCGGTGACCGGCGACGGGTCGCCCGAGCCACCGAGGCTCATCGACGTGCCCGTGACATGGCGTGTCTCGCGGCGGATGAGGTCCATGTCGGCCTGCGTCGTGCCGACGTCCTCAGCGGTGAGATAGCGGCCGGCGAGACCATCGACGAACCGACCGAACGCCCGGATCAACGCTTCCGATCGAACGGCTGCCGGATCGCCGATGATCACGGCCTTGCCACCGCCGAGATCGAGGCCGGCGGCGGCGTTCTTGTAGGTCATCCCTCGCGACAGCCGGAGCACGTCGACCAGCGCCTCGTGCTCGCTGGCATAGGACCGGAAACGGGCGCCACCGAGCGCGGGCCCGAGAGCAGTCGAGTGGATGGCGACGATGGCGCGAAGTCCGCTCGTGGGCTCGTGGCACCACACCAGCTGCTCGTGGCCCTCAGCTGCCATCGCCTCGAAGACCGCCACGGGGCGGAGGCTACCCAGCGACCGACAACCCCGACCCGGCGCCGATCGGCCCGACGCCGCGCGCCGGCGAGGGCCCGTGGATCAAGCGGCCAGGACTGACTCCCGATCGGCCACCGGCCAGCGGACGGCGGTCGCCCAGCCGGCCAGCTCGAAGAGGCGGATGAGCCGAGCCGAGGAGTCGAGCTGGCCGGGACCGATGCCGTGCCGGGCACACGCGGGGGCAGCGTGATGGCTGTTGTGCCACGACTCCCCCATCGTCACGATCGCCAGCGCGGCGACGTTGGTGCTGTGGTCGCCGGTGTCGTGCGGTCGGCGGCCGAACGTGTGGCAGATCGAGTTGATGCTCCAGGTGGCGTGGTGGATGAGACCCACCCGCACGACGCCGGCCCACAGGAACGCCGTCAGCCCGGCCCGCCATGATCCGCCTGACAACAGCCACCCGGCAAGCAGCGGAAGCCCGAGCGACGCGATGGCGAACACGGGAAAGAGTCGGCTGAGCACCACGAGGTCGCGATCGCGCAGGAGATCCGGGGCGTAGCGCGAGGCCGCCGCCTCCTCGCCCGCGAACAACCAGCCGAAGTGGGCATGGAACAGGCCGCGCGCTGCGCTCATCCCGCCTCTCGCGCCGACGTGGGGCGAGTGGGGATCACCGTCGCGATCGCTGAAGACGTGATGGCGGCGGTGATTGGCAACCCAGCCGATGAGCGACCCTTCGACTGCCATCGAGCCGGCGATGGCCAGGACGACCTTGAGGGGGCGGGCGGCAGTGAAGCTGCGATGAGCGAACAGGCGATGGAAGCCGACCGTGATGCCGTGACCGGTGACTGCGTAGAGCACCAGCCCGATCACCAGGTCCCGCAGGTGCACGACGCGACCCCACAGGAGCGGGATGGCGATGACCACCACGAGCGGCGGCGCAGCGATGAAGATGGCCGTGACGGTGCGGTCGGCAACGCGGCGCCACGCGGGGAAGTACGTGATGGACGGCGCCGCCGTCGTCTCTTTCGCCTGCATTCGTCGCGCTCCGTTTCTGGTGTGGAGCGTCACCGGGGTCTCGAGCGACGAATCGGGGATCGCCGCTTCGGCCGGTACGGATCCGAAGGGCCATTCGGACGATACCGGACATCGAGGCTCGAGCGAAGTCACCGGAGCGAAGTTCTTCCTCGGTGGAGCCTCACTGGCAACATGGCGGCCGTGGAGCAGATGCCGTTGACCACGAAGGCCAGTCTCGGTCGCCGATTCGCCGCCCGCTTCATCGACGCCCTGGTGATGCTCGTCCCCGTGGTGGTCGTGACCAACGCCATCGGGCGCGGCTTCAACATCGGGACCACGAACACCGGCACCGACCAGTTCGTGGCCACCGCCCTGGGCGTGCTCCTCACCTACGGCTACTTCGTCGTCCTGGAGGCTCGCCAGGGCCACACCATCGGCAAGCGCCTGCTGGGCATGACCGTGCGCGGGCCCGAGGGCCTGCCCACCCTCGAGCAGTCGGCGCGGCGGAACGTGTTCATGTTCCTCGCCATCCTCCCGGGGCCGATTGGAGGCCTGGTGGCGCTGGCCACCTACGCCAGCATCGCCGTGAGCATCGCCCGGGACCCACAGGGTCGCGGCCGCCACGACCAGTTCGCCGGCACGACGGTGAGCATGACGTGAGCGCGCCGCCGATGAGCGCCGCCCGAACGTCGTACCTGGAGGCGGCTCGCCAGCTCGCCGACGTCGTCGCCGACGAACGGGTCGCGGCACGGTGGGACGATCCCGGCGCCCTCGACGGCATGACGGTCGGCGCCATCGCCTGCCATCTGGTGGGCGGGCTGGGCAGTGTCGGCCCCTTCCTCGACGCCGAGGAGCCCCCCGGCACACGGGCCCTGACCGCCGACCGGTTCTTCGCCGGGGTCTCCACCGATCTCGACTCCGATGTCCACCGGGGCGTCCGCAACGGGTCCCAGGAGCAGGCGGCGGTCGGGGCGACCGAGCTCGCTGCGCAGGCCCGCACCCTTGCCGACGACCTCGCCCGGCGCCTCCCGCTCGAACCTCTCGAGCGGCGGATCACCGCCATGTTCGGCCTCGAGATGCGCCTCGACGACTTCCTCGTGACGAGGCTGGTGGAGCTGACCGTTCACACCGACGATCTGGCCGTCAGCGCCGGCATGCCGACGCCACCTCTCAGCACCGTGACCGCCGGCTACGTCGTGGACTGCCTGATTGGTGTGGCCAGGCGGCGCCATGGCGACCTCGAGGTCATCCGGGCGCTCACCCGTCACGAACGGGCCAAGGCCGCCGTCCTGAAGGTGTTCTGATCGCGGCGCGCTGAGCTGCTGCTACGGCTCCATCACGACCCAGCCGCGGCGTTGCAGCTCGGCGGCGAGCCGCTCGGAGGGCAGCGCCCGAAGCGCCTGCTCCGTCGCCGACAGGCGAACCGCCGGCGCAGTCACAGCGCCCTCGGGGCCCCTGGCGTCCCCTTCCTCCTGCAACTGCTCGATGAACGCCGCCACCTCGTCGCGGGTGAACTTGCCTGCAGCCTGGCGTTGGGTGAACCCCATGGGTCCTCGGGCATCGCGGAAGTCGCTGTGCCCCGCTGCCTGGAGCAGGGCCAGCAGCTCCTGCACCTGCCTCCCCGATGCCGGCGGACCTGACTGCTGACCAAACGCCATGGCCGCAGTATCACCGAGGCGTGTGACACCCATCGCCATGCGGGCCGCTCACGCCGGCATCACGGCAACCAGTGCGGCGTAGGCCCGTGACGCCGCCTCGACCGGCTCGTCCTGGTTGCCCTCGCGCCAGACCTCGACGCCGACCGGCGCCCGCACCCCGTGCGCAGCAAGGCGGGCCAGCTGCCCCGCCACGTCCATGGCGCCGAGGCCGGGGAGCTGCCGGCGATAGCGAGCCTCGAGCAGGAGGTCGTCCTCACCCTCTGCCGGCCCGTCGGCCACCTGGACGGCGATCACCAGCTCGGCGGGCACGGTCTCGATGTCGTCGTCGGTGCCGGAGCCCCGGCGCTGATGCCAGGTGTCGAAGACCATGCCCACCGCCGGGCTGCCGGCGGCAGCAACCAACACGTAGGCATCCGGCAAGTTGGTGACCGCGCCCCAGCCGAGGAACTCGAGGCCCACCAACAGGCCACGATCTCCCGCCTGCTGGCCGAAGTCGGCCAGCGCGGCAACCAGTGCAGGGTCGTCCCTGTCGACCACATTCCCGGTCGAGCCCAAGACCATGCGGGCGCCGAGCGCCGTCGCCATGCCCATGATCTCCTCGAGGGTGATGCCGTCCTGGGGCGGCACGCCCGGGAGCCAGTCGGTGACCGGCTCCACGCAGTCGAGGGCGAGGCCCTGATCGTCGAGCAGGCCACGGAGGTCGCGCAGCGACCAACCGGCAGCCAACGAGCGGGCCACCATCACGCCCCAGGCCGAGACCGAGTCGAAGCCGGCCCCCGCGACCACCGGAATCACGTCGTGCAACGCGCACGACCGCAACGTCGAGCCACACAACATCAACGGACCCATGTGCAGTCGACGTGCTAGCACGACATCGCCTTAGCCTGCGTCCGTGCTGTCCGACGACCGCCGGGCGGCGGGCTCGATCGCCGCGATGGCGCTCCTGTGGGGCTCCATCGGCGTCGTGATCCGCCAGGTCGACCTGCCGGCCGTGCCGATCGTCTGGGGGCGCGTCGTGCTCGCTGCACCCGCCCTTGCCTGGTTCGTCGCGCGACGCACACCCGGCCGGTGGCGATGGCGCCCGACGCGACTCATGGTGGCCGATGGCGTGCTGCTCGCCATCCACTGGACGACGTTCGTCGCCGCGCTGCAACGAGCACCGATCGGCACCGTGCTGCTCATCACCTATCTCGCTCCTGTCGGCATCGCCGCCCTGGCCCCCGTGACCCTGCACGAGACAGTCAGCCTCCGGATCGCGCTCGCCCTCGGTCTCGGCGTCGGAGGTGTCGCGCTCATCGCCCTCCCGTCGATCGACTCGTCATCGGCCGACGGCGTCGCGCTGGCCGTCGTCACCGGCGTGGTCTACGTCGGGCTGGCGCTGCTCAACAAGCGTCTCACCGCCGACTACGGCGGCGCCGAGCTGGCCCTTTGGCAGGTGCTCATCGCCGCCGTCCTGCTGGCCCCACTGGCCGCGACGTCCGACTGGGGATCGCCGGGCGCCTCATGGCTCTGGCTCCCGGTGCTCGGCGTTCTCTACACCGCGTTCGCGTTCGGAACCTATCTCTGGGCCCTCGCTCACGTGACCGCGACCCGGGCGATCGTGCTGCTCTACCTCGAGCCGGCCAGCGCCATCGTGTACGGCTGGGTCCTGCTCCACGAGCGACCCTCGCTGCTCACCGGCGTCGGCGGGGCGGCCATCGTCGGCGCCGGCATGCTCGTGCTCCGCTCCCCGACCGACGAGCTCGTGGCCGCCATGCCACCCGCCGCGAGCCCGTAGCTCGAGTTCAGGAGGCTCAATGCCGGATGCCGGTACTCATCCTCCAGAACTCGGATGGTTCAGGCGAGAGCACGGGCGAGGGGCTTGGCCAGGGAGCCGGCGGGCGCGGCGGCCACGCCGCCGAGGGCCAGCCACTCGGCCATCGACCGCAGCTCCTCGGCGGCCGCGGCGGCCGCCAGGGACGGGTCGGCGCCTGGCTCGACGTGGGACGAGACCACCCGCAGCACGCCAGCCCGGCGGTCGGCCTTGAGATCGAAGCGGCCCACCAGCTGGTCGCCCACCAGGAGCGGCAGCACGTAGTAGCCGAACCGGCGCTGGGGCTCCGGGAAGTAGATCTCGATGCGAAAGTCGAACCCGAAGAGCCGCCTGGTGCGCTCCCGCTCCCAGATGAGCGAGTCGAAGGGCGACAGCAACGTGCCGTTCGTCCTCTGCGGCGGCCGGGGCCGCGCCGCCGGCAAGCAGTAGGCGGGCGGGGTCCAGCCTTCGACCGACACCTCGACGAGGTCACCGCCTTCGACCAGCTCGGCGATCCGCGCCCGTGTCTCGGGCAGCCGCACCCGGTAGTAGTCGGCGAGGTCGCTCGCGGTGGCCACGCCGAGGCAACCCATCGCTGACAGCACCAGTGCCCGCTGGGCGTCCTCGACGGTGGGCGTCGGCAGCTGGAGGACCGCCGGCGGCAAGACCCGCTCCGGGAGGTCGTAGACCCGCTCGAAGTTGGGGCGTCGCCATGCCGCCAGCTGACCGGTCGCCAACAGCCATTCAAGCGCCTGGCGGCCGACGCTCCGGCGGTCCCACCACTCGCCGTCACGCCGGCGCGGGTCGCTCAGCTCGGAGCCGGCCAGCGGGCCGCGATCGCGCACCTCGGCGAGCACGGCTGCCAGGTAGTCGGCGTTGGCCTGCAGCCACGACTGCCGGCGATCGGCACGGGCCCTGCCCTCGGCGGCGGTGCCGTGCTGCGCCATCCGCCAACGGAACAGCGGATGGGTCTCGACCGGGAGGAGCGACGCCGCGTGACCCCAGTGCTCGAACAGGGCGCCCCCCGGTCCCACCAGCTCGTGCAGCACGCCGACGTCGTACGCGCCGAGCCGGCTGAACAGAACCACGAACTGCGTGCGCTCGAGGACGTTCACCGCGTCGAGCTGAACGGTGCCGACCGCCCCAATGGCCCGGAGGAGGTCGCGGCGACGAACGGTGCCGGTGGTCCGGGGCCGGGCCAGACCCTGGGCCTCGATGGCCAGCCATCGGGCTTCGGCTGCCGACAGCTCAGCAGCGCCCACCGTCGAAGCCTACGAGCCGGCCCCTCCGGCCC
>Ga0136846_1218910_pt1 | contig 19406 bp, 16 predicted proteins | sample HopSoiMetagenom2_FD_96841 | JGI IMG/M metagenome (GOLD analysis project Ga0136846, IMG submission 96841) | Grasslands soil microbial communities from Hopland, California, USA - 2 Assembly 2016 (version 4) | ecosystem: Environmental > Terrestrial > Soil > Grasslands | place: USA: Hopland...
GCCGAAGAAAAACTGTCCCTACTGCAGGGAATCCATCGACGCGGGAGCGACACGCTGCTCGCACTGCACCAGCCAGCTCGCCGCCGCCTAGGGGAACTCGTTAGCGAACGATCCCAAGCGCGGAGGATACCTCTGCGATCAGCGTCTCGGTCGTGAAAGGCTTCTGCAGATAGGGCGCCTGGTCCCTCTTGTCCGGGAAGACTTCTTCTCTCGGATAGCCGGACATGAAGAGAACGCGCAAGCCGGGACTCAGCTCGTGGAGCTCTTCCACCAAACCGCGTCCACCGAGCACGGGCATCGCGACGTCGGTGAGGACGAGATCGATTTCACCAACGTGACCCGCGGCGACTCTGAGTGCGATGGCGCCGTCGGAGGCTTCGAGCACCCGGTATCCTTTCTGCGCGAGAATCTTGCGCGCCAGTCCGCGAACAGCGGCCTCGTCCTCGACAAGCAGGATCGTCGCGGACAGGGATGGTCCTTTCTCGGCGCCAGCGCCCGTGTTGTCAGCGGGTTGCTTCCTCAGGCTTGCGTCGACAATCGCGGGATCGAACGGCTCGAGTCGCGCGGAGGCGAGCAGCTGACGCGCCAGAATCGAGGCGCGTCTCGAGGCGCGCTGAATCTCGTCGAGCTCCTCCGCATTTTCAGGCGAGGCGCCAACCGATTCTACCAGAAACTCGGTGTTGATCTGAATTACAGTGAGGAGATTGTTCAGCTCGTGCGCCACGAAGCTGGCAGTTTTGTTCGCCTCCTCCAGTGCGCTTGCCCGAGACTGGGCCGCATCAGCGTGGACAGCTCGTTGCTTCGCGGTCTTCCGGGTTGTCTTCTTCAGGTGTGCTCCGAGGTCGTCGCTGACGCTGATCTTACAGAAAAGATAGACGATCGTCGGTTATTTCCGCAGGCCGGAAAAACTCTTCGGATGTTTTCCGGGCAAGCAAATAAATTGGCCAACAATGACGTCTTCAAACTCGAATAGTGAATTCCGGACAATCGTCGAATCGGCTCCAGATGCGATCATTGTCTACACCGCTGAAAAGTTCCTCTATCTAAACCGGTTTGCCGCGGATCGACTGGGCGCCGCGCCCAGCGAGCTGGTTGGTCAGCCGATAATGTCCTTCGTCCATCCGGATTCCATTCCGGTGGTGAAGCAACGAATCCACGAGCTATTCGGGACGGGTAACGCCGGAACACCGGTCGAGGTGAAGTTCGTCTCGAGAACAGGTGAGGTGATCGTGGCCGAAATCATCACAGCGCCGATCACGTTCCAGGGTCAGCCTGCTCGACTTGGACTCATTCGCGATGTTGCCCGACGCACCGAAGCGGAGCGCGCGTTGCGCGAGAGTGAGGAGCTGTTTGCGAGCGCGTTCCGTATGTCGCCACTCGGGATGTGTTTCGTCAACCCACAGGGGCAATTCACAAAAGTGAACAGCGCGCTGTGCGAAATGCTTGGTTATACCGAGGAGGAATTGCTAAAGCGTAGGTTCGGCGACATTACTCACCCTGACGACCTCACCATCGATCTGGATCAACTGCGCCGACTGATTTCCCGTGAAATCAGCAGCTACCACCGCATGAAACGCTACATCCGCGCCGACGCCCGGCAGATCTGGGTGTCGTTGGCGGTGGCAGCCGTTCACGACAGCGTCGGAAACCCGATTTACTTCATCACCCAGGTGCAGGACATCACTCTGCAACGGCAGATGGAAGAAGAGCGGGCCAACAAAGAGCGGCGTGCCGGAATCACAGAGGCGACTATCGCCGTGGCGCACGAGATGAACAACGTGCTCACCGTCCTCACGATGAACGCCGAGCTTCTCGCCAGCGATGCAGCGCCAGAGGAGATACCGGACCTGGCAAAAGACATTCTCGATGCGTCGAGGCGGATTTCGTCTACGGTGCAACGCCTGCGGAATGTCGTAGATACTCCGTCAATCGATTATCTGGGCGAGAAGAAAATGCTGGATTTGTCGGGAAAGCCGGTTAGTAAGGCGCCAACCAAATCCGCACGGAAGCCCGCGGGCAAACGGGTCAAACGCGGTAAGTAGACCCGCTCAGAGTCCGGAGGGAAATGTCTCGGGCGGTTCGGCGTCGTGCCACCGTTCCGGGATCTCCAGCGGCTGAAGCGCGCTAGTCTCGTCAAAATGAAAAACAGCGTCGAACTGACGGGGCAGATCCGCGCGAAAGTAGTGACTGATGCGCTCCGTCTGTGGCCGGTAAATCACGCCGATCGCGCGCTCGAGACGCTGTTTCTTCAGCAGCGACGATCCTAGCGAGCCGTTACGGAGCGGCAGAAAGAAGCGCGGAACATTGGTCTCGTGAAATTCGAGCTCGTAACTGTCAGCGATGGCGGCTCGCACGCGCTTTCGCTCGCCCGGCTCGTCCCAGTCGTTCGCCGCTGTCACCGTTCCAGTGTATGTCGTAAATCCAACCAACACCGCGGCGTCGCCGTACTTCTGTCGTATCAACTGCCCGACGTTGAGCTCTCCCCGCGCGCCCATCTCAGTGTAGCGCGCATCTCCAAGGTGTGAGTTGTGTGCCCACACCACCATCTTCGGCTGACGCTGATGGCGCTGGAGGTACGACATCAGCGCTTCCACGGTTTCCACCATGTGCGTATCACGCAGGTTCCACGACGACTGACGTCCGCGGAACATCGACCGGTAGTATTCCTCCGCGTTTTTGACGAGGCGAGCGTTCTGCTCGGCGTCAAAGAAATCTTCGCGCTTTGATGCACCGAGGTAATCCATTGAACGCCGCTGCATGTCGAGCAGCTGATCGATCGCTTCGTCTTCGCAGGATCGATCGAGGTCGAAGCTGGCCACGTAACCGTAGGCCTGACTGTCTTCTCCGAAATGCTCGAAGCAGGAATAGCGATAGCGGGCTCGACGCCCGGCGTCGGGATCGACCCCGTCCAGATAGTTGATTACCGCCTCCATGGAGTTGAACAAGCTGTAGAGGTCGAGCCCGTAGAACCCGGCGCGGTTGTTCTCGTCGCGACCTGAGTTCAACTCGCGCAGCCATTCGACGAAATTCAGAACGACCGTATTCCGCCACATCCAGGTCGGAAACCGCTCGAAGCCCTTGAGCGCGGAATCGGCGTCAGGGTCCTTGCCGTCCCCTTGGACATACCGGTTTACACGGTAGGCATCCGGCCAATCGGCCTCGGCGGCCACCGCCGAGAATCCTTTTTCGGTTATCAATCGCTTGGTGATCTCTGCTCGTTGGTGGTAAAAGTCGTGGGTGCCATGGGATGCCTCGCCAAGCAGAACAAGCTGGGCATCTCCAACGAGGTCGAGCAGTGGCTGGTAATCGTGATTGGAGCCGTCCAGCGCGTGCAAGTGAGGACGCAGATCGAGTGTCTTCATGTGCGCTCAACTCGCAACGACTGAACCACTTACGCCATTATACGCAAATCTCTCTGGCGGCATGGATCTCGCGCTACTGTTGTGGTCGAGCATGCCAAGTAACGTCGTTATCGAGCCTGTGTCCGTAGAGAGCGCTCAGTCGCCTCCGGGACTGGACTCGGATGTAGAAATCCCCGAAAACGCATTTCACGATGCAATCCCCCAGTTGCCGCGCGGACAGGAAATCTTTACACGCGCGTTTGCGGCAATTGCGTGGCTTTATGGCCTGTACTGGATAATCTGGCGGTGGGGTTGGTCGCTGAACCCCCACGCAATGGTTTTCTCGGTGGTCCTCGTGATTGCCGAGACGTACGGGCTGATCAACTCATTCTTCCTGATCGCCACGGTGTGGCGCCTCAAATACCGAACGGCGCCGCCCGCTCCCAAGGGCTTGGGCGTCGACGTCTTCATCACAAACTTCGACGAACCGCTCGAAGTGTTACGCCGTACCGCGATCGGCGCCCGGGCGATCAGGTATCCGCATCGGACGTGGATGCTCGACGACGGAAAGCGCGATGAGGTCAAGGCGATGGCCGAAGCGCTCGGCATCGGCTACATCAGGCGCGAAGGTAACGAGCACGCGAAGGCGGGGAATCTCAATAACGCGCTGCGGGTTACGCGGGGTGAGTTCATCCTGCAGCTCGACGCCGATCACGTTCCGCTGCCGAACATCCTTGACCGCTTGCTCGGATACTTCAACGATCCCGAAGTTGCGTTCGTCCAATCGCCACAGGACTTCTACAACACCGATTCATTCACCCATGTCGTGAACGAGGAAGGCCGCAGCCTGTGGGAAGAGAATCGAATCTTCTTCTCGTTGCTCCAGCCCGGGAAGGACCATTGGAATGCGTCGTTCTTCTGTGGCAGCTGCGGAGTGCTGCGCCGGACGGCATTTGACGAGATCGGCGGGTTTTCGACGAAGACGATAACCGAAGACATGGAGACGTCGATCATTCTCCACGGTCGTGGATGGAAGTCGGTTTATCACGGAGAGACGCTCGCCTACGGACTCGCTCCATCGTCGGCGTTCGCGTATCACGTGCAGCGTCTGCGCTGGGGTCAGGGCTCAATGCAGATTCTGCGCAAGCTGAATCCGCTCACATATCCGGGGCTGACCTTACCGCAGCGGCTCGCTTATCTGAGCTCGACGGCCACCTATCTCGACGGCATACAGAAACTCGTTTTCTATCTGTCGCCGGTCGTGTTTTTTGTCTTTGGCTGGCTGCCGGTCAACGTGACTAACGCGCAGCTGGTCACACGACTGGTCCCGTACGTGATTTTGACGGTGATTTCCTTCGAGCTGCTGTCGCGCGGGACGGGATGGATTCTCATCTCCGAGCGCTACAACATGGCGAAATTCTGGACCTACATTAAAACGTACCGCGGGTTCTTCACTCAGAAGAAATTGAAGTTCAACGTGACGCCGAAGGGTGCCAACGATGTGCCTTTCGAGACGTACGCGCCGCAGCTGGTCCTGCTGGTCGTTTCCGTTCTCTCCCTGGTCTGGGCGACGGTTGCTTACAAGGCCGGCTGGGTCAATTACCACGCGCCAGGCTGGTCATCCCTCGCGTTCTGGCTCAACGGGTTCTGGATTGCGTGGAACATCTACTTCGCGGGGTATGTCGTGTTACATAGCCGCGCGTCGAGGCAGCAACGCGTGGATCACCGATTCATCGATGCTTTCCCAATCACCGTCAATGCGACGGACGCCGAGGGCCGCGACTATCGCGATCTCCTCAGCCTGACTCAAGATCTCAACCCATCAGGTCTGGCGTTCCGCTCCGCGTTTCAGCTGCCGCTGGGGAGCAGGGTGAACATCGATCTTCCTTTGGCGTCAGGCGTATTTCCCGTGAGTGGCGAAGTCACTCACATGCAGACCGGGCGCACCGGCAACAACACCATCTACACGCACGGAATCCGCTTCGACGAATTGCCGATGGAAACGCGCGATGTGATCGAGCTCCACTGCGCACATCACTCGGTGCCGATGTGGCGCATGAAGTATCGCCAGTCGTTGAACCTGTTCGGCAAAGCGGTGGAGATGCTCGCCAACATTCGCAGTGAGCGTCGGTATACGGTGCAGTTGCCCGCACGCGTATCCATCGAGGAAGATGGGGATGAGCAACGCGTCGACGGCCTCGCGCTGCTGGAGGACGTCAGCGCGAGCGGTGCGCGGTTGTTGATGGAGTCGCCGGTGATGCCGGGCCGCCTGGTGAACTTCGAGGTGCCCGGAACATCCTTCAGCGGAAAGGGGCGTGCTGTCTTCAACCGGATGCTCGAGTCTCCGATGAAGGTCCGATTCATCGTGGGCCTCGGCCGCGAAGGGCGTGAATCGCGTCTCAGGCAGTGGACCCGCGAATGGCGGAACATCACTATCGGTCCCGTGGAAGAGACCTCGCGCTGAATTAGCTGGCTCCCGAAAACTGACGTTCTTACATTAGCCTTTGATGCTAAGGGCTGAGGAAACGCCGCTAATCGGGCGGGCCGCGGATCTCGCAGTCCTGTCGAAGTCCCTCGATGAGGCGGCAAAAGGCGCGGGCCACACGGTCTTTGTCGTCGGCGAGGGCGGGATTGGCAAAACGCGCCTCGCCGCCGCACTCGCCGAGCGGGCCCGAAAAAAGGGGTGGACGGTTGTGAACGGCCGTGCCTATCCGGTCGAGACGGGCGTGCCCTACGCTGTGTTCTCGGATGCTCTGGGTCCTGTGTTACGCGCGATGGATCCCTCGCAGCTGTCGATACTCACCAGAGGCGGAGCAGCGGAGTTCGCGCAGATGTTCCCCAATCTGCCTGCTTCACCGGAAAGAACGCGGCAATCTACCGGCGCTGATCCCGCCGAGATCAAGGCACGATTGCTGTGGAGCTTCACACAGTTTCTTGGGCGTCTGGCGACCAAGCAACCGTTATTCATTTTGCTGGAGAATCTGCAGTGGGCCGACGCCTCATCGCTCGAGTTGCTGCACTTCGTCGCGCGGCAGATCGAATCACAAAAGCTTTTTCTCCTCTGCACATACAACGACAGCGATCGCGACACTAATCCCGTGCTTCGGAACACGGAGCAGTCTCTAGCTCGACTCGGCGGGTTGACCGTTCACAAGCTCACGCCGTTGTCACATGCTGACGTCGAAGAGCTGGTGCATCAGATGTTCGGCGCGGAGAAGGGAACCACCGGCCATTTCACTTCGCTCCTCTACGGATGGACCCGCGGCAATCCGTTCTTCATCGAGGAAACGCTGAAAGCGCTTGTCGAATCGCACACACTCTCTCGGGTCGATTCTCTTTGGAAAGGCTGGGAGATCGACAGACTGCAATTGCCGACCAGCATCCGGGACGTGCTGAAGGATAGAGTCGAAAGACTGTCGCTTCACGCGCGCACGCGTGCGAACCTCGCAGCCGTTGTCGGAACGCGCGCGCCATACGAAACGCTGCTTAAGGTCTCCGGTTTGACTGAGAAGGACGCAATCGCCGCGCTCGACGAGCTATTGGGTCGGCGAATTCTCGAGGAGACGGGTACGGTCGACGCCATTCGTTACGACTTCACCCATCCGCTGCTACAGCAGGTGATTTACACCGATCTCGGACAGGCGCGCGCGCGTTCGTTGCACGGCACGGTTGGCGATAGCCTCGAAAGCCTTTATGGCGCGGCGGCGATGGCTCACGCCGACGAGCTCGCGCTGCACTTTGCGCGCGCGCATTCGCCAGAGCTCGCGCGCAAAACAGTGTTGTATTGCCACGCAGCCGGTCGCGCCGCGCTCGAGAAATACGCGAATCGTGAGGCCGCGAACTATCTGGCGATCGCGCTCGAGACGCTCGACCGCGATGGCTCCATACAGGTCGGTCTGCGGGACTAGATACTCACCACGCTCGCGCGCACGCGGCAGCGAATCGGAGAGTATGACGCGGCAATCGAGCTTTGGGAACGCGCGCGTGTCGCGGCTGTACAGCGCGGTGAGCGTGGCGCGCTCGCCGACATCCATTACAGAATGGGCCTCGCTTGCTACTGGAGCGGACGCTTCACCGACGCGTTATCCCATTATCAGGCGGGTCAGGCAGCGGCCGACGCCGCCTCCCCCGAGACGGTCGTCCGATTGCGGCTGGCCAAGGGCATTGCACTTCAGGATCTCGGGAAACTTCAACAGGCGCAGAACGAAGTGGAAGCCGCGCTCGCGTCAGCGGCCGCGGGCGGTGTACAGAACGACGCGCTGCTATCGCGAGCGCATCGCGCATTGCTCTTGATGTACGCCTGGACGGGTCCGCTCGCTCTCGCTGGGGAGCACGGCACTCGGGCGCTCGCGCACGGCCAGGCGGCTGGGCAGCGAATGCTCGAATGGACGGCGCACTGGGGACTGGCCTTGCTCGCGGGAGTATCAGGCGATGCGCCACGCGTCGCCGAGCACATCGCAGAGAGCGATCGCCTTGCGGATGAAATGCAATCGCCGCTGTTACCGCTTTGGTCCGGTGAAGTGGCAGTGCAGTACCGAATGGGGATTGGTGAGTGGGATACCGCTCTCGCGCTCGGCGAACGTACGATTGCCGCCGCCAAAGCCCTCAATCAACGCGTGCTGCTGCCGCGGTTGTACGTCTGGACCGGGCTCATTTACCTGTGGCGCGGCGCGACCGTCAAGGCGAAAGAGTATTTCGATCTCGGCTGGAAGCTGGCGGGCGGCGACAAAACCGGCTCGCTCAATGGCGCCGATGCGCGGCCCCTCGATATTCCTTCGATCGTTCCGGCGCATCACGGTCTCGCCGCGTACTACCTCGCGACCGGGAATCCCGCGGAAGCGGTCCGAATCGGCGAAGCGGGATTGGAGATCGCCGACAGCTCCGGCTATATCGTCTGGTCCCTGCAGTGGCTGTTGCCCGTCGTGGGTGAGGCGGCGCTGGTTGCGCGCGATTTCGACCGTGCCGCACGCCATTGCACGAGAATGCGGGTCGACGCCGAGCGGCTGGGACACCGACTTGGCCTCGCTCAGGCCGATGCATGTGACGGATTGTTGGCGTGGTTCAGGGATGGAGACCCGCATCGCGCGATTCCTCTGTTACGATCTGGCGCCGAGCAGCTCGAAGCGATCCCGTTCCCTCCGCAGGCAGCGCGCATTCGACGTCGGCTCGCCGGCGCGTTACTCGAGATCGGCCAGCCGGAAGAGGGCAGGCGTGAGCTGAAGAGAGCGCATGATGTGCTGGCCAGGCTCGGCGCCGCCGACGAATTGACGGGGACGCGCGAGGAAATGCGAGAGCGCGGCGTGCGGCCCCCGCCGAAGACGGTCACAGCCGGTGCTGGGGGACTGACGGGGCGTGAGATGGAAATCGCGCGAATGGTTGCAACACGGAAGTCCAACAAGGAGATCGGCGGCGCGCTTCAAATCTCTTCTCGTACGGTAAGCACCCACCTTTCGAACATTTTTACGAAACTGAGTGTGACCTCCCGCGGCGAGCTCGCCGATTTCGTCAGGCAAAAAGGATTGCTCGACGGCTGAAGTCTGGCGGCATCGAGTAAATTTGCCGCATGATCGAGGACATTCTTGCCGAGCTGGAAGCCGATACTTCCCTCGAAACAGGACAACAGTTCGCCGCGTTGACGGCGCGGTATTTCGCATCGACGCGTACGGGCGCCGGCCAGGTTTCAACCCCGTTCAATAGCGGGGAAATTGCGGCGCGATTCGACGAGGATTTTCCGCGCGATGGCAAGCCGATCGGCGAGATCATCGAACGCCTGGAAAAGCAGGTGATCGCCGACGCGAACAAGTACTACCACCCGATGTACATGGGGCATCAAACATCAGCGCCGCTACCAATCGGCATCTGGATGGAAAGCATCATCGGTGCGCTAAATCAGTCGCTCGCCGTCTGGGAGATGTCGCCAACGGCGAGCATGATCGAGCACCAGATTGTCGCCTGGCTGTCAAAGCTGGCCGGTTATGAAGCTGGCTCTGGCGGAACGATGACTTCCGGCGGCACCGAAGCGAACTTCACCGCGTTGCTCGCCGCGCGCAATTCGGCGCTGCCGAACGCGTGGGAAGAGGGCGTGGGCGCGGACCCACCTGTCGTGGTGTACGGTGAGCACGCGCATTACGCTGTAACTCGCGCGATCGGCCAGCTCGGACTGGGGCGCAGGCACGGCATTCCGATCGCTTCGCGCAACTACAAAATCGACGTCGACCTGCTGCGTTCGACGCTGGAACGTCTGCGCGCGGAAAGGAAGGGCGTTATGGCGGTGGTCGCGACGGCGGGGACGACGGCGACCGGATCGTTCGACGATCTCGAGAGCGTCGGCGCTATGTGCGACGAGCTCGGGATCTGGTTCCACGTCGACGGCGCGCACGGCGCCAGCGCACTGTTGTCCGCGCATCCGCCCCGCGCGTTGAACGGTCTGCGACACACTCGGTCGCTCGCGTGGGATCCGCACAAGATGATGCTGCTGCCATTGGCGGCGGGGATGGTTCTCACGCGCAACGAAGCGGACCTCGAGCGCGCGTTTGCGCAGCAGGCACCGTACCTGTTTCACGATCGCAAGTCGACGCGGGTGATCGACCAGGGCATCCGGAGCTTTCAGTGCTCCCGCCGCGCCGATGTCCTCAAGCTGTGGGCAGTGATTCAGCGATTTGGATCGAGCGGGCTCGGGCAGCTGCACGATCATCTGTGCAAGACGGCAAGACTGCTCTATGACGAGATTCAAGAGCGCAACGATTTCGAGGCATTGCACGAGCCGGAGTCGAATATCCTCTGCTTCCGCTACCTGGGTGGCGGCGGCGGGCTACGCAGCAAGCCTGAAAGAGTCGATGCGCTGAACCGCGAACTGCGCCCCCGCTACAACAAGAACGGCACAGGCTGGATCACGGCGACTGTCCTGGAGGGCCGCCCGGTTCTGCGAGTGACGATGATGAATCCGCGCACCGGTATGGACCAGGTGCGCGCCCTCCTCGACGGTCTGGTCGCCCAGGCCGCCGTCATCGAATTATCCTGATTGCGCGAGTTGTGGCTCGGGGACGGAAGCGTCGCTGCCGAATTCAACCGCGTGCCGCTCGCGCCCGAGCCAGGCGATGATCGCGGCAGCTGAAAACACGACGGCGGCAACCATCGCCATCGACTTGGCGTAGCTCATTCGCGTAGCCAGTACTGCTTCGAGGTACGCCACCTAGCTGGCGATCAGCACGCCGCATTGATACGCGAAGCCCGGAAGAAATCCACGCACGTTGTCGGGCGAGAGCTCGGTGATGTGCGCAGGGATCACTCCCCAGGCGCCCTGCACCATGAACTGCATCAGGAACGCCCCGATAACGAGCCCGACGAGCGCCGGTGAGAACGCCCACAATGGGATCACGACGATGGCGAGTAAAAGCGCGAGGACGATCGACCGCCGCCGACCAATGCGATCGGAGAGATAGCCGAAGCTAATGCCGCCGATTATGGCTCCAATCATCGAGAACGCCGTCAGCGCCGCTCGTTTCTGCGGGGAGAACCCCCAATCACGCTGCAAAAACGTCGGATACATGTCCTGCGTTCCGTGTGAGACGAAGTTCATCCCCGCCATCAGCAGCGTCAGGTAGAGAAAGAGCTTCCAGTGTGAAGCGATTCCCCTGCCGAGACTACTCCAGTCCTTGTGGCGCGTCTTCTCCCACACCTCAGACTCGTGCACTCGCATGCGGACGAAGATCGCGAGCAACGCGGGAAGACCACCGATGAAGAACATCGGTCGCCAGCCCCAGCGTGGAAACACGAAGAAGTAGCAAACCGCGGCGAGGAGATATCCTGTGGCGTAGCCTTCCTGCAGCAGGCCGGAAAGAACGCCTCGGCTTCCCTTGGGCGCTTTTTCCATTGCGAGCGAGGCGCCGACTCCCCACTCGCCGCCCATACCGATGCCGAACAGCGCGCGCAAAATCAGAAAGACCGTGTAGTTGGGCGCGAGGCCGGACAACACCTCCACAATCGAGAAGAACACGAGATCGATCATTAGCGGCAGCTTCCGCCCATACCGATCCGCCATCAAACCAAATATGAAAGCGCCCACTGGCCGGAAAGCCAGTGTGATGGTAATTGTCAGCGCCAGCTGCGCGTCGGATTTGCCAAACTCTTTGGCGATTGCCGTCAGCGCGAAAACGACGAGGAAGAAATCGAATGCGTCGAGGGTCCAGCCGAGGAAGCTGGCGAAGACCGCGGCGCGATGGCCGCGCGGCGCGTTCGCGCCCGCTGATCCACGAGCAATGGCGTCACTAGCTGACATGCGCAAAATGTATCCTGCTTATTGTTGTTGCATGAGGACCATACTTCGTCCTGCGGTGCTGGCTGTCGGGCTTGCATGCGCGCGTCCGCAGAGTGCGCCGCCAATCAACACCATCCAAACGGCGATTGCACCAGACGCTGTCGCCGACACTCTGCTCACCGACGTGCGCACACTCGATTCAACGATCGTTGTCGAGTTGCGGTATGCGACGACCAACAACTTCACGGGCGCGCCTCTGCCGGGGTATCTAGCCAACCGCGCTTTGTTTCGACGCGAGGCGGCCGCGGCGCTCGCGAGAGTCGAAAGCGATTTGCGCGGCCAGGGATTGGGGCTAAAGATCTTTGATTCCTATCGGCCGGTACGCGCGACCCTCGCGATGGTGGATTGGACAAAGCGGGTCAATCGGGAGGATCTGCTGCGTGATGGCTACATCGCCAGTCGCTCGCGACACAACCTCGGCCTCGCCATCGATCTGACGTTGATTGACCTCGCCACTGTGCGAGAGCTCGAGATGGGAACTCCGTTCGACACCTTCTCGGCAGCGGCACACACTGCCAACGCCACCGGAATAGCAGCGGCCAATCGCCAGCGATTGAAGGCGGCGATGGAGCGCCGCGGTTTCACCAACTACGACCAGGAATGGTGGCACTTCACTTATGACATCCCGAACCCGCTGCGGTTCGACAAGGTCATCCGCTGAAACTTGACATAGGGGAGGGGGGTATATTGATTCGTTGATGGAGGCTGGATGACTACGACCGCTGCGCCCGAACAACGAATCTCTTTTCCGGTAACGGGGATGACCTGTGCCGCTTGCCAGGCGCGCGTACAGCGCGCGCTCCGGGCAGAGCCCGGCGTAAGCGATGCGACCGTCAATCTCGTCACCAATAGTGCTGCTGTGGTCTATGACGCGGCGACCGTTACGCCGCAGCGATTGATCGACGCGGTTCGCGCGACCGGATACGACGCAGCCCTGCCGGTTCCGGATGACGATCTGGGCGACACTGTTGACCAGGCAGCGAGCGAACGTGCGCGGGCGCTCACCACAAAGGCTCTAGTTAGCGTGATCGCTGGACTTGTCGCGATGGCATTCTCGATGACAGCGATGGGCTCGGCCGGGGTGAACTTCGGGCTGATGGGACTTACCGCGGTGATCGTTGGGTGGGCCGGCCGCGATATCTACCGCGCTGCATGGAAAACAATCCGCCATCGTTCCGCGGACATGAACGTGCTCGTCACGCTTGGCACGGCGGCGGCATTTCTCTATTCCGCCGTCGCGACGGTTGCACCCGCCATGTTGTCGCGCAACGGGATTGCCCCGGAGGTCTACTACGAGGCCGTGATCTTCATAATCGGTCTGGTGCTGGCGGGTCGGGCGATCGAAGCACGGGCTCGCGACAGAACGACCGCCGCATTGAAGCGTCTGGCGACACTTCTCCCCAGCACGGCTCGTGTCGAGCGCTCCGGTGACTGGGTCGACGTTCCCATCGTGCAGGTAAACGCTGGCGATGTCGTTCTCGTTCGACCAGGCGAGCGACTGCCGGTCGATGGGAAAATCGTAGATGGCGCGAGCGAGGTCGATGAGTCGATGCTTACCGGCGAACCGCTGCCCGTAGCCAAGGCATCCGGTGACTCCGTCGTCGGCGGAACCGTGAATGCAACGGGCTCTTTCCGCTATGTAGCGACGAGCGTCGGGTCGAACAGCGTGCTCGCACGCATTGCGAAAATGATGCGCGACGCGCAGCTGTCCCGCGCGCCGGTCCAGAAACTGGCTGATCGAGTCAGCGCTGTTTTCGTGCCGGCGGTGCTTACCATTGCGATCATCACCTTCGTTGTTTGGGTGGCGGCGGCGGGCGTTACAGCGCTGCCTCATGCGATCGTGGCGGCGGTGTCAGTGCTCATTATCGCTTGCCCGTGCGCAATGGGGCTCGCTGTGCCAACGGCGGTGATGGTCGCCTCCGGTCGTGCCGCCGAGCTCGGGCTTCTCATCAAGGGTGGCGAAATTCTGCAGCGCGCGGGCGACGTCGACACCGTCATTTTCGACAAGACAGGCACAATCACCGAAGGGCGGCCTCGCGTCACGCGTATCGTGCCAGCGCCTAATGTCGGGGAGCGCGAAGTACTCGAGTTCGCCGCGGCGCTGGAGAATCGCTCGGAGCATCCACTGGCGAGCGCGATCGTGAAGGCCGCGGGCGAGAGGGGAATTGTCTCGCTGCGGGTTGATGGTTTCCGCTCTCTCACGGGAAGCGGTGTTACCGGGATTGTCGGCGGCAAAAGTATCGCAGTCGGCAACGCGGCGCTGATTCGCGAGCTCGGTCTCGACTCGGCTACACCTGCAGAAGTACTCGCTGGGGAAAGCGAGCTCTTCGTCGTCGCCGACCGGCAGGTGATCGGCAGGATCATCGTCGCCGACGTCGTCCGGTCGTCCTCGCGCGCGGCCATCCATCGCTTGGAGCAGCTCGGTATAGCCACTGTGCTTGTAACTGGTGATCGCCGCGCCCCCGCCGAATCAGCGGCGGAAGCCGTTGGTATCACCAGCGTGTTCGCCGAGGTGAGGCCTGAAGAAAAGGTCGATGTCGTAAAGAGTCTGCAGCGCGATGGACACGTCGTGGCGATGGTCGGCGACGGCGTGAACGACGCACCCGCGCTCGCCCAATCCGATGTCGGCATGTCGATGCCCAAGGGTACAGACATCGCCGTCGAGGCAAGCGATGTCTCGCTCCTGCGCAGCGATCTTATGTCAGTACCGACTGCGATTGCCTTGTCGCGCCGGACGATGAGAACGATGAAGCAGAACCTGTTCTGGGCATTCGTCTACAACGTGATCGGCATTCCCATCGCTGCCGGTGTGCTCTATCCAATCGTCGGCACGCTGCTCAATCCGGTGATCGCCAGCGCTGCAATGGCACTCAGCTCCATAAGCGTCGTCATGAACAGTTTGCGGCTGCGCCACGTGCGGCTCGCGTAAGCGGAGATCGACATGCCACGGAAAGCCAAACCAAACGATGCGGAAATCAAGGCGCGCAATCTGATCAGATTGCGGCGCATCGAAGGGCAGGTGCGCGGTCTTCAGAAAATGGTCGACGGCGATCGCTATTGCGCTGACATTCTCACCCAGATCTCATCGGTACAGGAAGCTCTGCGCGGAGTCAGTCGCGAGCTGATGCGGAACCATCTCAAGCATTGCGCGACCGGCGCGATTCGGACCGGAGGCCAGGAGGCCGACCAGATGTACGACGAGCTCATCGATCTCATGTACACGCACAATCGGTAAGTTAGGTACGCACAACCGGTGAGTAGACCCGCGGAGACCGGGTTAACCGTCGCTCTGCTCCGCTGAAACTGCTTCGATCTTGCGCGCGTATTGTCCCAATGTGATAGTACAAGCGGACAATGCCTCCATTCGACGTCGATACCAGAAGTCCGACCCCGATCTATGCCCAACTCGATCGCGCGATCCGCGCGTCGATCGCGACGGGAGTGCTCATACCTGGCGTGCAGCTGCCAACTGTGCGGCAGCTCGCCGTGGATCTCGCGGTCAACGCCAACACCGTTGCCCGGGTTTACGCCCAGCTCGAGCGGGATGGAATTCTGGAAACGCGTCGTGGAGTGGGGACATTCGTTCGCGACGTGCCGACACCGCAGGCTGCGCGTGCCCACCGCGAGCGTGATCTGCGCGAGCTGATTGGCCGATTCATCGGCGATGCAGCAGTGCTGGGATTCACTTTACCTGAGCTGATCGACAAGCTCAGAAACGAGGAGAAGAAATAGATGCCAGGCATGGACGAAGTTCTCGCAGCACGCCGCGCCGCGCGGGCTTCACGGTCGCAAGGGCGTGTCAACGTTGTTTCCGTATTCATACTGCTCGTCGCGATTGTCATTGGGTTGGTGATGACGGCAGGCGCCCAGAATCCAGGCTGGCTTTTGATCTGGACGATCGCCGGTGTGGTGCTCGCACAATCGCCCAAGATTGCCAAACAATGGGAGCGGGCAGTGGTGCTGCGACTCGGTCGCTACACCGGTTTGCGCGGTCCGGGCCTGTTCTGGATCACGCCGTTCGTCGAATCGGTTTCGCTTTACATCGACCAGCGTGTCGTGACCACGAGTTTTGCGGCTGAAGAGACTCTGACCTCGGATACTGTACCGGTCAACGTCGACGCCGTGCTCTTCTGGATGGTGCATGACTCTGAGAAGGCTGCACTGGAAGTTCAGGATTACTCTCAGGCTGTGAGCTGGGCGGCTCAGACCGGGTTGCGCGACATCATCGGTCGCACCTCACTCACTGAGCTGTTGCGGGGAAGGGAGCGGATCGAGTCCGAGCTGCAAAGCCTGATTGATCAGCGCTCGAATCCGTGGGGGGTCACGGTGCAATCGGTAGAGATGCGTGATGTCGTGATTCCATCATCGTTGCAGGATGCGATGTCCCGCGAGGCGCAGGCTTCTCGCGAGAAATCGGCACGCATCATTCTCGGTCAGGCCGAAGTGGAGATCGCCAGCTTGTTTCACGAGGCGGCCAAGTCGTACCAGAACAATCCAACCGCGCTCCACCTGCGCGCGATGAACATCCTCTACGAAGGCCTGAAGGAGAAAGGCGCGCTAATGCTGGTGCCGAGCACAGCTGTCGAGTCGATGGGACTCGGCGGATTGATGGGCGCCGCGGCGCTCAGACAACAGACTTTGAGTGGAGAGGACGTTAGGAGTAGTGGACCGGCAGCTGTCTGAGGGCTGCGGGAGGAGAGCTAACGGATTGGTGCGAGCTGCGGGCTAGTTGCGAGTTGCGGGCTAATTGCGAGGTGAGGGCTTGCTCTCTTCTCGAGGTTAGTCCGCATGTCGCATCCAGCTCGCAGCTCCGAGCAATTCGTCAGCCGTTATCCGCCGAGTTATTTCGCTGCGCCGAGCGCTGGCGCTGCTTGCGATTCCGACAGCAGTTTTGTCACGAAGCGCTGGCCCTCCGAGATTCGCTCGATCTCAATCGCAATGGCGTCAACCGATGATTCGAGGCGCTCCAGTCGCTGTGCGGTCTCGGTGAGCGCTTGCGGTGCGACTCCAGGCTTGATCGAACGGCGCCACATCGACTTGGCCAGTCCGATCGCTAACGGGAATCCGATGAAGATGATTCCCAGCACCGACAGGGCCATCGTCTGATTGGTGGTGAAGCTTCCCATGCGAGGTGCGTCTGAAGTCGACGCCACCTGTCCTGCGGCGGTGCTCGACAGCAGCTGGCCGGTTTGCTGTAGATCCGACTCCAGCTGTAGCTGGCGCGCATCGAGCAGCGAGAGACGAGCTTCGAGCCCTTTCACCGCCACGGGATCGCCGGTCGTCCTGAGTTGCTTCATCAGACTCGAGCGGCGTGAGTCTACCGACTCCAGTTGATTCGATAGCTCCGAGCGACGCGCCTTCAGGACATCGATTTCACGCTGGGTTTTCGGTCCAAGTAGCGAGAATGTTTGAGTGCCTTGGGGGCCCGCCACCACTGCGAACGGGCCTTGAACGTCCGTTGCGGGCTGCGGTGCGGGAGCTGGCTGAGGCGTCTGTGGTGTAGCTGCTGCTGTGGGTGGATTCTGCATATGAGTCCTACGAATCAGAGCACATTAGGGTTACACCTGCGGCCGCAAATCTAGCACCGGTCGCACCCGTTCAGGCGGCGATTACCTTTCTGCCGGTTCCGCTGGCGGGCTGTCGAACTCCAGCGGATTCTTGGGTTGTTCCTCCCCGACCCGCCCTGCGGCGATCTTCGCTTTGGCGTAGACCTCGGAACGCACCGGCGCGCCAGCCTGGCGACGAAGCACCGCAACCTGGCCGATGTGGGTCAGTGCATCGGAGATCGGCCCCTGGAATAATTCCTCCGCGGTGTCCGAGAGCGGCGCGTCGGACGACAGGTACTGATCGAGCGCGAGCAATGACGCGTGAAACCGCGCGACTTCTTTCCGCCACGACTGCGGTTTCGACTGTACCCAATCCGAATTACCCTTTGCCAGTCGCAATCCCCAGTCGAACAAATCCGCCATGTGAGCGATGATCTCTACCGGCGTGCGCGCGGCCTTGCCGAGCTGAAAATCTCCGAAGCCGGGCGGCGCAAAGCGTTCCACCTTGGCGGCCCGGTACGCGACGGTGGCAAGCGTGTGGCGCAAGAAGCCGCGTTTTGGATCGGTGCTCAGTGCCAATCGGGTTCATCCGTAAGAGTGTCAACATGAAGCCGACTCGCTGAGGCTTTGCCCGAGAGTCGCTGCCAGTTTCCGCTGCTGTTACTATGAGCAACTGCGATCTCGAAGCTATCAGGCGGAAACCAGCGCGCGTGATTGAAGTCCTCGTCGCAATCACATCCGCCACCCCCCGGGCCTCGTACTACGATTGCGCCCGTCTTCAGCTCCCGCACAATCCCGTACATCCCTGGATTTGATGGCGTCGTGTCCTCGCCGACGTACGCGATGTATCGGCCGTCGGGCGAGATCAATACGTCCTGGTAGGATGGCCACACATCGTCGGGAATCGGCTGAGTCTCCACACTGTGTTTGCCCAGCCTGAGTCGGAAAATCTGCCGCTGCGGCGTCGACGAATCTTCCGACACCTGTACAAGGCCGAGGACGAGCGTGTCACCGACAACGACGGGCGCCGGCGGAATCACATCACGAATGGTGTCCGCACCGAACGGCGACACGACTTCGATTCGGTAGACGATGCCCGTGTCCTGCATCGGCGCCCACGAGTTCGTGTAGGTCGAGTCGAGCACGCGAATCCGCGTGCGGGATGCATCCTCCTCCCTGCCGCACGCTCCGCTCGCAACAACAGCGCCGGCCGCGAGGGCGAGTAAGACGAGACGTGCGCTGTGATTACTGATCGTCCTTCTCCAATTGCATTGTCGTTGCGCCGGGGCCGCCGGCGGACTGGAACTCCTCTGTGCCTGGAACGATCGGCGATAAGCCAGCCGCTTTGAGCGTTGCGTTGACCGAAGGCAGGATCAACAGCGCGCCCCGCATTGCCGAGAGCTGTCGATCGAGCTGAGTGGATAGATCGTTGAACACGGTATACGACTGACTCGTGGGTTTCGCATCAGTACCACCAACGACTCCGGCCAGCGCGGCGATCTTGTTGTTCAGTTTGATCGGATAATTCAGCGGATCCTGACTCGATTGATTCTTCACCTGATAAATCTCGCTCTCGATCGTCGACAGTTTGTTCGTGAGCTCCGTTGCCAGCTGCCTGAATGCGGCGGCACGCGGACCTGTGATCTTCTGCGAGCGGTCGGCGAACTGCGCTTTGACGTTGCGGATTGTCCTCACTGCGTCATTGGCCGCGCTGGTCTTGTCCCGAATACGAGTCAGCAGATCAAATTGTTCTTTCAGATCCGCGTCGGTCGCGGTGCTGCGCGGATCCTTGACCACGACGAACGGCTGCGTGTAGCTCTGTCCACCCACGTTCAATCGCACTGCATATGTGCCGGGTAAGACGGCCGGTCCGGTCACACTGCCGGCCCACATTATCATGTTGTCAAAGACGGATGCGTCCGGATAGCGGAGATTCCACGCGAACATGTTGAGTCCCGCTTTATTGGACACCCGCGGTGGCGGCGGGCGACGAATCGGACCTTCTTCGGGCGGCGTTTCCTCGCCCCGCGCTTCGGATTTTTGCGCGGTGTCGGGCGGGAGGCCAGCGCGACGCAAGCTGTCGTTGCGAGCGGTTCGAACACTGTCGGCGCGCACTGAATCGGCGGCTTGTCGTGGGTCCTGGTTGCTGGTGAAGGTGCGAATCACCTTGCCGCGTGAATCGAGAAAATCCATCGTCACAAC
>Ga0136846_1223815_pt1 | contig 19403 bp, 18 predicted proteins | sample HopSoiMetagenom2_FD_96841 | JGI IMG/M metagenome (GOLD analysis project Ga0136846, IMG submission 96841) | Grasslands soil microbial communities from Hopland, California, USA - 2 Assembly 2016 (version 4) | ecosystem: Environmental > Terrestrial > Soil > Grasslands | place: USA: Hopland...
CGTGCGAGCTGGAGCACGTTCTTGAAGTTGATGAAGATCCCCTGCGCGGTCTCGGGGCGCAGATACGCGCGCGAGCCGGAATCTTCGACGGGCCCGACCGTCGTCTGGAACATCAGGTTGAACTGACGCGGCTCGGTCAGGTCGCAGTCCTTGAACTCGCCCGGCCGCTTGCTCGGCTTCCGGCCGCACTGCGAGTCCTCGAGCTTGTCGGCGCGGAACCGCAGCTTGCAGGTGCGGCAGTCGACGAGGGGGTCGGTGAAGCCTTCGACGTGTCCCGATGCCTCCCAGACCCGCGGGTGGAGGATGACTGCGGAGTCGAGGGCGACGATGTCGTCCCGCTCGAGGATCATCGCCTCGAACCAGCGCGCCTTGACGTTGTTCTTCAGCAGGACACCGTAGTGGCCGTAGTCGTACGTCGAGCCGAGGCCGCCGTAGATCTCGGAGGAGGGGAAGACGAAGCCGCGTCGCCGGCACAGCGACACGATCTTGTCCATCGTCACGACGTCGACCGCCACGAGGCGGACGTTATCGGGCGCGGCGCGTGTCCTCGCGCCTGGTCGCTGACGTTCCTAGCGGACGGCGGCTGCGACCGATCCGGCCGCGACGAGGATCGCTGCCGTGATCGCAACGACGAGCAGCGGCGAGACGCCGCCGCTACCGCCGCCCCCGCCCTGCGCGCTCACCGAGGCGGTTGTGCCGAGGCGTGCTTGCAGCGCGCGCGTGATGTCGGCCTGGGCGGTCGAGTAGACGCGCACGTCCTCCGGCAGGTCGGCAAGGGCCTGCCGGTAGCACGGAACCGCGTAGGTCCCGTCGATGCGCCCGTCGCGCCAGTCCGCGAGCAGGCGCGAGCCGCAGCTCTGCGCTGCGCCGGCGGTACCGGTGACTGCGAATGCCGCGAGCGCCACGGCCACGGCAAAAAGCAGGCGAAAACGCCCCTGGCCCATGGTTCGAGGGTGCCCGCTGAGTATGAGGGGAAACCAAAGATCCGCTAAGGACTTTCTAAGAAGCGATTAGCCTGGAAACGTGGCGGTTGAGCTCCACATCGTGTCCGACTCCACCGGCGAAACGGCCGCCCGTCTCGTGCAGGCGCTCGAGGCGCAGTTTCCGGAGCAGGAGTTCGAGGAGGTGCGGCATCCGCGCTGCGAGACGGTTACCGACCTCGAACGGGCCGTCACGTCCGCACGGGGGCACGCCGCCGTCGTCGTGTACACGCTCGTCGACCCACAGATGCGCGACGCGATGCGGCGTTTGTGCCGTCGCGCGCGCGTGCACTACTGCGACCTGCTCGGGCACCCGATCGACGCTGTCGCCCGTGTCTCAGGGCAGTCCGCGCGGATGATGCCGGGCTCCCGGGCCCCGCTCAATCCTGCGTACTTCCGGCGCATCGAGGCGATGGAGTTCGCCGTGAAGTACGACGACGGCGTGGGCGCCGGCCTCGACGAGGCGGACATCGTGCTCGTCGGCGTCTCGCGCACGTCGAAGACGCCGTTGTCCATCTACCTCGGCTACCTCGGCCACAAGGTTGCGAACGTGCCCGTGGTCAAGGGCATCGCACCGCCGAAGGAGCTGTTCGAGCTCGATCCCGTGAAGATCGTCGGTCTGACGATCAACGCCGACCGCCTGGCCGACATTCGTCGCGCGCGCGTCCGGAACCTCGGCGCGAAGAACCGCCTGTACTCCGAGCTGGGGGAGATCTACGACGAGCTGGACGAAGCGACGGCTGTCCAGCGCCGGCTCCGCTGCCCGGTGATCGACATCTCGGAGCTGTCGATCGAGGAGACGGCGCAGCAGATCCTCCGCACCGTCGAAAGCCGCCGGGCGGAGGCTGCGGCGCAGCTCTCGTGAAGCCGAAGCCACCGGTGCCGTGGTGGCGGTGGGCGACGTGGTGGGTGGGGCTCGGCGTCGCGCTCGTCGCCTTCTACGTCGTGCTGACTCCGCTGTGGCTGGGACTGCGCGGGCTGGCCTGGATCGCCGAGCTGCGGGCCAGGCGTCGATGAGCTCCCGCGGGACGACTCAGCCGAGCAGGCGCGTCTCGAGGCGTTCCTCGCCGTCCGCGGTCACGCGGTAGGCGCCGGCGCCCTGGCGCGAGGTGACGACCTCGCGCAGCTCGGTTCCGGAGAAATGCACGCCGACGCCGTCGTCGGCCGCGATCCCGGGCGCGAGACCGTCGCGCACGAGCTCCGTGTAGACCGGGCGGCGGCGCTCCTCGCCGTCGTAGTGCGGGCACGCGCTGCCCGGTAGGAAGCCGAGGCAGTCCATCGCGGCCAACTGCGGGCCGAACGAGTCCGTCACGCCGTGCTCGAACCAGCAGATCATTCCCGCGCTCCACCCCGCGAGCAGAACGCCGTCTTCCCACGCCTCCCGCAGGAGCGCGTCGAAGCCGTGCACGTGCCAGACCGCGAGCGCATTCGCCGTGTTGCCGCCCGCCACCAGGATCAGGTCCTGGGCCAGCACGAGCTCGCGCAGGTCGGCCGGCGGCCATGGGAAGAACGTCAGATGCGCGAGCAACGCGCGTCCGCGCAGCCGCTCGTACCAGAGGACGATTCCGCCGGGATTCTCCGCCGACGCAGTCGGGACGTAGAGGACGCGGGGGCCTCGTGCGAGCCCGAGAGCGTGCTCGAGCAACGCGTCGTCGGCGTAGCCACCCATGCCGAGGATCTGCCGCTCGGGCATTACGGGGTTCTAGCAAGTCGGCGATCACAGCCGCTCGACGTGACGCTGAGGGCATAACGCGGAGGATTGCAGGGCATTTGTGAAACGATCCCCGCCTTGCCCACCCTCCGTTACGTCTATGACTTCGACGAGCCGTCCGACGGCGGCCGCGAGCTGCTGGGCGGCAAGGGCGTCGGCCTCGCCGAGATGACGCAGCTGGGCGTTCCCGTCCCGGCCGGCTTCACGATCACGACCGACGCCTGCCGCGCCTACACGGCGAACGGGAAGCAGCTGCCCGACGGGCTCGACGAGGAGGTGGGGCGCCACCTCCGGGCGCTCGAGGAGCGGACGGGCAAACGCTTCGGCGATGCCGACGACCCGCTGCTCGTGTCGGTGCGGTCGGGCGCAGCGATCTCGATGCCGGGGATGATGGACACGATTCTCAACCTCGGCCTGAACGACGACGCGGTACAGGGCCTCGCGCGCGCGACCGGCAACGCGCGCTTCGCGAACGACTCGTACAGGCGCCTGATCCAGATGTACGGAGAGGTGGTAGAAGGCATCGACGGGCACCGCTTCGAGCAGGCGCTGACCGATCTCAAGCACGCGCGGGGCGCGACGCAGGACGTCGACCTGTCGGCGGACGACCTCGAGCAGCTGATCGCGACGTACAAGGACATCTACGCGGATGCCCCCGCCGCGGAGTTTCCGCAGGACGCGCGCGAGCAGCTCACGCGTGCGGTCCGCGCCGTCTTCGAGTCGTGGGACGCGCCGCGGGCGCAGGTGTACCGCCGCACGTACGACATCCCCGACGACCTCGGCACCGCCGTGAACGTCGTGCAGATGGTCTTCGGCAACAAGGGTGACGAGTCGGGAACCGGGGTCGCGTTCACGCGCGACCCGTCGACCGGCGAGCCGGGGCTGTACGGCGAGTTTCTCCCCAATGCACAGGGCGAGGACGTCGTCGCCGGCATCCGCACGCCGGAGCCGCTCGCGAACATGGAGCAGAAGCTGCCTGCGGCGTTCCGGCAGCTGCTCGAGACGATGCGCCGCCTCGAGGAGCACTACCGCGACATGCAGGACATCGAGTTCACCGTCGAGGACAACGAGCTCTATCTCCTGCAGACCCGGTCGGCGAAGCGCACCGCTGCAGCCGCGGTGAAGGCCGCGGTCGACATGGTCGACGAGGGGCTGATCACCCGCGAGGACGCGGTCGCGCGCATCGATCCGCAGCAGCTCGACCAGCTGCTGCATCCGATGATCGATCCGACTGCGGAATGGAACGTCGCGGCGAAGGGGCTCAATGCGTCGCCCGGCGCGGCGTCGGGCGCGATCGTGCTCGACGCGGATAGCGCCGAGCAGCGCGGCAGGGCGGGGGAGAAGGTCATCCTCGTGCGCTGGGAGACGACGCCGGACGACATCCACGGCCTGATCCACTCTGCGGGGATCCTGACCGCACACGGCGGGATGACCTCGCACGCGGCCGTCGTCGCGCGCGGCATGGGGAAGCCGTGCGTCGCCGGGTGCGACGCGCTGTCGATCGACGCCGATGCGCGAACGATCACGCTCGGCAGCCAGACGCTGGCCGAAGGCAACGTGATCACGATCGACGGGGGCACGGGCGCTGTGATCGTGGGCGAGGTGCCGCTCGTCCCGCCGCAGGTGAACGACGACCTCGAGACCGTGCTCGGCTGGGGCGACGAGCACCGCCGGCTGGCCGTCCGCGCGAACGCCGACACACCGGACGATGCGCGCAAGGCGCGCGAGTTCGGCGCGGAGGGCATCGGCCTCTGCCGCACCGAGCACATGTTCATGGCCGAGGACCGGCTGCCGGTCGTGCGCGAGATGATCGTCGCCGAGGACGAGGCGGGGCGGCGCACCGCCCTCGACAAGCTGCTGCCGATGCAGCAGAGCGACTTCGAGGGGATCTTCGAGGCGATGGCCGGGCTCCCAGTGACGATCCGCCTGCTCGATCCGCCGCTGCACGAGTTCCTGCCGCCGCTCGAGCAGGCGACGGACGAGCGCATGCGCCGCAGGATCAAACAGCTGCAGGAGGCGAACCCGATGCTCGGGACGCGCGGGTGCCGGCTCGGTCTGCAGTGGCCGGAGATCTATGAGATGCAGGTGCGGGCGATCATCCGCGCGGCGCGCGCCGTCGCCAGCCGTACGGGCGACGCGCCGGTCGTCGAGATCATGCACCCGCTCGTCGCTTTCCGGGAAGAGCTGCGCCGTCTCCGCGAGCTGACCGTGCAGGTCGCTCAGGAGGAGGCCCCCGAGGTCGAGTACCTCTGCGGCACGATGATCGAGCTGCCGCGCGCGTGCATCCGCGCCGACGAGATCGCAGAGCAGGCGGACTTCTTCTCCTTCGGGACGAACGACCTCACGCAGACGGCGCTCGGCTTCTCGCGCGACGATGCGGAAGGGAAGTTCCTGACGTACTACCTCGAGGACGGCGTGCTCGAGCGCAATCCCTTCGAGACGCTCGACGTCGGCGGCGTCGGCGACCTGATGCGCATCGGCGTCGAGCGCGGTCGCGCGACGAAGCCTCAGCTCAAGCTCGGGATCTGCGGCGAGCACGGCGGCGAGCCGAAGTCCGTGACGTTCTGCCACGAGCTGGGTCTCGACTACGTCAGCTGCTCGCCGTTCCGGGTGCCGCTCGCGCGGCTCGCAGCTGCGCAGGCGGCGCTTGCCGACGCCGGCTCGCCGGCGTACGCGGCCGCCGGCGGCTGATGGCGAGGTACGCCCTCCTCGTCGACGGTGAGCGCGTCGCGCAGGTCGACTCCGAGGGCGACGTCCGTAAGTGGCTCACGGAGTATCGAGCAGAGCACAGCGAGGACGATCCGTCCGCGGCGCACGTGCAGATCATCGAACGCGGGGCGCTCTGGTGGATCACCGGCGGCAAGCTCGTCGACCGGCTGCGATTTCTCTGACCTGGAAGCAGGTCCGCGCGCGCCGGCTCGAGCGCAGCGCGTTGATGCAACGCTCGACGTCGCTCGTCGACGTCGCGCGGCAGACGGGCGGAATCCACGCGCAGGTGCAGGCGTCGGCCGAGCTCCAGTTGGCAGCGCGTGTCGAGGGCATCACGCAGCAGGACGTGCGCGACGCCCTCTGGCGCGACCGCACGCTCGTGAAGGCATGGACGCTGCGCGGGACGCTGCACCTGCACCCCGCGGACGAGCTGCCGCTCTGGTACGCCGCGCGGCGCGCGGTCAGCGCCAGGAATGCCGGCGGCTTGCCTCCGTGGCCCGACCCGCACGGCGTCGTGCACCCGGCCGTGAGCGCGGAAGAGGCGGCCGAGCTGGAGGCCGCCGTGCACGACGCCTTCGAGGGCGGCACGCTGCTCCGCGACGAGCTCGCGGCCGAGGTCGTCCGCCGCGTCGGCAAGAAGCACGAGGGCCGGCTCCGGTCCGGCTTCTCGTTCTTCACCTCCGAGCTCGTCCAGGGCCCGCCGCAGGGGAACAAGATCACGTTCGCGCGTCCTGACCAGTGGGTCGCCGGCTGGCGGGACGTGGGGGAGGAGCAGGCGCTGCGCGAGGTCTTGCGCCGGTTCCTCTATGCCTACGGCCCGGCGCGGCCGGGCGATTTCCGCGCCTGGTTCGGCGAGGTCGCGTTCGAGCTGATCGACGTCGAGGAGGTCGACGTCCAAGGTCATCGCGCGTTCGTGCTCGCCGGCGACACCGAGTTCCCGGAGCCCGCGAAGAGCGTCCGCCTGCTGCCCGAGTACGACGTCTACGTGATGGGGTTCCGCGAGCGCGAGCAGCTCGTCCCGACACGGGTGCGCGAGCAGGTGGCTGCGCACGGGCGCGGTCGCTACGAAGGGCCGGCCGGCGTGCGCTTCCTGCTCGTCGACGGCATCACGGCGGGATTGTGGGAGCGCAAGAAGCGCGCGAAGCGCATCGAGATCACCGTTGCGGCGGCGCGGCGCTTCAACCGGGCCGCGCTGAAGACGGAGGTCGAGCGCTACGCGAGCTTTCTCGGAGTGGAGGCCGCGCTCACGGTCGAATGACGACCGGCGTGCCGAGCGGGATCGCGCGCATCAGCCAGTGCAGATCCGTGTCGCGGGCATGTACGCAACCGGCGGAGACCGCCTGGCCGAAGTCGGTCGGCGTCGAGGTCCCGTGGATGGCGATCCGGTTCCCGCCCGCCCAGCCCCGCGGCAGGCTCGTCTGGATCGCCGAGAGCGCGAGGATGCAGCACCCGTAGGCCGCGCTGAAGTTGGCGCCGTCGAGCTTGTCGGTCACGGCGAAACGTCCGGTGGGAGTGGGCGAGTCGAACGCGCCGACGCCGACGCTCAGCTCGCGCACCGTCGTCTCGCCGCGCCGCACGGTCAGCGTCCGGTCGGACAGGTCCACGTCGAGCTCGAGGGCGGTGCGCGAGTACCGAAGCCCGCCGGCGCGCGCGTCGACCCAGACGATGCGGTTCCCGTCGACGCCGGCCTCGGTCACGGCCAGCCAGCGGCCGCGCCGCGTCGAAACCACGCCCAGAGCGCGCTGGGACCCGAAGCGTGTCAGCGCGCCGACGCGGGCGACGACCGGGCCGAAGGGCCGGGCGTGCAGGGCGACGACGCCGCCGGGGCGGACGTGCGCGATGACGTGCGCGGGCGGAATCGCGTGTGGCTGCGGATGGGCGATCGTCGCGGCCGTGAACAGCGTGGCGAGCAGGCTTCCCACATGGAGCGAATCGGCCGCGCCGCCGCTTTACGACGTCCCTCGAAGGAGCTAGAGCTGCCGTGCGAACGACCCGCCGCCGACGATCCGCGCGGCGTAGCCGGCAACCCGTTCACGTAGCTCGCGATCCGAGGTGACCACCCAGACCGGGGGCGGCCGACGCCGGACCTCCGCGGCGATCCGGTCGTCGGCCGACTCCGCGCCCTCCCAGACGACGACCATTTGGTGGCCGTGCTCGCCGCCCCAGTCGCTGCAGCGGCGCTCCAGCTCTTCGCGGCCGATGTTCGGCCAGACGGAGCGCCGCACGTTCTCCGCATCGACGAGCACGGTCGCCACGGCGTTTAGTCTCCCGTCTCGGCGGGGGAAACCACGGTCATGGAGATCGACCGAGACCACGTGGTGCAGCTCCTGCGGGAGAAGGGTCAGGACGAGCGCGTCCAGCACGCGATCGATGCCCTGCCGCAGAAGCTCGACCACGAGCAGCACGCGCAGGAGCTCGAGAAGCTCGGGATCGACCCGGGCGAGCTGCTCGCCAAGGCCGGCCACAGCTTCCTCGGCTAGCTAGGCGTACCCGCGCGTCTTCCAGTACGCGAGCAGCACGGAGGCGACGCCGACGGCTGCGATCGTGGCAACGCCGAGGACGCCTGCGCGACCGTAGGCGATGTGCGCTCGCCCGAAGCGGGACAGCCCGAGCGCACAGGCGGCGCCGCCGATCAGGCCGCCGATGTGCCCTCCGATCGAGATGTTCGAGACGGAGAACGTGAAGACGAGGTTCAGCAGGATGACGCCGAGCGCGCTGCCGCCGAACACGTAGTCGCGCTGGACCTGCTCCATGACGAGCCCCGCGCCGAGGATCCCGAAGATCGCTCCCGACGCGCCGACCGTCGGCGTCGTCGGGTCGAGCATGAGCGCGCCGGCCGATCCAGCCAGGCCCGAGACGACGTAGATCGCGAGGAACCGCCCCGAACCGATGCGCCGTTCGAGCGCCGAGCCGAACCACCAGAGCGCGAGCATGTTCAGGAGCAGGTGGAACGGGCCGTAGTGCAGGAACGCGGCCGACATCAGGCGCCACCAGTCGCCGTGCGCCACGCCGATCAGATCCGGGTACGGAAAGTGCGCGGGGAGGCCGACGAGCGTTTCCCTCACCTTCGCGCCGTTCGCGATCAGCGCGCCGTTCTGGTAGATCGAGCCCCTCGTCGCCTCCAGGCCGCTGCCCTGCGCGAGCTCTGCGACGTACACGAGGACGTTGAGGGCGACGAGCGCGCGCGTCACTCTCGAACCGACGCCTTCGTAGGCCGCCCGCTGCACGCCCTTGGTCACGCGCTGGACTCCCTGCGGCCGGCCCGAATGCTCCGGGCAGCGGATCCCGACCGGCGCCATCGTCATGCACTCGGTGCAGATCGGGCGGCCGCACTCCGAGCACGACAGCCCGGTGACGCGGTCCGGGTGGCGGTAACAAGTCCTTTCGACGGCTGCGGCCATGTGCGAAGTAGCGTAGTTGGATGCCTGTTCACGTCGCCTTCACGCCCGACGAGGCTGCTCCTGCAGCCGTCGGCGTCGTCGTGGACGTCCTCCGCGCGACCTCGACGATCGCGCAGGCGCTCGCCGCTGGGTACGAGCGCGTGCTCTGCTGCGCCGAGATCGCGGACGCCCGGGAATTGCGCGCGGAGCTGCCCGATTCGCTGCTCGGCGGCGAGCGTCAGGCGATTCGCGTCGAGGGCTTCGACGTCGGCGCGTCGCCGCGCGAGTTCCTCGACGCGCGCGCACGCACGCTGATCCTCTCCACGACGAACGGAACGCGCGCGATCCTCGAGACCGCCCGTCGGTGCGACCGCGTCCTGCTCGGCAGCCTGCTCAACCTGTCTGCGCTGGCGGCGGCGGCCGACACCGACGACGTGGTCATCGTCTGCGCCGGCTTCCAGGGCGGGTTTGCGCTCGACGACGCGTACTGCGCCGGACGGATCGTCCAGCGCCTGAGCGGCGAGCGCACGCACGCCGCGGCGGCGTCGGTGCTCCTGGCGCAGGGATTCGCCACGGCGCTCGACGGCCTGAACGCCCGCACGTACGGGCCGCCGGGCCTCGAGGACGACATCGCCTTCTGCGCGCAGGAAGACCTGCTCGACGTCGTGCCGGAGTTGACCGGAAGCGTCGGCTCAGCCGCGCGGATCGAGGCGTAGTGCTCCCGCGCCCGTTCGCGCTTCGGCTCTAATTCCGGGATGAAGCCGGTTCTCGCGCTGCTCGTGGCCGCGCTCGTCCTCTGCGCCGCACCCGCCGGCGCAGCGGCCGCTGGACCGTCCAAGCCGTGGCTGTGGCAGTGCACGCAGATCCACAACGCCGATCCCCAGTACCGCTGCTACGTGCGCCTGCTCCGGCTCGACATCGAGCACTCGAGGGATCCCGCACGCGAGCTGCCGCGGATCGACAAGCGCGTCGTCGCCGTCGGCGGGCCGGTCGAGGCCGGCTGCCACGTCTTGATGCACCAGGTCGGCCGCGAGTACGCGCGCGACCATCACGTGACGCTGTCGACGCTGCAGCGGTACGTCCCGCGCTCGAACAACCCGAACTGCTCGGCGGGATTCGGGATGGGCCTCGTGATGTATCTCGGCCCGGAGATCCTCCGCTCGGGCGGCACTGCTGCGGTGCGCGCGTGCGCGACGCTGCCGACTCGGTATCGCGAGTACACGTGCGTGCACGGGCTCGGACATGCGCTGCTGCGCGCGTATCACGGGTCACTCGGGCAGGCCGTGCACGCGTGCCGCCGGCTGCAGGCGCGCTACGCGCCCGATTGCGCGCAGGGCGTGTTCCACGACTACTGGATCTCGCTGCGCGGCGCCGACGGAACGGCGCGGCCGCGCAACGCGATCACGTCTCCGCGGCGGATCTGCGACGGCCGCTACACGTACGTGCGCCCGTGCTGGTACCGGTACTTCCTGGAGCGCCCGATCGGACTGCCGATCCGCGACGCCGCCGACCTGCGCCGGACGTGCCGCGGCCTGCGCTCGATCCAGCGGTTCGGCTGCATCAGCGGCGCGACGCTCGAGCTCTCGAGCGACCCGTTCGAGCAGATGCGCGCATGCCGGGCGCTGCGCGGCCTCGACGCCGCCGCGTGCACGCGCGGGATCGCCGACCAGGCGCTTGCCGGCGCGCCGCACCGGCAGCTCGAGCTGATCCGGATGTGCCGGAGCGCCGACTGCTACGGCTGGCTCGGCCGCACGCTCGCCGTCGTCACGAACGGCGGCTTCCGCTGCACCGCGCTCGTCAGTGGACGACGCTCCTGCGAGGCCGGCGCTGCGCGCATGCGCGGGGCGCTCGTAACCTTTTCCTAGGGAAGGGCGCGCAGCGGATCGACGGCCGCGCCCCGCACGCGCACCTCGAAATGGAGATGCGGGCCCGTAGCGTCGCCGGTCGCGCCGGACAGACCGACGCGCACGCCCTCTCCGATCCAGACGCCGACGCGCACGTCGATACGGGAGAGGTGCGCGTACATGCTGCGCTCCCCGTGGCCGTGCGCGACGGCGACGAGCAGGCCGTAGTCGCCGCGCCACCCGGCCCAGACGACTTCGCCGGAACGGGCCGAGTAGACAGGTGTCCCGAGCGGAGCAGCGATGTCGATGCCGCCATGCCAGCGTTCGTCGCGCGAGCCGAAGGGCGAGCTGAGCGCGTGCGTTGCCAGCGGCCATGCAAGCGGTAGCGGGATGGCGGGCGGGGGGCCGCGCAGCGCAGCGAGCGTCGCCGGGCCGGCGACGCCGTCGGTCTTCAGGCCCGCGTACAGCTGGAAACGGCGCACTGCGGCGGCGATGTGATTCCCGAAGATCCCGTCGAACGTTCCCGACGGGAACCCGTGCTCGGCGAGCTGGAACTGCAGCGACGCGACGTCCCAGCCGGCGATGCCGAGGCGGAGGGCGCGCTGGCCGAGGCGATGCCGCGCAAAGCGGCCCAGCGCCCGGCGGGTGCGCGGCCCGACGACGCCGTCGACTGTGATGCGCGCGTGTGCCTGCAGCTTGCGGATCGCGTGCTGCGTCGCCGGCCCGGTGATGCCGTCGATCGGCCCCGAGTAGAGCCCGCGTGAGTGCAGCCCGACCTGGAGGGCCGCTACGCCCGGATCCGATGCCGTCGCCTGGGGGGTGGCGGTGACGGCGACGAGCACGACGGGCAGCGCGAGGATCGCCCTGATGCGCATGGGAGAGCGCATTTCGCCGTCGGGCTCCCGATCCCTTGACATCGAACATGTGTTCGTGTAGAACATACGTTCCCATGATCGCCTGCGTCCTGATCCCCGGCTTCGAGCTGCGTGCGGCTCTCCGCAAGCAGCCCGGCCTCGCGCTGCGGCCTGCGGCGCTCGCTCCCGCGGCCGGAACGGAGCCGCTCGTCGGCCCGGTGACGGCCGAGGCGGAGCGGCTGGGAGTGCGTCCGGGAATGCGGCTGGGGGAGGCGCTCGCAACCTGCCCGCAGCTCATCCTGGTCGAGCAGGACCCGGCGGCGGCCGAGCAGGCGTGGGAGGAGATCCTGCGCGCACTGGAGGACTCCGGGTTCGCGGTCGACCCGGCGGGCGTGGGCTCCGTCTACTTCGAGACACGTGGGGTGGAGAGGTTGTACGGCGGGCTCGAAGCGGCGTTGCGCCGCGCGCTCGCCGCAGTGGGAACTGCCTGGGATCCACGCGCGGGCGCAGCGCAGCGCCGGTTCGCGGCCCTCGCCGCGGCGAACGTCGCGCGCCCCGGGCAGATCTTGGTCGTCTCCGACGAGCGGCTGCAGGAATTCCTCGCACCGCTGCCGCTCGAGCTCGTTCCGATGGAGCCGCGCCGCCGCGCCGAGCTCCACGAGCTCGGCGTGAAGCGAGTCGGACAGCTTGCTGGGCTCCCGGGTGCAGCCGTCGCCGAACGACTGGGGCCGGACGGCCGGCGCGCCTGGGGCCTGGCGAGAGGTGGAAAGCATGCGCGCGTGCGCGGCCGCCGACCGCCGGCGGAGATCTTCGAGACGCTCGAGTTTCCCGAGGCCGTCGCGAACGAGCTCACGCTGCGGCGCGCATTCGTCGCGCTCCTCGAGACGCTGCTGGCACGGCCGGAGCGTGCGGACCGGTTCATCCGCAAGATCGCGCTCTCGGCCCGACTGGTGGGCGGCGGTTCGTGGCGACGGTCCGTGACGCTGCGCGATGCGACGACGGAGCCCGCGCGGCTCAAGGCGGCGCTCGGCCCGAAGCTCGCCGAGCTGCCGGCGCCCGTGCTGGAGCTGCGGCTCGAGCTCGTCGAGCTGACCGAGCACGACGGGCAGCAGCTGGAGCTTGTGCCCGCCGCCGGCGGAGAGCTCGACGTGCGTTTGCGCGAAGGCCTGCGGCAGGTGCGTGCGAGCACCGGCTCGGGCTCGGTCAATCAGGTCGTGGAGGTTGCGCCATGGTCACGCATTCCGGAAGCCCGGGCGCTGTTCGTGCCGCGGGACGACTGAACCAACCGCGACCGGCGGTCGTCGAGGCACGCGTCGACGGGACGCCGGTACGCGTGAACCGCCTGCCGGTTGCGCTCTTGCGCGAGGAGTGGCGCGTGGTCGATCGCTGGTGGACGGAGGAGCCGATCGCACGGCGCTACTTCGAAGTGGTACTCCAATCAGGGGAGAACGCCGTTGTCTTTCGCGACGAGGAACGGAGCTGTTGGTTCACGCAAAAGGGCGCGTGAACCAAGATGGTACGGCGCTAAGGACAGGCAAAGCCCGCCCTTAGCGCGGTCGTCTTGGGTGGCGAGCGCTTGGTCTGGAAGTACGGACGCGCGATTGGCTTCGCGATCGCGCGGCGTATGAGTCCGCCTCCCGCTAAGCCGGCTTTGCCTGGTTTAGCGTCCGGCTTCGTCGCGGTGCAGGGTTGCGCCGATCAGAACGTGCGCAGCCGCTCGTGAAAGTTCGTGCTCGGGGCATGGATGTTGAGCAGCCGCGCTGCCTGGCCTTCGCGGTTGGCGAAGGCGTGCGTGACGCCGGGCGGCGCTGCGACGTACGACCGCGCGGGCAGCCGCAGCCACTCGTCGCCGACGAAGAAGTCGACCTCGCCTTCGAGGACGTAGAACGAGTCGACGTGGTCGTCGTGCGCGTGCGGGTCCGGCCCCTCGAAGCCCGCCTGCACCTCGAACTCGATCAACGCGAGCTCCTCGCGGCCGAGCTTGATCGTGGCAACACGGTTGTTCGTCGCCAGACGCTCCCCCTCACCGGCGCGCCAGAAAACCGCGTCCGTCGGAGGCTTTCCGCTCCCGGGCGCCGCGTCGACGCTGTCGAACCCGCCCTCCTCGCCGCGGTCGCGCGCACGCAGGTTGTCGGCGAAGCCGCCGTCCGGGGTGTGGAAGTTCAGGAACACCGAGCGCGACGTCGTGCGGAAGCCGTGAACGACCTCCGGCGGGGCCGACGCGAACGCGCCCGGATCGAGCAGCTTCTCCTCGTCGTGCACGAGCACGGCCATCCCGCCTTCGAGCACGTAGAACGAGTCCACGTGCTGCAGGTGGTAGTGCGGGTCGGCACCGTCGCGTGCATCCGGAAAGTGCGACTCCGTGATCGTGAGCTGGTCGAAGCTCGCCTTGAGGACGATCCGCCCGTCGAAGAGCGACTCACCCTCGCCCGGCCTGAGCACGACGGCGTCCATCGCTGCCGAGTATGACGATCGAGCTGCCGCCCGAGTTTCCGCACCGGACACGGAAGAACGAGCACGTCGAAGATCGGACGGCTGGGGTCAGATCCCCTGCCGGGGTCAGACCCCGGGTTCCGTATGTCGAGCTGCATGCGCACTCGTCCTACTCGTTCCTCGACGGAGCGTCGCTGCCGGAGGAGCTCGCCGTGCAGGCCGCAGAGCTCGGCTATCCGGCGCTGGCGCTCACGGACCACGACGGCGTCTACGGCTCGCTCGAGTTCGCGCACGCGGCGAAGCACTTCGGTGTGCGCCCGATCACGGGTGCGGAGGTCACGCTCGCCGATCGCTCCCATGTGACGCTGCTCGTCGAGACGCAACAGGGCTACGCGAATCTCTGCCGCCTGCTCACAGCTGCGCACGCGCACACGCGACCACCCGGAAAGGAGTCGCAACCACCGTCGGGCCCGGCGCTCGAGCAGGCGCTGCTGGAAGAGCTGAACGACGGCCTCGTCTGCCTCTCGGGCTGTGCGCGTCACGGCCTCGGCGTTCGCAATCCCAACGGTGCCGCCCGGCTCGCGCGCGCGTTCGGGTGCGACCGCTTCTTCGTCGAGCTGCAACGGCCGTACGAACGCGGTGACGCGCGCCGCAACGCCGCCCTGCGCGACCTCGCCGAGTCGCTCGGCGTGCCGACGCTCGTCACGGGCGACGTCCACGCCCACCATCCGCGCCGCGCGCCGCTGCAGGACGTCCTCGTCGCCGTCCGCCACCGCTCCTCCCTCGACGGCTGTGAGGCCGAACGCCGCGGCAATCAGGAGTGCGTCCTCCTTGCGCCGGGCGAGATCGGCGAGCGTTTCCCGCAGGATCGTGCGGCGGTCGCGCGCACCGTCGAGGTCGCCGAGCGCCTTCGTTTCGACCTGACCGAAGAGCTCGGCTACCGCTACCCCGACTTCTCCGACAGCCCGGAGCCGGCGATCGTGCAGCTTGCGCACGTCTGCCGACGCGCGTTCGACGAGCGCTATCCGCGCGGACACCGTCTGCACCGCGAAGCCGACGCGCGGCTCGAGGAGGAGTTGAAGCTGATCGACGAGCTCGGCCTCGCGGGCTTCTTCCTGCTGCACTGGTACGTGCTCGAGCTCGCGCGCGCCTGCGCGCTCGAGGTGCGCGGCCGCGACTCAGCGCGTCACGCGCTGCCGCCGGGGCGCGGGCGCGGCTCGTCGGTCGGTTCGCTCGTCTGCTACCTGACCGGCCTGTCGCACGTCGATCCCGTCGGCGCGGGGCTCTCGCTCGGGCGATTCCTCAACCGCGAGCTGAAAGCCGTCCCCGACATCGACCTCGACTTCCCGCGGGACATCCGCGAGAAGCTGATCGTCGCCGTCACCGAGCGCTACGGCCGCGAACACGCGGCCCTCGTCGCGTCGTTCGCGACGTATCGCTCCCGCGGAGCGATCCGCGACGTCGGCAAGGCACTCGGGCTGCCGTACGCCGAGCTCGAACGCATCGCCCGCGTCTCCGAGGGCTGGAACGCCCAGCGGGTCGCCGACGAGCTGCAGTTGCTTCCGGATGCCGACCGCAAGCTGATGTCGCCGCGCTGGCGTGCGTTCGGCGAGCTCTGCCGCGAGATCGCCGGCCTTCCTCGTCACATCTCGCAGCACCCAGGCGGCATGGTCATCTCCTCGCGACCGCTCGTCGAGCTCGTTCCCGTCCAGCCCGCTGCGATGGCCGGGCGGCAGATGTGCCAGTGGGACAAGGACTCGTGTGCGGACGCCGGCTTCCTCAAGATCGACCTGCTCGGCCTCGGAATGCTCTCCGCGGTCGAGGATTGCGTCGACCAGATCGCGACGCTCCGCGGCGAGCCGATCGACCTCTCGCGCATCCCGCTCGACGATCCGGCCGTCTACGACGACATCCAGCGCGCCGACACGGTCGGCGACTTTCAGATCGAGAGCCGCGCGCAGATGCAGAGCCTCCTGCGCACGCTGCCGGAGAACCTCGACGACCTGACGGTGCAGGTCGCGCTCGTACGGCCCGGGCCGATCCAGGGGAAAGCGGTGCACCCGTACATCGAGCACCGCCAGCGGCTGCGCGAGGACCCGAGCTTTGTGCCGCCCGTCGACCATCCACTGCTCGCCGAGTGCCTGCGCTCGACGCTCGGCGTCGTCGTCTTCCAGGATCAGGTGCTCGAGGTCGCGATGGCGCTTGCCGGCTTCAGCGTGGGGGAGGCGGAAGGGCTCCGCCGCGCGATGAGCCGCAAGCGCTCGCACGATGCGCTCGAGGCGTACCGCGGCCGCTTCGTCGCCGGCGCGTTGGGCAACGGCGTCGACGCCGAGACGGCCGACAAGGTCTACGACAAGCTCGTCGGCTTCTCCGGCTTCGGATTCCCGAAGTCCCATGCCGCCGCATTCGGGTTGCTTGCATACCAGTCGGCCTGGCTGCGGCACCACTACGCGGCGGTGTTCCTCTGCTCGCTGCTGAACGCGCAGCCGATGGGTTTCTATCCACCGGCGACGCTCGTACGAGACGGGCAGCGGCGCGGCGTCGAGACGCGACCCCCCGACGTCAACATCAGCGCTGCGAAGTGCGCAGTCGAGGACGGCGCCGTTCGCATCGGGCTCGACTACGTCAACGGTATCGGTGAGGACGACGCGCACGCGGTCGTCGTCGAGCGCGAGCGCGCAGGCGGCTTCGCGAGCGTCCGCGACCTGGCGCAGCGCACCCAGCTGTCGGACCACGGCCTCGAGACGCTGATCGTCTCCGGAGCGTGCGATTGCTTCGGTCTCCCGCGCCGCCAGCTGTTGTGGCAGCTCGGGCTCGTGCCGCGCTCGCAGACGGTGCCCGGCTCCGGCGGCGACGAGAAGCAGCTCGCGCTGCCGCTCGAGCCGACAGCCGAGACCCCTGATCTGCCGGAGCCGACCGTCTGGGAGCGGATGCTTGCCGACTACCGCACGACGAGCCTCTCCGCCGGCATCCACCCGCTGGAGCTTCTCCGCGCACACCTGCCGGCGGGCGTGCTCTCGTCACGCGAGCTCGACACCTCGCCGAACCGGGCGCAGGTCGCGGTCGCCGGCCTGGCCGTCGCACGGCAGCGTCCGGCGACGGCGAACGGCGTGGTCTTCATGCTGATCGAAGACGAGTTCGGCGCGGTGAACCTGATCGTTCCGCCGTCCGTCTACGACCGCCATCGCGCGATCGTCCGCGGCGAGCCGCTCATCCTCGCGCGCGGGCGTTTCGAGCGGATCGAACGCAACCAGAATGTCCTCGTCCGTTCGCTCGAGACGCTCGGACCGCTTGCACGTGAGGTCTCACGCGAGACCGAGGTCGGCACCAGCCTGCCCGGCGCCCACCACTTCGGCCATCGCTAGTAACCCGCCGGCGCCGCCCGCTGTTCCGGGGTCGCGTGATGCTGCCGGTCGAGGTTGAACGCGCTGTTGACGAGCGAGACGTGCGTGAACGCCTGCGGAAAGTTGCCGAGCTGCCGCCTGGAGTCGGGATCCCACTCCTCCGCAAGGAGCCCGAGGTCGCTGCGCAGGGCAAGCAGCCGCTCGAACAGCTCCTCCGCCTCGTCGAGGCGGCCTTGCAGCGCGAAATTGTCGGCGAGCCAGAACGTGCACGGCAGGAACGCGCCCTCGCCCGGCGGCAGGCCGTCGACATGGCGACCCTCGTCGTCGTGGGCATAGCGGTAGACGAAGCCTTCGCGATAGAGCTCGCGCTCGATCGCCGCGACGGTGCCGACGACGCGGCTGTCGTCGGCCGGCAGGAAGCCGACCAGCGGGAGTACGAGGAGGCTCGCGTCGAGGCGCTTTGAGCCGTACGACTGCGTGAAGGAGTTCAGCTCGCGGTCGAACCCCCGCTCGAGGACCTCGCGGTGGATCTCGTCGCACACCTTGCGCCAGCGCTCCGCCGGGCCGGGGCGGCCGAAGTCCTCCACCGCCTTCACTCCGCGGTCGAAGGCCACCCAGGCCATGACCTTGGAGTGCGTGAAGTGCCGACGGCCGCCACGCACCTCCCAGATGCCTTCGTCGGGCTCCTTCCACGCGGTCTCCAGGAAGCCGAGCAGGCGCCGCTGCAGCGACCACGCTTCCGGAGACCTGTCGAGATCGTGGACGCGCCCCTGATGCATCGCGTCGAGCACCTCGCCGTAGACGTCGATCTGGAACTGCTCGCTGGCCGCGTTGCCCGCACGCACGGGCCGTGACGACTCGTAGCCCGGCAACCAGTCCAGGGTCTGCTCCGTCAACCGCCGCTCGCCGCCGACGCCGTACATGATCTGCAGCGCCGCGGGGTCGCCGGCCGCTGCGCGCAGCAACCACGATCGCCACGCGCGAGCCTCCTCGAGATAGCCGGCGTTGATGAACGCGAGCAGGACGAGCGTCGCGTCGCGCAGCCAGCAGTAGCGGTAGACCCAGTTTCGCTCGCCGCCGACACGCTCGGGGAGCGACGTCGTCGGCGCGGCGACGATCCCGCCCGTGGGCGCGTACGTGAGCGCCTTGAGCACGATCAGCGACTCGTGCACTGCGTCCTTCCACTTGCCGCCGTATGGACATTGTCCGATCCAGCTCGTCCAGTACTCGACGGTGTCCGCGAGCGCTTGTTCGGCGTCGATCGCTTCCGGCTCCGGCTCGTTCGACGGATACCACGTGAGCGTGAAGGGGACGCGTTCGCCCTCGCGCACGGTGAACTCTCCGATCGTGCGCATGTTCTCGCCCCGATGCTCGACGGGGCTACGGAAGCAGAGCGCGTCGGGACCCGCGATCGCGACCCGTGTGCCGTCGTCGAGGCGGCGTACCCACGGCACGGTCGACCCGTAGTCGAAGCGGATCACGAGATCCGCCGTCATGTCCACCTCGCCCGCGACCCCTTCGACGATGCGCACGATGTCCGGCGCGGTGCCGCGCGGCGGCATGAAGTCGAGCACGCGGACCTTCCCCGTCTCGGACTCCCACTCCGTCTCGAGGATGAGCGTCTTCTCGCGATACCGGCGGCCGGTCGACCAGGCATCCCCACGCGGCGTGATCAGCCAGCGGCCGTGATCGGTCGTGCCGAGCAGCGCCCCGAAACAGGATCCGGAGTCGAACCGCGGGAAACACGCCCAGTCGATCGAGCCGTCGCGGCCCACGAGGGCAGCCGTCTGCAGGTCGCCGATCAGGCCGTAGTCCTCGATCCGCGCCATCAGCGGTCCTCGATCTCGAGCGCAAAGCGCCGGAAGCGCTTGAGCACGGCCTGGTTGAACGCCGCGCTGTATTCCTCGGCCGCGTCGTCGTCGAGCGTCGACGCGAAGTTGTCGCGGAGGTCGGCGAGAACCTCGGTTCCGGTCTCGACGAGGTCGACATAGTCGCCGTAGCGCTCCTCCGCCTCGTCCCGCTCGGAGCGGTTGTACGACCGCTCCGCAGCGACGCAGTCGTCGATGAGCCCGCGGTGCTCGCGCTCGAAGAGGGCGAGCTGCCGCTCGATCACGTCCCCGAAGCGGGCGCGGCGGAGCCTCACGCCAG
>Ga0136846_1217224_pt1 | contig 19400 bp, 17 predicted proteins | sample HopSoiMetagenom2_FD_96841 | JGI IMG/M metagenome (GOLD analysis project Ga0136846, IMG submission 96841) | Grasslands soil microbial communities from Hopland, California, USA - 2 Assembly 2016 (version 4) | ecosystem: Environmental > Terrestrial > Soil > Grasslands | place: USA: Hopland...
TGCCGTCGCAGATGATCCCTGCAAACAGCCGGTCGTCCCCGAGCGCGGCGCCCACCAGGCCCGGCTCCCGGGCGTTCATCTGCGACATGGCATTGAACAGATGGGTCACCCCTGAGACACCGCGGTCGACCGCCCGCCCGATCTCAGCTGCGGTGGCGTCGCTGTGGCCGGCCGCGATACGCAATCCGGCGCCGATCAGTTCATCGATCATGGAGGCGGGCAAGCATTCCGGGGCCAAGGTCACAATGGAGCGGCCGCGGCCTCCAAAACTTTTGATAGCCGCGAGGTCGCGCCGATCGGGCACGCGGATCTCGGCTTCCGGATGAATGCCCTTGCGAGACCTGTTGAGGGCCGGTCCTTCCAGATGAAAGCCGAGAACGCCGGGAATCTTCAGACAATCCTGGGCGACTGCAGCCAATCGCTCGATGACTTCCCTGCGATCGGTGATGAGGGTCGGCAAGCAGCCCGTGGTCCCCGCCTCGCGATGCGATTCGACGATGCGCCGCACGCCGGCTTCCGTTGGCTGGTCGTTGAGAAGAACGCCCCCGCCTCCGTTCACCTGGATGTCCACAAATCCGGGTGCAAGGATCGCATCTGACGGCAACTGGATGGACGCCCGCGAGGCGCCCTCACTGAGGCTGACGCTTTCAATCCGGCCATTCGAAATCCTGACCGCACCCGCCCCGCCCATCTCGAGGCCATCGAAGATGCGCTGCGCGGCAATGGTGAGAGAGCAGGAAGACCCAGCGTGGTTCATCGACATTCATCCGAGGATGGCGGTCACGGTCTCGTGAGAGGGATTGCCGTTTCAGGACTGCATATGTGCCCCAGAGCTTTGGGAGGACCCGGAACGGGTCCCTGGCGTTAACTTTCGATGGGAACAAATAGTACCACGTATCTCGGCATTGACGGGGGAGGAACCCGCTGCCGTGCCCGGATCGAAGACAAAAATGGCTGGCCGCTCGGTGAAAGTAACTCGGGGCCCGCCACGACGCGCATCGGCGTGGAGAAGACGTGGAGGTCCATCATGGAAGCCACCGAAGCCGCAGCCGCAAAGGCCGGCCTTGCGCGTGCGGATTTCGCCCGGATGCACGCTGCAATCGGCCTTGCGGGCCTTGGCCGCCGCGGCGCGGAGGCGGCGCTCAACAAGATCACGCATCCCTTTGCATCCGTCATCTTTATCAGTGACGGCATGGCCGCCTGTCTCGGCGCCCACAGCGGCACCGACGGCGCCATCGTGGTGACCGGCACAGGCTCGGTTGGCGTCGGCCTGATCGGCGGTCGCGAAATCCGGCTGGCGGGTTACGGCTTTCCGGTCTCGGACGAAGGCAGCGGCGCCGACATCGGCCTGCAGGTCGTGCGGCTGGCGCTGCGGGCGGCAGATCGCCGCGGCGAGCTCACGCCCTTGCTTTCCGAGGTATTGGACGCATTCGATCACGATCCCTATCAGGCGGTCGCCTGGTCTGAAGAAGCCAGGGCCACGGACTACGCTGCTTTCGCGCCGATCGTGATTCGGCACGCCAACCAAGGCGATCCGATCGGTCGTCGCATTGTCGAGCGCGCGGCCGACGCCATCGGCGACCTCCTCGATCTGTTCCTGGCCAGAGGCATCGAGCGACTCTCGCTGGTGGGCGGGCTTGCCGATGCCATCAAGCCCTGGCTGACACCTGACCTGCGCAACCGCCTGAAGCGTCCCGATGCCGATGCGGCGGCTGGCGCATTGCTGGTGGCGCGCGGGCGGCTTGCCGTGCCCAGAAGGAAAATTGGCGATGAACTGGCTTCAAAGTTCCGCGTTTGATGGCGAATGGATCAACCATATGGCCACCGAAGAAGTCGATCCCCGCTTTGCCGATCTTGATGCATGGTCGCTGACGTCAGCGATGGAAGCGATGTGGGAGGGCCAGCTTGCGGCAGTCGCGGCGATTGGCCATGCCCTTCCCGCGATCACTGCGGCGACCGACGCGGCCAAAGCGGCGCTGGGCGAGCGCGGCCGCATTGTGTATGTCGGCGCCGGCACCTCGGGCCGCGTGGCGGTCCAGGACGGCGCCGAGCTGACGCCGACCTTCGCCTGGCCCAGCGAGCGCGTCCGCTTCATCGTCGCCGGCGGAGACAGCGCGTTCGTCACCAGCATCGAGGGCGCGGAGGATGATGTCGATGATGCGGTCACGCAGATCAATGCGGCGCGGCTCACACAACACGACGTGGTGATCGCCGTTGCCGCCAGCGGGACAACGCCATTCACGGTCGCGGCGTTGCAGCAGGCAGGCTCTTTTGGTGCAGTGACGATCGGAGTTGCAAACAATCCCGGCACGGTACTACTGGCATCAGCAAAGTTTCCGATCTTGATCGAGACCGGCCGCGAGCTGATCGCCGGCTCCACGCGGATGAAGGCAGGCACCGCGCAGAAGGTTGTCCTCAACCTGATCTCCACCGGGATCATGCTGCGCCTTGGCCGGGTGTATCGTGGCATGATGGTGAACATGCAGCCGACCAATGCCAAGCTGAAGCGGCGTGCCGAGGCCATGGTGGCGGAAATCGCGCATTGTGATCCGTCGCGCGCGGCACGCTCGCTTGAGCAGGCCGAGGGAGACATCAAGACGGCAGGTCTTCTGGCATTGGGTGTCGACGGGGTCGATGCCGAGACCATTCTGAAAAACTATGACGGCAACCTTCGGCGCGTGTTTGCCGAGCTCGCCAGGGATCGTGAGCGGCATCCCAAGGGAGCGGAGGCGCGCAAGCAAGGTGGAGCGGTTGAGCCGTGACGACATCTGCGATGGCGAGCGAAATCGGGGAAAGCGCGGATGTTGTCGCCAAAATTGTTCGTAACCTCCCCGCCACGCGCGACATCGCACAGCGGATTGGTATTGGCTCCGCTCCCCTGTGCGTCGTGTGCGGCCGGGGAAGCTCTGGGCATGCCGGGGTTTTCCTAAGATACCTTGTCGAGACGCGGCTTCGCCTCCCCGTTTCAGCCAGCGCTCCCTCGGTGATCACGGCATTTCGGACGCCATTGATGCTGCGGCATGCGCTGTTCATCGTGATATCGCAATCCGGGCGCAGCCCGGATCTTGTCGCGGCGACCAGATCGGCGCGGGCCGCGGGCGCTCGCACTATCGCCATCGTCAATGCGACCTCGTCGCCGGTGGCTGACGAAGCGGAGTTCGTCGTTCCGATCGAGGCCGGCCAAGAGCACTCCGTAGCGGCGACCAAGACCGTGATCGGCTCGATGGCCGCTGGCGCCGGACTTGTTGCCGAACTGACGGAGGATCGCGCGCTGCGGTCAGCCCTCGACAGGCTGCCCGAGCGCCTGCACCGCGCACTGACGCTCGACTGGTCCGAGATTGCCGATGATCTCGCCGAGGCGTCAGCTGTGTTTGTGGCGGCACGGGGTCTGGGCCTGGGCTCAGCGCAGGAGATCGCGCTCAAACTTTCGGAAATCCTGCGCCTGCCTTCCATTGGTCTGAGCGCCGCCGAGCTGCAGCATGGACCCCGCGCCGCGCTGTCATCGCGCACGCCGGTTGTCATGATGCGCCTCAGGGATGAAACGGCGGCCACGGTGGACGCCCTGGCAGAAGAATTGCGCGAGCAAAAGATCGCGCTGCATCTATGCGGCGGACCGCATGGCTCGCTGCCCTGGTTGGCCGAGAATGATCCCGCCACCGACCCGATGACCATGCTCGTTCCGGCCTATCGGATGATCGAGCAGACGGCGCGCGCCTGCGGATTTGACCCGGATCGACCCCCTCGCCTGAGCAAGATTACCGAGACGTTTTGACCTCTGACTAATCGCTGGCTAGGCGGAAAATAGGAGCATCGCCGCACCAATTACGCACCAGAAACGGCCTCACCAAAACCCAACCAACGCGATGCCGCCTCGACTACCGACACGATGGACCAACGCCGAATAGTTCACCGCCCTGCTGCCCACGGCCGGATCACCGAGAAGGCAATCGCGCGCGGCACCCTGCTGGGCGTCCCGGCTGCCAGCATCGACCCTTACGGCGAATGGAAGGTGCTAGACCTCAGCTTCACGCCGCAGGATTTTGCGGGGGCGTGATATTTCGTTTTGCAGGCGTGCTTTCTTGAGCACCGGATGCCACCGCCGGAACCACGTCTGAGGCATGCTACACTTGAAAACGTTAAACTGACGCTGAACAGGCTGTTTAGTACACTGGCCATCCTAGTAAGCCAGCTGCGAGCCCGCCCTACACGAGCTGACAATCAGCGGCCGCGAAACGCACGAGCGATCGTTCCAGCCGCCGCGCCTCGCCAGCTGGCGATCTCGGCAACGCTGCTGGAGGTCGATCCGAACAGCCTGACGACCAATTGCCGGCGCTGAAGCAGGGTGGGACGCAATTCCAGTTCGATGATTTGCCCGGAACATGTTGACGTTTTCGCCTCGATCCAATCCAGGCCATCGAGGTAGAGATGGACAGGTTGACCATGGCGTGGCTCCGGCAGGCCTTGGGCCGCGGATATCCGGGCATGCGTCATCGAAAGCTCGATGACGCAGCCGGCAATGATCCGATCGCCCCAGGCCAATGTGGCGAGATCGTTAGCCGGGAAGACGATTTCGTGCCGCGGCAGTTCGAAGCATACGACGAACGCGACGAATGAAATCAGCATTGCGATTGCCGCCCAAAGCAGGTTGAAGAAATCGATCGATGAAATTTCGCTCGCCCCATAGGGGGACACGAACGCCCACACGATGCTGGCGGCGGAACTGAACGCAATCAGTCCAAACGCGGAAGCAAGCTTCCAGCGCGTTCGGGGCTGCGAACGGTCGCCGCCCTTGTCGGTGATCTTGAAAGGCCGGCCGAACGGCTTGATTAGGGCGCTGAGCAAGGTCGCGACGATCGCAAAGGCGGTCACGGCATGGGTTGCTTCCATGAAAAGCGGTAACGTGCGGGATCGCGATATCCAGGCCATGTAGATCATCTGGGCGAGCAGCGCCGGCATCCCGTAACGCAGGAACGATAGATAGTCAGCCTCGAAGGCGGGAATGCCGCCGAACCAGTAGATCGGCGGTGCGATCAGCAGCAGCACGAGGTACGGCTTGCAAAGCCAGTTCAGCACGCCGTGCAGATAATGCCATCGTTGCGTCAGCGTAAAGCCGCGGCCACGCAGCGGACCATCCCTGAGCAGCGCGACCTGAATGGTCCCGAGGCACCAGCGCGCCCTTTGCGTGACGTATTCGGGAAGGCCTTCTGCAGAGAGCCCCGTGCTGAGCTTTTCGTTCAGCCACCAGGTCTGGAAGCCTTTCCGAAGCAACGCGTAGGTCAGGTTGATGTCTTCCGAAATGGCCTCGCTGGGAAATCCGCCGATCTCCGCGAGGCTATCGCGGCTGACGACGAACGAGGTGCCGACGCAGAATGCGCAACCCCATGCATCCTTGGCCGGTTGGAAGACGTCGAAGAAGAACCGCTGATCGTCGACCCAGCTTTGTCCGGCGAGCAGATTGTGCTGGATCGGATCCGGGTTGTAATAGAATTGCGGAGTCTGAACCACCGCCACGCCGGGATTCGAAAGCAGGCCAACGGTACGCTTCAGGAAATCGGGGCGCGGGGCGAAATCGGCGTCCAGCACCAGAATGACCGGCGCGTTGGTCTCGGCGGCGGTCACCGCGAGCGCATTGTTCAGATTGCCGGCCTTGGCGGCTTTGTTGTCGGAGCGGGTGATGTAGCGCGCACCGACCGAGGCACAATAATCCCGGAGCCAGTCCCGCCGCGTATCATCCAGAACCCAGATGGTCGCCTTCGGGTAGTCCAGCGCCAGCGCCGTCAGAATGGATCGTTCCAGCACGTCGATGGGTTCGTCATAGGTGCAGATGAAGACGTCTGCGGCGGGGAAGGTGGACTCTCGCGCCAACTTCCGTTGTGCTTCATCCGCTAACGCCGAGCGGTCGGCATGGCGGCAAAGGATGACGACTGACATCAGTGTATAGAGAATCGCCAATGCCTCGAATACGAAGAAAAAATTCTGCCAAAGGCTCGATGCAGACATTGCGAGAGGCGAAAGCGTGTCATGCCAGCGCCACGTCGCATACATGATCAGCAGCACTGCTGTGGTTGCGCCGAACAGAATGCGGTCACGCGCCGATCGCGGATCGAGGATCCGCTGCAGCACCAGCAACCCGATCAGCAGGCCGAGGTCGATTGACAGGATCGACGCGTTGTCCTTCGCCGTTTCAAACATCACTCGATCTTTCTGCCCGTGAAGGGATTCCACCGCGCGGCCGCCAGGGCCTCCCACGCGGTCGCGCCCAGATGAGGGCGTCGGAAGTAGAAGAAATCGGCCTCGGTCTTCGTCGGGTCGATTGATAAGCCTGTCGATAGGCGCGGCGATCGAGCCGCATACAGCAAGCCGGAGGGCGCGCGGTCGGATCGAAGGGACTTCAGCAGGTTTGCACTGCGCGCCGAATCGCCGGCAATCAGATACGCTAGGGCGGCTTGAGCCGTGCCTTCGACCCAAATGCCGTCGCGGTCACCGTTGAAGTCAAAGCCGCCGTCTACGGCCAGGTGCCTCTCGGCGAAATGGAGTGCCGAACGCCAAGCAACCGGTGCATCGGCCAGTGCCATCCAGGGCCAGAGCTGAACGTCGAGTGCGAGCATGGCGCTATCGGCAAGACTCCCGTCCGGTTTGGTGCCGAGCAGGAAATGGTCTTGGTCGAAAGCACGCTCGATAAACCAATTTGCCTGCGCCGCGGCATCCCGGTATTTGCGCTCGCCGGTGAGGCGCGCCAGCCACGTCGCCGCCGCGTAGACGTCGACATTGTGCTCGGTCGAAATCCAGCCGAGTTTCACCTGCTGCGGATCGTAACCATGAAAGCCGCCGTGAAAGCCTTCGCCCGTGGCGGTATTCTCGATCGCCCAGTCGATCAGCCGCCGTGCATCGTCCAATAGCCCTGCATTGCCGTTGGCCTGATGCAGCGTGAGCAACGCCAGCGCGGCCCAAGCGACATTGCCGATGGAGGTACCGTCCTGGGCCGCATCTTCAGCCCAGATGTTCTGCTTGCCATCCCACCAACCCGGCAATGCCGGAGCTTGCTCCGCCACCGCACCGGCGCGGTAGGCATTTCGGATCCTGCCGTCGCCAAAGCTGCGATCGTTGCGCACGGCGAAGCTGAGTGCGTTACCAATCAGCGTCGCGTATTTCGGCTGGCCGCAGGCGACCAGGGCAATGACGGCGAGCGCGTTATCGTAAGTGAAGGCGCTGGACGCCAGCGGGGCGGGCAGCTGCGTCTCGTCGTCCGCCGGCTGATAGCTGCGAAGAAATACGCTCCTGTCATGCGGTTGGGATGCGAAGGCATTGACGAGGGCAGCGCAAGACGACCCAGGCTGAGAAATTACAGCGGCATTTGCCGGAAAGCTGGCGATCATGGCGCCGGCCAGCATGGTGACAAAGGCCGATCTCATCGCGGGGCGACCGGGTCCGCTCGCGAATCCATATCGGCTGGCGCTTCCGGCTTCTGCCCGGAGCCAAACGCCGCAGGCAGCGTGGCCGGGACTGATTCGTGTCGCTGTCCGGCGATTTGGGCCGGTTGAGCGGCGGCTTTTTGATCGCTCCAGGACGCCACCAGCTTCTCAAGCCTGCTCCACGTGACCGACATCGAAGGCACGATGGCGTTGTTTTTGGTGACCGTGACCCATTGGCCTACCGTGCAACTGGAACGTGGGCGTTCGGCAGCGGTCCGCGCGCCGGCTCCGGCGCTCGGCTCAGCCGGCGCAATGATGGCGTACAATTCGCGGCGCTCGGTCTGCGGAAACGGTACGGCGAAGCGCTCGTCGCCCTTGTCGCTCGTCTTCGGCAATATTTCCGTCACCACGCCCGATCCAAACGGCGCGCCGTCGATGCGGACTGGGGTACCAACGGCCATGCTCTGGGCTTGCCGATACGAAAAGATGGCAACCACGAAGCGTCGGTCGCATGCGACCAGCGAGGCGATCGAATCGCCCGCATTGACGTGGCGGCCTTGCGCGGCGCTCACATTGACTATTTTTCCACCGGAAGGCACTCGCACCTCGGCCTCGGCGAGGCGATCCAGACGCCTGCGCTCGGTATCGATCAGTCGCTGCTTCTCCTGAAGAACGGCGGACAGTTCCATCTCCTCGATCGCCATGCGCTGGGCATCGAGATCGATGTCACGCCGTTTTTGCACCAGCGCACCGAGGGGAACGAGGTCGTCGCCGACATAGACGTCTTTATCCAAAGCGCCGAGCTGCTCGATCTTCTGATCAACTTCGCCCGTTCCGCCTCGGCCTTGTGCTGCGTTGCCCCGTACTCCTGAATGGTGGGCTTGAGCATGTCCATGCTTGCAGTGTTGCGCTGGACCAAGCCGGTCTGCCGTTCGACCAACGCCTTCTTTGCGCCGCCGGCCGATTCCGATGCAGCAACCATCGCCCGCAGTTCGACGATTTGCGAGCGGAATTGGGATTTGAGCTGCGCGGTTTGACCGGCAATCACGGCATCGATCGCGGCGATATAGGCGCGATCCGAATTGCCCTTGGCTTGCGTGGCTTGCAGTTTCTCGCGCGCATCGGAGGCCTTCTCCTCGAGAGAGATGAGGGTGCTGCGATCCAGCTTGGCATTGGATATCCGCGCCAACGAGTTCCCCTCCTCCACGGCGTGATCGAGCTGCGCCGAGAGCGTCTCGATCTCGCCATCGATCGGGGAGGTCAACAGCGTCACGGGAGCGTTGATGACGGCGCGGTCGGATTCGTCGGCAATAATCGGCGGAATAACCGCCGTGATCATCGTCAGCGAAAGCACCGTTGCAATTACGAACGCGGATGAACGCAAGATTATGGGATGTCGTGTGTACTTGCGCGCGGAAGCCTGATCGATCTTCATTGCCATAGGGCGCTCCGGGTTGGGGTTGCCTCAGAGCGCATCCTCTGGTGCTTCGGGAACTAGTTACCTATTTGTCCCGATCGTCGCGCGTTAACAGAGGCGGGGATAGTCCGTTCCTCCGGAAATCAAAAAGCGACCGAATATTGTAAATGCGGCGACTTCGCCCAATACACAAACAAGCGCGCCGCGGGCGCGACTCGACGACTGGGATCGACCAAAAGTCGTTCTCGCATCACGGAGCTGGAGAGGTGGGAGCCCCGCCAATGCGGGGCTCCCGATCGATCTATCTGCTGGGCGTGCTGCTCTTTGCCGGTTGGCTCGATGGCGAACCGGTCCCCTGCCTTTGACCGGACGACGTGTTCGGGCTCGCGGTCGGTTGATTTCCGCTCTGCGTCTGCGGGGCGGCCTGTCCCGTCGTGTTCGACTGATTTGGAGCCGTGCTCTGGCCCGTCGTCGTCGGTTGGTTCTGCTGCACGGGTGAGTTGGCCGCCTGGCCTTGGTTCGGGTTGGGTGCCTGGCCGCCCGCGTTCTGCTGGGTCGGCTGCTGCTGGCCCGTCTGGGCCTGTCCAGTGCCGGCCTGCCCCTGGCCTGTCGTTGAGGTCTGGGCTCCCGTGGTCGAAGACTGCGACTGGCCGATGCTCTGGTTCGCCTGCTGGCTCAGCCGGCCGGACACGCCAAGCGACGAGACCGTGGAAGCGTCGATAATGCCGGTCACCTGGATGCCCTGCTGCCGTTGATACACGGTAATGGCCTCGCGGGTCTGCGGACTCAGGACACCGTCGGCCTCACCGCGCAGAAGACCGCGCTCGATCAACACGCGTTGCACGATGCGAATGTCATCGGGCGGGAGATCGATCGCGGCGACACTGCCGCCGCCGCCATGGCCGCCGCCGCTGAAACGTGTCCGCGGCCCGGCCGGGACTACATCGACGACGCGCCGGTCCCGGTCGACGAACACGACTTCATCGTCCACGACGAAGAAGCTGTGGTCGCGGTAGGCGGGGAACGTATCGATCAGCGCCGGATAGGTCGACGCCGATACGACCGAGATGCCCGAAGGCACCGCCACGCCGGCATGGACTTGGAAGTTGATGGAGTTCGCGTTGACGCGCGGGGCACTCCTCGCGCCAAGCACCGACTGCTGCAGCGTTGTCTGCTGCTGCGCGGTCAGGTTGGTGCGGGTCTGCGTCTGGCTGGCGGCCGTGGTCTGGCCCTGCACAGGCGCAGCGGCCTGGCCTTGGGCAGGCGCTGTTTGGCTCTGAGCAGGCGCGTTGGCCTGGCCCTGCGTCACATTCTGACCGCTGCCCGGGTTCCGTTCCTGAGCGTTCTGGCCCTGCATGCCCGAACCGGTCTGGTTCTGGCGTGATGGCTGCTGTGCCTGCTGGCTATCGGCCTTACCCTTGTCGCGGGTTCGATCCTCCGATCGCCGCGCATCGTCCCGGTCGGACCTTCCTTGACCTACGGTCTGATCCTTCTGACCCGGCTGCTGTGCCCGATCCTTGCTGGTGTCGCGCTGCTCTTTGCTGGACTCCTGCGAGTGCCGCGCGTCGTCGCGATCGGATCGCCCCTGACCCATCGTCTGACCCTTGCCGCCGTCGCGCGGGCCCTCGGCGCGACCGCGGTCGCGCATGGAGGGTTCGTCGCGTTGCGCGCGGCCGGACTCGCTCTCGCGTGCAGCGGGACCTTCGGCCCGGCCACCTTCCCGGGACTCCGTACCGCGGCCCTGCGTTATGCTTTCACTGCGAGAAGGGGCGCTTTGCGACATGCCACCTCCGGATTGACCGGTGGACATTCCCTTTTCGCCTGCAACGCCGCCGCCCGAATTTTGCGCGGACGCAAGGCTCACGCCGGCCAGCAGCGCCGCCGTCGTAATCAGAAACCTGTTCTTCATTCTGTTCATCATCCACTCCTCCTCCTAGGTTGCTCGCTTGCTCTTCAATCGAAGATAATGAAGCGCCGGATAGATTGGCGCTTCGAATGCGAAATTCCATCCGGGCAAACCGGGTGGCGATGCGATCGTTCCGTCCGTCACGCGATAGTTGATGTTTGCATCGTGATGCGGAACTGCCGCCTCATCGACGCAGCTCTGCGGGCTCCGTTCGGCAAGAACAACGACTGTTCCAGTGTTACGCAGTCACCAGTCGAAATGAGAGACACCACGAAAGGCTCGGCGCAACCGCGTGCGCCGAGCCCAGGAGCGCGAGTGGCTGCCTGCTCAAGCAGGCTGCGCTATTGCGTCAGTCGATTTCCTGCACCACGGCGCGGCTGCCGGGATCCACCAAGAGAACGCGATCGCTGGAATAGACATATCGATACTTCGTAAGCGACAGTCCCAATCGGACGGAACCGCCACCTGTTCGACATCGCTCGGTACGGTCGCGCCGACTGCAATGCGCTCCTCAACGGTGACTGGACGAACCTTGCGTTCGGTCACATAGGACTTTATTCTGGTACGAGCCTCCGGCTCGATCTGAACGTGGCACGCGAAGTGCCCGTGGTAACCGTGGTCTGCGCGATCGCGCCGGTCGACAGCAAAGCGACGGCTGCAGCCACCAAAATCAATTTTTTCATCGAATGCGACAGTCAAAGAAACTGTAACCATTGCTACTTGTTCCCGGCCGAAAGCTTTTCGATCCGCCGGCAAGGTTCCTGACGCATCTGGCAGCGCGAACGAGTCCCCGCCCAGCTGAACAGGCGTTCATCCAGTCCAATTCTCTCCGGGGCGCTACGGGTGGAGCAACTTCCGAGCGCGTTCGGACTTAATGGAAATGGGAAAAAGCGGAAAAAAGCGCCCGTCAGGTCGCTGATGACAATTTTCGGAGCGTTGTAGGCCCTCCAATGAGGCCGCGCTGCCGCTATCTAGAATCAGGGCGACCTTCGATGTCCATGCTGAGCTCCGCCGTTCAACGGTCTACCCTCAGACTTCATACGCTCGAACAGTACGAGACGTTAGTCGCTGCGGCCACGATCGAGCGGATAGCGGCGAAGGCCGATCGGGTGCGCACAATGCGCGTCCCACATCAGTTCGACGTTCTATGGCGGTGGCGTCACCGAACTGCTGACGCCGCTAACTATGATGATGAATGCAGCAGGCATCGAAACGGACTGGCATTTTAACACGCTGCAAGGCGAGACAGCAGGTCGACTGCAGGCTCGTCCTGGTCGGTAACAACGCCTCCGACGATCCGGAGGGCGGCAAGATCCTCGAGACGATCAAGAGCGTTGCCGATGAAAACATCATTGTTCTTGCGGTCGATGATCCGACCTTGGTGAACGCGCTGCAGCGATCTGCCGCTGTTGTCCTGCAAAAATCGACCCGCGAAGGCTTCGGTCTCACGGTCACCGAGGCGATGTGGAAAGGCGCGGCCGTCATCGGCGGCGACGTGGGAGGCATCCGGCATCAGATCAAGGATGAATGGAACGGGTTTCTTGTGAGTTCGCCTGATGAGGCGGCGGCAAGAATGGTCCAGCTCCTGAGGGATCGCGGACTACGGAAGCAGATCGGCTCGCGGGCGAAAGAAAGTGTGCGGCAGAACTTTCTGATGAGCCGGCTGTTGGAGGATTGGCTCGACCTGCTGGCCAAATATGAACGGCCAATGGTCTGACCCGTGGGTTCGAGAGCCCTTGAGATGTGATGGTGGAAAGCCAATGCGAATTGCCCAAGTAGCGCCTCTGGCTGAAAGTGTCCCTCCCAAGCTCTATGGCGGCACCGAGCGGGTCGTGGCGTGGCTGGTCGATGAGCTGGTAAGCATGGGGCATGAGGTAACGCTCTTCGCCAGTGGGGATTCGAAGACCACCGCCAAACTCCATGCCGTTTGGCCTCAGGCCCTTCGCCTCGGCCGCCCAAGGACGGACCCGATGGTGGCCCAGGCAGCGCTGTTGGAGGCAGTTGCCCGACATGCGAGCGAGTTTGATGTCATCCACATGCATATCGATTGGCTGCATCTGCCGCTCCTGAGCCGGCTTGGTGTGCCCTTTTTGACCACCTGCCATGGGCGCATGGATTTGCCGGGCTTCCCTGATGTGGTCCGCCGTTTCCCCGACGCGCCGTTCGTTTCTATATCGGATAATCAGCGAGCTCCCCTGAGGGAGGCTAACTGGCTGGGCACGATTTACCACGGCTTGCCGAGCGACCTGTTTCGCCCGTCCTTCGAGCCCGGCTCCTACCTCGCGTTCCTGGGCCGCTTGACGGTGGAGAAAGGACCAGAAGCCGCCATTCGGATTGCCCATGCTGCCAAAATGCCGCTTCGTATCGCTGCAAAGGTGCCGCGGGGCGAAAGAAAATATTTCAAGGAGAAGCTTGATCCACAGATCGATGGGGATCAGGTCCAGCTCATTGGCGAGGTCGCTGATGAAGCGAAACGGCAGTTTCTGGCAGGGGCTGCTGCTTTACTGTTTCCCATCGATTGGCCAGAACCGTTCGGTCTCGTGATGATCGAGGCCATGGCCTGCGGCACGCCCGTGATTGCCTTCAAGTCCGGCTCCGTGCCGGAGGTCCTCGACGACGGCATAACCGGCTTTGTGGTGTCGGGTGAACCGGAAGCTGTTGAAGCGATCCGAGGGCTTTCCGAGCTCGACCGCCTCCACGTGCGCCGGCATTTCGAGAAGAGATTTACCGCACGGCGGATGGCACAGGAGTATCTCCGCCATTACGAGGCCCTGGTCCAACCGAGGGCCGGCGCAGCTCCTGCCGACATCAGGCCCATCTTGCCTCAAGGTTCTACGCCCGATCGCCTTCCGGCTTCGTAGCGATCTCTATCGGCGCCCCTTAGCCTCCCTCGACATTCCCCATGAGTCCGACCTCGTGCGCTCTTCGTCAAGTAGCGCGGAAGAAGAGCCTGTTACCAGTTTTTCCCGGACCGGAACATATCTGGAGATTCCTGCGTTCGAGTCTATCACTGGAGACGTTGCCATGGCATCGAACGCGGGAATTTTCTTCGCAGGAGTGGGAAGCACTTTCATCATCCTTGGCGCAGGCTTTGGCGGCGGGCTCATGATGGCCAAATCGGCGCTAAAGGAACCAACTGGGTATCAGAGCCGCGTTTCTGCTGAACCGCCATCGCCGGCCCGAGTAATCCTGCCAGCCTCCGCAGAAGCAGCGCAGCCGCCGCAGCCGCAGCCGCAACAGATCGACGCCACGCCGCCGCAACCGCCCCCGCAGATACAGCCGGGGAAAGAAACCCAGCCGGCTGTCGAAAAGCAGATCGACAAGGTAGATTCCAGGAAAGCCGAAGCGGAACAGCGGCAGCGTCGCAAGCGGTATGCCGAACGCAAAGCAAAGTTGCAGGCAGAAAGAGCTAAACGCGAACGACAGTTAGAATACGGCGACCGTCAGGCTGCGCCCATTGTGGCATTTGGTGGCGATGAACACCGACAGAGTGGCGGCTTCGGCTTTTTCGGCAATTAGATGCCGCGTTGCACTTAGGTTTCCTTTCTGAGCAACCCCAGACACTACCTCCGGTAGCCACTCCCGTGCCGCAGATGGACCAAGCCGACATTGCTCGTCTGCTGCAAGCACACCTCAGGCGCGTGGGCTGCGATCCAGGTAATTTTGACGGCGCATGGGATGAGGCTTCCAGAAAGGCTCTGGACTTCTTCAACAAGAACGCAAAAACAAAGTTCGATATCAAAGTCGCGAGCCTGGATCCGCTTGATTTTGTTCGCGGCAAAAGAGAGCGCGTCTGCCCGCTGTTCTGCGAAGAGAGCCAGAAGGTTCAGGGGATCGATGAGTTCCAAAGACCTGCGGCGCAAATTATTTCCTCAATTCGGCGGCAAGCGCGAGAAGCGGACGGAGCCCTCGACCAAGCCGAAGTCCGCCATTCAGGCAGCGCCCGCGGCACCTCGTGCGCCGCCGGTCGCACCTAGTAACGGTGCAAAATGTTTCTCGTTCGGCGGAAAGACCTACTGCGAATGAGGATTACCGCCATTCCAACTGGCAACGAAGGAATCCCACCGTCGCGGCAACGACGCTGCCCGCGCCCGCCAAAATCTGTCCGCGAGATCGCGGACCCAGGAGGGGAAAGTCCAGGACGCCGGTGAATCACCGCTCATCCCACGGCCGGCAACTTGTCGATCAGCTTGTCGAGCGTGATGGGATAATCACGCACGCGTACGCCCGTGGCGTTGTAGATCGCGTTGGCGACGGCCGCCGCCACTCCGCAGATGCCCAACTCCGCGACGCCCTTGGCCTTCATCGGCGAGGACATCGGATCAGTCTCTTCGAGGAAGATCATGTCCTGGTGCGGAATGTCGGCGTGGACCGGCACTTCATAGCCGGCCAGATCGTGGTTGACGTAGAAGCCAATCCGCTTGTCGACAATTAGGTCCTCCATCAGGGCGGCACCCACGCCCATCGTCATGGCTCCGATCACCTGACTGCGCGCCGTCTTCGGATTCAATATCCGACCGGCAGCGCACACCGCAAGCATACGGCGCACGCGGACTTCGGCGGTCGCAGCATCGACGCCTACTTCGACGAAGTGCGCGCCGAACGTCGACTGCTGATACTTCTTGTGCAGGTCGCCGTACTCGATGCCGTCCTCCGCGCTCAAGCTGCCGTCGCGGGCGGCATCCGATAGCGGCACTCCTCGATTGCCGGCGCGAACGTCGCCGTCGACGAATTGAGCTTCTGCGGAATTGAAGCCGAGCTTCTGCGCGATCATCTCCCGCAGTTTTAAGCACGCGGAGTAGACACCGGCGGTCGAGTTGTTGGCGCCCCACTGCCCTCCGGAGCCGGCGGAGACCGGAAACGTCGAGTCGCCCAGGTGCACCGCCACCCGCTCGATCGGCACGCCCATCATTTCCGCGGCGGTCTGTGCGATGATGGTGTAGGTGCCGGTGCCGATGTCCGTCATGTCGGTCTCGACGGTCACGGAGCCGTCTTTTTCAAGGCGGACCCGCGCGGCAGACTTCGTCAACTGATTGTTGCGGAAAGCGGCCGCCGTGCCGATTCCGACCAGCCAGCGGCCGTCACGCGCCTGACCGGGCTGAGCGTTGCGTTTGGCCCAGCCGAAGCGCTCGGCACCGAGCCGGAAGCACTCCACAAGCTGCCGCTGCGAGAACGGAAGATCCGGCTGCTTGTCACTCTGAGCGCTCGTATGAGCCTGAGGGTCCTGCGACGAGGCTGGGCTGGATCGGTCCGGCACGCTCTGGGTATCGTTGAGGATCCGAAACTCAATCGGGTCGATGCCGAGCTTCTCCGCCATTTCGTCCATTGCGATTTCGAAGGCCATCATGCCCGTCGCCTCGCCGGGTGCCCGCATTGCATTGCCCTCGGCCAGGTCAAGCACGGCGAGCTTCGTCGCGGTCATGCGATTGGCGCCCGCATAGAGCATGCGCGTCGGGGCGACCGCGCCGTCGGCCTTGCCGCCCGGCAGATCGCCCGACCAGCTTTCATGGCCGATCGCCGTAATCTTGCCTTCCTTCGTGGTCCCGATCCGGATTCTTTGAATCGTCGCCGGGCGGTGGGTGGTATTGTTGAACATCAGGGGGCGCTGCAGGGCCACCTTGACGGGGCGGCCAGCAGCGCGGGCCCCGAGCGCCGCAAGCAATGCGTCGGCACGCGGAAACAACTTGCCTCCGAATCCTCCGCCGATGAACGGCGAGATCAGGCGCACGTTTTCCTTCGGCATTCCGAGCGTCTTGGCGATGTCGGCCGTATTCCAGGCGATCATCTGGTTGGACGTCCAGAGCGTGAGCTTGTCGCCTTCCCAGGCAGCCATCGAGGCATGCGGCTCCATCATTGCGTGCGCCTCGTCGGGCGTGGTGTAGGTGGCGTCGAGCCGGACGGGCGCCGACGAGAATGCGCCGGCGAAGTCGCCGACCGCGCTATCGCCCGGCCCGCCCGTGATCTTCTGCGGCTTTGCTGCGTCCAGCAGAGCCGACAGGTCGAATGCACCGTCGGTTCGTACGTAGTCGACACGGACGAGCTGGGCGGCGTCGCGGGCCTGCTCGAAGTTCTCCGCGACGACGACGGCGACGGCCTGGTGATAATGCTGGATCTCGGGGCCTCCCAGCAGTCTGGCAGTGTTGAGATTGCCCTTGTCGAGTTTGCCGGCATTTTCCGCGGTGACGATGGCGAGGACGCCGGGCGCCGCTTTGGCCCGATCGAGATCGAAGGAAGCGATGCGGCCCTTCGCAATCGCCGAGCCGACCACGTAACCGTAGGCGGGTTTCGCCACGGCGTCGTGCCGTTCATAGGCATAGGGCGCGGTGCCGGTGGTCTTCAGCCGACCGTCGATGCGATCCACGGGCTTGCCGACGATCTTCAACTGGTCGATCGGATTGGTGGTCGCGGGTGTTTCGAACTTCATGGGATCTAGCCTTTCGCTTCCGCCAGCACCGAGGCGAGCGTGCGCTCCACGAGTGAGACCTTGAACGCGTTCTGATCGGTCGGTTTGGCACCTGCTAGAAGCTGGGACGTCACCGCCCTGGCGCCGCGCGGCAGTTCGCGCTCCGCAGCCTCCACACGCCACGGCTTGTGGGCGATGCCGCCGAGCGCGACGGATCCTGTCCCGTCGCGCTGCACGATGGCTGCGATCGAAACCAGCGCGAAGGCGTATGACGCACGATCCCGGACCTTGCGGTAGATCTGCGTTCCGCCGACAGGCTTCGGCAACGAGACCGCCGTGATGAACTCGCCGGGGACAAGCGCCGTCTCGATGTGCGGCGTGTCGCCGGGCAAGCGGTGCAAGTCCGCGATCGGAATCGAACGCGCCGATCCGTCGGGACGTATGGTCTCTACTTTCGCATCGAGGGTACGCATGGCGACCGCCATGTCGCTCGGATGGGTCGCGATGCATGCGTCGCTTGCGCCCACGATGGCGTGCTGACGGCTGAAGCCGCCGATCGCTGAACAGCCGCTACCCGGCTGGCGCTTGTTGCACGGCATGTTGGTGTCGTAGAAATATGGGCAGCGGGTTCGCTGCAGAAGGTTGCCGGCAGTGGTCGCCTTGTTGCGCAACTGGCCCGAGGCGCCGGCGAGCAAGGCCCGCGATAGCACGCCGTATTCCCGCTTTACCCGCTGATCGGCGGCGAGATCGGTGTTTCGGACCAGCGCTCCGATACGCAGTCCGCCATCCGACGAGGCTTCGATCTTGTCGAGCGCCAGACGATTAACGTCGACGAGGTGGGCCGGCTTCTCGATTTCAAGCTTCATCAGATCGAGCAAGTTGGTACCGCCCGCGATAAACTTGGCGTTTGAGACTCGCGCAACGCCCGCTGCGGCCTCGGCGGCGGATTTGGCGCGTTCGTAGGTGAATGACTTCATGACTTCCTCCCGGCAACCTCGGTGATCGCCTCGGCGATGTTGGAGTAGGCCCCGCAGCGACAGATGTTGCCGCTCATGCGTTCGCGCAGTTCGGTATTTGTGAATTGCGCCGGCGCGTTCAGATCCGCGGTGACGTGGCTCGGGATACCCGCCTTGATCTCTTCGAGGACGGCCACGGCGGAGCAGATCTGGCCAGGCGTGCAGTACCCGCACTGATAACCGTCGTGCTTTACGAACGCCGCCTGCATCGGATGCAGGTTGTCGGGTGTGCCGAGGCCCTCGATCGTCGTGACGCTGTCGCCGTCGTGCATGATCGCCAGTGTCAGGCAGGAATTGATCCGCCGTCCGTCGACGATCACCGTGCAAGCGCCGCATTGGCCGTGGTCGCAGCCCTTCTTCGACCCCGTCAGGTGCAGGTGCTCGCGCAGCGCATCGAGGAGCGTGGTGCGGGTATCGAGTTCCAGGTCCCGTGGCGAGCCGTTGACGGTGAACGAGACCCGGCTCTTCGCAGGGCTGTCGGCGATGGCCGGTGCGACAGGCGGACTGGTCTGCGCCACGGAAGTCGACGAATTGATCCCGAGGGCCACCGTGGCGGCGGTTCCCATCAACATGTTCCGCCTAGAAAGCTCGAATGTGCCAAGTTTCTGCATTTCAGGGATTCCGTCGCTTGCTTAAGTCTTGGGTCAACGTCGGCGGCGCCGAATGTTCCCAAGATCCGCCGGCATCAACCTAACTGTCATTCGGATTGCGATGGGGACCGGAATATCCTCGCGCTCATCGCTGTCGGCGCCGCTGACCATCGCGGTCACCGGAGGAAAGCCATTCCTTTAGCGGACGAAGGCCAGCCGGACACGGTGTCGCCAGGGTGGTTGCCCGGGTTTAGCGGCTCCGCGCCCCCTGCTCGCGAGTGCTCAAATATTGAGTGAGAATCACAGTCTTTGCGTCGACGATTTCGCCGTTTGCGATCATCGCTGCAGCTTCCTCCAACGTGTTCTCTACCACCTCGATATCATCCCCCTCCTCCTTGAGCCCACCGCCGTCGACACCGTGTCTGCGGGCGAATAGGCGCAGGTGAAGAAGACGATCGTTTCCATGATAGCGGCTGGGCTTACATAGAGCTCGAACAGCCTCTGCACTTTCGGACCGGGCCCGTTATTTCCCTTCTTCACTGAAACCGCCCCGAAGCAGGGTCTCTTCAGATGCCATCTGCGCCGGGGCGCGCATGCTTCAAGGGCGAACCCTTGGCTTACCGGCACGGGCCGCTTCGCCTTCCGCGGGAGCGGAA
>Ga0136846_1215767_pt1 | contig 19398 bp, 19 predicted proteins | sample HopSoiMetagenom2_FD_96841 | JGI IMG/M metagenome (GOLD analysis project Ga0136846, IMG submission 96841) | Grasslands soil microbial communities from Hopland, California, USA - 2 Assembly 2016 (version 4) | ecosystem: Environmental > Terrestrial > Soil > Grasslands | place: USA: Hopland...
CCGGACGACGTCGAGGTGCCCGTTGGTCACCGGGTCGAACGTTCCCGGACACAGGGCGGTCAGGCCCATCGCTCCTCCCGGTACTGGGTGAGGAGGCTGTCTCCATAGCGAAGCTGCCTCCGGACGGCCCAGTGTACCGGAACCTCGACCGGGGAGCTCTTATGACCTCGAGTCACAACGACGGTCCATCCCTCCGGGGCAAGCCATCCCGCGCCGAGGGAGGCCAGCACCCCGCTCAAGGACGCGCCGTCGAGGTCATACGGCGGATCGCAGAGCACGAGGTCGAATGCATCCTGCGCTGCAGCGCGTCCGGACAGCCAGCGCTCGACCGGGGCGCGGACGACCGCCCCGGCCGCCTCGAAGCCCGTCAGCCGGAGGTTCTCGCGGATCGCGGTCACCGCGGCGGCGCTCCGATCGACGAACGTCGCTCGCTCGGCGCCGCGCGAGAGCGCCTCGATCCCGCCGGCTCCGGTTCCGGCGTACAGGTCGAGGCAGCGAGCGCCGTCGACCAACCCGGCGAGGCTCGCGAACAACCCCTCCCGGGCCATGTCGGACAGCGGCCGCGTGCCCGCGGGCACCCGCGTGAGCCGCACCCCCTTGGCGCTCCCGGCGATCACCCGCACGGGTCGCGAGCCTAGCGGCCGCGGACCCAGGACCCGCCTACGAGCGGAACAGCCAGTCGATCGAGCCGGCGAACCGTTCCTCGAGCTCGGCCCGCAGATCGGGGTGCTGCTCGAGCGTTGGATCGTCCTGGACGAGCGCGAACGCGCGGTCGCGCGCCCTGCCGATCAGCTCGACGTCCTCCGCGAGGCGGGCGAGCTTCAGGTCCGGCATCCCGGACTGTCGGACGTCGAACAGCGTGCCTTCTCCCCGCAGACGCAGATCCTCGTCGGCGAGCGCGAATCCGTCGGTCGTCGCGACCATCGCGTCGATCCGCGCGCGCGCTTCTTCGTTCGTCGCCTCCGACGTGTCGAACAGGATGCACGTCGCGTCGAGGCCGCCGCGCCCGATCCGGCCGCGCAACTGGTGCAGCTGCGCGAGCCCGAAACGCTCCGCGTTCTCGACCAACATCACGGTCGCGTTCGGGACGTCGACGCCGACCTCGATCACCGTCGTCGAGATCAACACGTCGGCCTCGCCCGCACGGAACCGCTCCATGGTGCGATCCTTCTCCTTCGGCCGCATCCGCCCGTGCAGCAACGCCACGTCCAGCTGGGGGAAGACGTCGGTGCGCAGGCGCTCGGCCTCGGCCTCGGCGGCGCGGACCTGCGTGCGGTTGCCGTCGTCGATCGCCGCGCAGACGACGAACGCTTGGTGGCCAGCGGCGACCTCGTCACGGACGAGGGCTTCGGCCGCGGAGCGATCCTCCGCGGTGCGCGCCGCCAGCGTTCGGACGGGACGCCGGCCCGCAGGCAGCTCGTCGATCACCGCGACGTCGAGATCGCCGTAGTACGTGAGCGCGAGGGTTCGCGGGATCGGTGTCGCGGTCATGATCAAGACGTCGGTGTCGCCGGCCCCCTTGCCGCTGAGCGCGATGCGCTGGTGCAGCCCGAACCGGTGCTGCTCGTCGATCACCGCGAGGCTGAGGTCCGCGAAGGTCACGCCTTCTTGCACCAGCGCGTGCGTGCCGATCACCAGGTCGAGCGATCCGTCGGCGGCCGCCTTGACCACGCGTTCGCGGTCCGTGCCCGTGACGCTCCCGGAAAGCAGCGCGTAGGTGAGCGACGGCGCGGATGCGTCGGCCGTGCCGAACAGCGAGCCCTGGTCGGTCGGGCGCCCGTCGGGATGCTCGAGGTACGGCGCCGCGCCGACGCCCGCGAGCAATGCGGTCACCGAACGCAGGTGCTGGCCGGCGAGGACCTCGGTCGGCGCCATGATCGCCGCCTGATGGCCCGACGCGATCGCGACGAGACACGCGTGGACCGCGACGAGCGTCTTGCCCGACCCGACGTCGCCTTGCAGCAACAGGTTCATCGGCTGCGGCGCGGCCATACGCTCGTCGACGTCGGCGATCGCTCGGCGTTGGGCATCCGTCGGCTCGAACGGCAGCGTCGCATCGAACGCATCGAGCAGCCGGCCGCGGGCCGAGTGGGCGATCCCCGTGCGTTCGGCGGCGAGCCGGCGCCGCCGGAACCCGACGCCGAGCTCCAGCGTGAACAGCTCGTCGAACTTCAGCCGTTCCCGCGCGATCTCGAGCTCGCGCTGGTCGTCGGGGAAGTGGATCCACCGCAGCGCCTGATCGCGATCGGTGAGCGACTCGGCAGCGCGCAGGTCGGCGGGGATCGGATCCGGCAGCGGCGGAAGCTGCTCGAGGGCGCGCCACACGAGCTCACGGATCGTCCGGGGACTGATGCCTTCGGCGGCGCGGTGGACCGGCGTGATCCTTCCGGTGTGCACGAGGTCTTGCTCGTCGCTGCGCAAGACCTCGATCTCCTGGTTCGCGAGCTGCAACCGATGCCGGTACAGCTGCGCCGTTCCGGAGACGGCGACCTCCATCCCCTCGCGGTACAGGCCGGCGGCCCATGGCTGGTTGAAGAACGTCAGGTCGAGGAACCCCGTGCCGTCGCCGATCGTGACCGTCACCATCGCCTGGCGGCGCCGGGTCTGACGCTTCTTGACCGACCGGACCGTTGCGATCACGGTCGCGAACGCGTCGATCTTCAGCTCGCCGATAGGCAGCACGCGCGATCGGTCGATGTAGCGACGTGGATAGTGGTGCAGGAGTTGTCCGACCGTCTCGATGCCGAGCGAGTCGGCCAGGACCGCGTGGGCCTCCGGGCCTTTGGACCGGCCCATCCGCCGCGTCGCGAGGCGCGGGTCGATCGCCGCGACGGGGTCGCCGGTCCTCAGTGGCATCGGGCGCCCTCCACGTTCCCGGGTTCTACCATGCCCGCATGACAACGAGCCGGCTTCGCGTCGCGACGGCGATGCTCGTCCTGGTCGCCGCCACCGCATGCACGTCCGGCGGATCGCCGACGGGAACGGCCGCCCCGTCGTGGCCCGCGTCGGCCGATGCCCTGCCCTCGATGGACCCGACCGCCTTCAAAGACTTGATCGCGCAGCAGAAGGGCCACCCGGTGCTGGTCAATATCTGGGCGTCCTGGTGTGACCCGTGTATCGCCGAGGCGCCCGACCTCGTCGCCGCGCACCAGAAGTACGGCGATCGCGTGCGGTTCATCGGCGTGGACGTGCAAGACGATCGCTCCGGCGCCACCGACTTCATCGCCCAGCATCAGGTGCCGTACCCGAGCGTCTTCGACCCCTCGAACGCGATCGCGGTCTCCTACGGGCTCTTCAGCCCGCCCGACACCTTGTTCTTCAACGCCAACGGCGATCTGGTGAAGACCATCCCCGGACAGATCCCCCGAGACGAGCTGATGGCGAACCTGCAGGCCATCGCGGGCTGACGACAGGCCTTTGGTACCCTGGCCAGCCTATGGCAGCCGTCTGTGACATCTGTGGGAAGAAGCCCTGGTTCGGCAAGGCCGTCACGTTCTCGCACAAGCGGAACAACCGGCGGTGGGACCCGAACGTCCAGCGCGTCCGCGCGCTGATCAACGGCTCGCCGAAGCGCGTCAACGCCTGCACGAGCTGCATCAAGGCCGGCAAGGTCGTTCGCGCGGCCCGCGGCTGAGCGCCGCCCCGGCTCGCCTCACCCGATGATCGCGTTGGCGAAGCGGTATCCCGCCTTGCCGTCCTGCTTCGTCCGATACATCGCCTCGTCGGCGCGCGCGACCACCGATGCGGCAGACTCGCCGAGCGAGCCGATCGCGACCCCCACGCTCGCGGTGACGGTTGCCACGCCGGCGGCGACCGCGATCGGCTGACCGACCGCCTGGACGACGCGCGTCGCGATCTTCTCCGCATCGTCTGGGGAGGCGAGGTTCTCGCACAGGACGACGAACTCGTCGCCCCCGAGGCGGGCCACGATGTCGCCGGGGCGGATCACCGACTCGAGGCGACGGGCGGTCTCGGTGAGCACGCGGTCCCCCGCCTGGTGCCCGAACACGTCGTTCACATCCTTGAACCCATCGAGGTCCATATAGAGGACGGCGAGCGCCCGGCGGCCACGCTCCGCGCGATAGACCGCGCGCACGAGCAGCTCGTCGAAGAGCTTGCGGTTCGCGAGTCCGGTGAGCGGGTCGTGCGTCGCCTGGTGCTCGAGCTGGTCCTCGTGGAGCTTGCGGACGGTCGCGTCGCGGGCGATCACGGTGAACATCTCGACGCCGTGGACAGATGTGGAGGTGAGGGAAACGTCCACAGGAACCGTCGAGGTGTCCTTGCGCTGCGCCTCGACCATGTGCTCGCGCTCCTCCCAGCGGACGTCGTGCAGGCCTCCGCTCTCCTGCGAGACGGCGAGGGCGGGTATCAGGTCGCCGAGCGGACGGCCGACGAGCTCCGACTCCGTCCACGAGAACAATTGCTCGGCGGCGGGGTTCGCCGATTCGATGTGCCCGACGGCGTCGGCGGTGACGATCGCCTCGACCGCGCTGTCCATCACCGCTTTCGCGCGCGCCTCCGATGCCGCCAGGTCGATCCCGAGTCGTGTGGCGAGGTCCAAGGCGGCGACACGCGAGCGGCCGAGCAACAGGAGCACCATCGCGATGACGAGCGTCACCGCGGCGCCGCTGGCGAAGGGGGCCCACGGGTAGCGGAAGGCATCGGGCGCGAACGCCTTCGTGGCCACGAGGTCGACGGTCCACGGCGTCCCGTCGATCACGTCGGGATAGGACGGCGAGACGATCTCCCGTTCGTCGCCGGTCGACGCCGAGGGCCCCGCCGCGGTTCCGAGAACCGCGCCCTGGGCGCCCCATCGCACCGATGCGAGGATCCCGGTCGACGGGGTCCCCAACATCTCGCGCGCAAGGATCGACGGGTCCAGCGTGGCGCCGGCCCAGCCGACGAAGCGGCCGTCGCGATGCACGGGAACGACCAGCTGCATGCGCATCTGCCGATACGGGTTGGCCTTCGGCGGCGTCATCGTGAGCCCACCGTTGCGCCCGGCCTGCTGCAGCGCCTCACTGGCGCTGGGGTCCGCGGCAAGATCGCTGTGCAGCAGGGTCGGCGCCGCGGTGATCGGGGCGACCATGGCCACCGGATAGTTCCAGACACCAGGGGTGTTGGCGCGGTGCCGCTCGATGAACTCGAGCCCGATGACGGCCGGATGCGCGTCCGTCAGCTCCAGCGAGTCGGCGAACCGAGCGAACTGCGCCGGGGTCGGGTCAGCCACCTCGAAGAATCCCCGCGTCACGGTGAGCATCCGGCGATACGCGCGCACCGTGTCCGCAACGCGTGCGCGCTGCGTCGCCGTCGCGTCGAGGAACCGAGCCTGCGCGGCGTCCTGCCGGTCCGCGCCCCAGGCCGACGCGCCGACGAAGGACAGCGTCATCCCGATCGCGAGCGCCGCGATCGCAGCGAAGATCAACGAGCGGCCCCGCTTGCGGTGCTGCTCCTTCGCCGCCTCGAACGTGAGGCCTTTGCGCATGCGTTCCTCCGCGCCGCACCCGTTGCGGCGCACCCACGAAGCGTCGACCGGTCGCGCGGCCGACTTGACGGCCGCGACGTCCCATCCGGAGGTGGGCGCACCGGACTAGTCCCGTCGCCCGGAACCATTGCGCCGGAAGGAGAGTTCGTACTCAGGCGCCGCGACCGGGCGGGACGGTGCCTTCAGATACACTTGGCGCGTTCTCCACTCCCCGAAGCGCCGGGATGGCGTCTTCGTTCCGATCCGAGGAGGCCCACGTGTCGCAGATGTTCGATAACCCCTCCCCAGATGAGCTCCGGGCGTTCACCGAGGAGATGCCGGAGGCGCGCATCTCGGGGTTCGGCAACGTCAACGTGCAGACCACCGTGCTGTCACGGTCGGCCGGATCGACCTATGTGGTCGACCGCGAGTCCAGCGGCAAGACGATGAGCCGCGCCGACTACGACAAGATCGCCGCGGCGCAGGAGGCCTACATCGGCCAGCACGACATGATCGTGATCGACGGCTACATCGGCAACGATCCCGCCTTGCGCTCGGCAGCCCGCCTGGTGATGGAGAAGCGCTACGCCAACATCGCCGGCATGCAGCAGAAGCTCTATTTCGAGCGCAGCGACGGCGCGGAGCCCGAGGTGCAGGTCATCTACACCCCCGGCCTGAAGGCGGAGGGGTACCCCGACGACCGCGTGATCGCGGTCGACCTCGATTCGTACACGACGCGCGTGCTCAACTCCGACTACTTCGGCGAGTCGAAGAAGGGCGGCCTGCGTATGTGGAACGACATCGTCTACGGCAAGGGCGGCCTCGCCCTGCACGCCGGGCTCAAGGTGATCCCGACGGCCGCCGGCGACAAGGTCTTCATGATCATCGGGCTGTCCGGCACGGGCAAGACCACGACCACGTTCACGACGCAGAACGGCTCGCGCCCGATCCAGGACGACTTCGTCGGGCTGATGCCCGGCGGCAAGGCCTTCGGCACCGAGAACGGCTGCTTCGCGAAGACGTTCGGTCTGGACCCCGACTTCGAGCCGTCGATCCACGGCGCGGTGGTCAAGCCGACGACCTACCTCGAGAACGTTTATCAGGACGACGACGGAACCGTCGACTTCTTCAACGAGCACTACACGAAGAACGGCCGGGCGGTCTTCGAGATGCAGGACCTGCTCGCGTTCGAGGACGCACGGAACGTCGGGCCCGTCGACTATCTGCTGATCCTCAACCGCAACGAGAACATCATCCCGGCGGTCGCGAAGCTGAACCTCGAGCAGGCGGCGGCGTTCTTCATGCTCGGCGAGACGACGGGCACCGCGGCGGGCGGGGCGGCGGAGGAGGGCAAGTTCTTGCGCGTGCCCGGGACGAACCCGTTCTTCCCGTTGCCGCACGGCCTGCAGGGCAACCGGTTGCTGGAGCTGCTGGCCACGCACCCGATCGAGACGTACCTGCTGAACACCGGCCGCGTCGGCGGCAAGGACGGCGACGACCGATCCAAGAAGCTGCGGATCCCGGACACGTCGGCGTGCGTCAAGGGCATCGCCGAGCAGACGATCGTCTTCGACGAAGACCCCGACTTCGGCTACCAGGTCGCGGCAACGGTGCCGGACCTCGACGACACCGAGAAGCTCCAGCCACGGCGCCTGTACGAGGCGCAGGGTCGCGGCGAGGAGTACCGCGGGATCGTCGAGCGGCTCAAGAGCGAGCGGGTGACCCACCTGCAGCAGTTCACGCAGCTGTCCGAAGACATCATCAAAGCCGTCGGCTGAGACCGAGCGTCACGACGTGGGAGGCCGGGGCTCGTCCCCGGCCTCGTCGCGTGAACCCTCCCCCGACCACGCGTCGCGCGCACCGAGGAACCACGCCGCGAGCAGCTGCATCGCGCCGAGGGCCAAGAAGACGATGAACAGCCAGCCGAACTGGCTCGCGTCGTCCGTGTAGGCGCGCCCAACCGTGTGGATCGTGCCGAAGAGCACGAACATCCCCGACGCGAGCAGCCACGTCCCGACGCGCCCGGTGACGAACGCCGCGAACAACAGCTCGTCGGCCACGTCCGTCGTTCGGACCGGGTGCCGGATCCAGTAGACGGCCGAGCGGACGCCGAGCGCCGCGAAGACGATCGCGAACACGAGCTCCGCGGGCGCGATCTGGGCGCCGAACACCGAGACCGCAAGCGTGCTCATGAGGTAGGCGCTCGCAGCAGCTCGCGAACCTCTGCGTCGCCCACCTGCCGGAAGTCGGCGTAGTACTGCCCCACCGCGCGCAGGTCGCTCGGCGTCAGCACGGCCACGACCTCGTCGAACGCGTCGCCGACCCGGCGCTCGACGCCCATCGGGGCGACGGGTACGGCGAGGACGACGCGCCGCGCGCCGGCGTGCCGCGCCCACAACCCCGCGGCACGCGCCGTGCTGCCGGTCGCTACGCCGTCGTCGACGACGACCGCGGTCATCGCGCGCACGTCGACCGATGCCCCGTACGCTTCGGCGCGACGCGCGACCTCCGTCTCGACGCGCGCCGACTCGCGCGCGAGCCACCGGTCGCCGACCGACAACGCAGACACCACGTCTGGTTCGAGCACGCGCACGCCCGGCGCGACGGCGCCGATGCCGAGTTCGGGGTTGTGCGGCGCGCCGAGCTTCTTCGTCACGACCACGCCGAGCGGCAGCGCGAGACGCGCCGCGACGCGCGCCGCGACGACCACGCCGCCGCGCGGGATCCCGAGCACCGCCGCGGGCGGATCGATCACGCCCCCGAGCGCGTCGGCGAGCGCGTCGCCTGCATCGCGGCGATCGAGGAACGCGGGCATCGGCATCCCCCCATCATCCGGCGTTGCGTCGGCCGTCGCCCGGGCCGTAGCATGTGCGCTCGTCCACGCCGAGGAGGCCGGATCCATGGTGCACGCGTACGTCCTGATCCAGACCGAGGTCGGCAAGGCCGCCGCCGTCGCGTCCGAAGTCCGATCCGCGCCGGGCGTGACCGAGGCTGAGGACGTCACGGGCCCGTACGACGTGATCGTCCGGGCCGAGGCCGAGACGGTCGACGATCTCGGCAAGCTCGTCGTGGCGCGCATCCAGTCGGTCGAGGGCATCACCCGCACGCTCACCTGTCCGGTCGTTCACCTGTAAGGCGCGCTACGCACCTTCGTGCAGCTCAGGAACGTCGATGCGCTTGGCGCGTTCGGCCTCGAACCGTTCGACCGCGAGGTCGAGCAGCTTCGTGACGAGGTCGGGATAGGCCAGGCCGCTCGCCTCCCACAGCTTCGGGTACATCGAGATCGACGTGAAGCCGGGGATCGTGTTGATCTCGTTCAACCACACGGTGTCGCCCTGTACGAAGCAGTCGACGCGCGCCATGCCTGCGCACGCGATCGTCGTGAACGCCGTCACGGCCAGTTGCTGGACCCGCGCGGCGAGCGCGGGATCGAGCGGCGCGGGGATCTCCAGCCGAGCCCCCTGCTCGTCGAGATACTTCGCGTCGTAGTCGTAGAATGCGTGGCCCTCGGGCACGATCTCGCCGCAGACCGACGCGACGGGATCGTCGTTGCCGAGCACGGCGCACTCGATCTCACGGACCGGCTCGATGCCGTGCTCGATAACGATCTTGCGCTCGAACCGGAACGCGGTGGCGATCGCGGCCGGCAACTCGCCGGCCCCGACCACCTTGGTGATCCCGACGGAGGAACCGAGCGACGCCGGCTTCGTGAACAGCGGGAACCCCAGCGCGGCGGCGCGTGCGAGCACACCGTCCTCGTCGTCCAGCCACTCGGGCTCGCCCACGACGACGTACGGGACAACGGGCAGGCCGGCCGCGGCCCACAGCGCCTTCTGCATCGCCTTGTCCATCCCGAGCGCGCTCCCGAGCACACCCGCGCCGACGTAGGGCACCCCCGCGACCTCGAGCAGCCCCTGGATCGCGCCGTCCTCGCCCCGGGGACCGTGCAGCACCGGGAACACCACGTCGACCTCGGAGCGCGAGCCGTCCGCGCGCACGAGTGCGGGCGTGCCGTCGTCGCCGGCGAGCCGCACGAGCGACGCCGCATCGGCTACGACCTCGGGCATCCGGCCGGTATCGGCGGGAAGCGCCGGCGCGCCCGGCATCACGAACCACCGGCCGTCTCGTGCGATCCCGATCGGCACGACCTCGACGTCGTCGCCCTCGAGCGCATCGATCACCGAGCGTGCGGACAGACAGCTGATCTCGTGCTCCGACGAACGTCCGCCGAACAGCACCACCACGCGGCGTCGTGCCATCGCGGCGAGCCTACCGGCTCGCCCATATCGATGGATACGAGCCGCGAAGCGCCTCGACGTCGGCGGTCAGCACCGCCATCAGCTCGTCGGTCAGCGCGCGGACGCCGGCGTGGTCCTCGATCGAGACGCCCCTGCCGGTGACGTCGAGGGGCTCGCCGACCCGCACCCAGATCGGGCGCCGTGGCCGCAGCGACCCGGGGCCGGACTTCTGCCATACGGGCGCCGACCCCCAGCTCACCAACGGCAGGATCGGCACGCCGGCGGCTAACGCGAGGCGAACCGTGCCGGTCTTGCCTTCCATCGGAAGCCCGTCGGAGCGACGGGTCACGGTCCCCTCCGGATAGACGACGACCACCTGGTTGGCGCGCAGCGCGGCCTCGGCGTTGCGCAGCGGGCTCCGATCGCCGGTCCCACGCGCGACCGGGATCTGCCCCGTCCCGCGCATCGCCCACCGGATCGCGAACGCGCGGAACAGGTCGTCCTTCGCGAGGAACCGCGGCCGGCGCTTGGCGCGCACGACGGCGTAGGCGTTGACGAGCGGATCGAGGTAGGACGCGTGGTTGCACGCGATCAGCACCGGGCCGCTCGCCGGGATGCGGTCCAACCGTTCGAACCGCCACTCGAACCACGCGCGCAGGAACGGGAAGACCGTCCAGCGGATGCCCGTGAACCACGGCTCGAAGGAGTCAGCCAGCGTCGGGCTCCTCATCGGGACCGACGCGGCGAAGCGCTGCCCACGCGAGCGGCAGGGCGCCCGCGGCGATCAGCAGCTTGATCGTGTCGCCGACGACGAACGGGTACAAGCCATAGGTCAGCGCGGTCTGGACATCGACCCCGAGCGAGTGCATCAGCCACGGGATCCCGCACGCGTAGATCACGAGCTCGCCGAAGAACATGGCGCTGACCGATGAGCGGAACGACCGGTCCCACCCCTGACGCGCCAGCCACCCGACGAGCGCCGCCGTAAGGAGGAAGCCCCAGAGATATCCAGCAGACGCGAAGCCGGCCCCGAGCACATGCATGCCGACGTCGTGGCCGCCTTCGACGTTTCGCGCCAGGACCGGCAGGCCCGCCACCGCGGCCACAAGGTAGAGCCCGACCGTCGCCGCCCCCAACGCCGGCCCGTAGGCGGCCCCGACGAGCAACACGCCGAGGGTCTGCCCGGTGATCGGCACCGGTGTGAACGGCAGATAGACGGTGAACTGTGCGAGCCCGGCGATCAGCACGGCGCCCGCAACGGCGCACGCCGCCTGGAACGCCAGCCGCGAGCGCCCCCGCGCAGCCGTCGGCGCGAACCGCAGTGCCAGCGTCGTCATCGGTCCCCTCCCGCCCGGAAGCCCGAGAGGCTATCGCATCGCGTGGGCTAGGCTTGCTCGGTGCGCGCGATCGTCCTGCCGGTCAAATCGCTCGACGAGACGAAGGCGCGGCTGCGCTCCGTGCTCGCACCGATGGAACGGGCGGCGCTGACCCTCGCGATGCTCGAGGACGTCCTCGATGCCGCGCTCATGGTGCCCGGATGGGAAACGTGGGTGATATCGCCCGACGAGAGCGTGCTCGAGGTCGCGGCGATCCGCGGCGCGGTGACGCTCGTCGAGGACGAGCCGCCGCTCGGCCAGGCGATCCGTCAGGTGGAGGACGAAGCCGAAGCGCGCGGCGCCGACGCCCTGGCGGTCCTGCTGCCCGACACGCCGCTCGTGACCACCGCGGTGCTGACGCGCACCGTTCATACGCTCGGCCCGGTGGTGATCGCGCCCGCCGCCGACGAACGCGGCACGAACCTGTTGCTCCGACGGCCGCCGACCGCGATCGCCGCGCATTTCGGCCCGGACTCCTTCCGACGCCACGTCGAGGCCGCGGCCGAGGCCGACCTGCCGCTCGCGGTGAGCGAGCGTCCCGAGCTCGCGTTCGACCTGGACGCCCCGGACGATATCCTCACCGTGCTCCGAAGCTCGCGGCCCACGCGCACCCGGGCGGTGCTGCAAGATCTCGGGGCCGATGAACGGCTCGACACCCGCGCCAGCGGGACATGAGGAGGCGGCGGTGCAGGGAACGGTCAAGACCTACGACACGGACTCGCGCACGGGGTCGCTGCTGACGGACGATCGCGCGGAGATCGCGATCGACGAGCGTTCGTTCGGCGACCCGCCGGCGCGGTTCCTGCGGATCGGGCAACGCGTGCGGTTCGAGGTCGAAACGGCGTCGGAGGGCGCGGTCGCGCGCGACCTGCACCTCGTGACGTTCTGAGAGAGCGGCGCTACGCCGAGCTGAGCACTTGCCCGCGGAATTCCTTGCCCGCGGTGAACGAGGGAAGGTCGCGCGCCGGCACGACGATCGGCACGTCCGGCTTGCGGGGATTGCGAGCGATCCGTTCGTTGCGGTGTTTACGCTCGAACGTGCCGAAGTCGGCGAGCGTGACGCGTTCGCCGTCGACCACGGTCTCGCGGATCACGTCGATCGACGCGTCGACGACACGTGCGACCTCGGCTTTCGAGACTCCGGTGCGCTTCGCGACCTCTGCGACCAACCCGCCCTTATTCATGGCGTACCCTCCGCTTCCCCTCGGCGCTCCCCTCGGAAAACCGTTGCCACGCTACCTCTTCCCGGCGACGAAGGTCAAACCGCTCCCGACGCGCGTCGCGGTTCGTTGTTAGCATGCGATGACGTCACGATGGCCCGTGGTGTAACGGCAGCACGGCTGACTCTGGATCAGTTGGTCTTGGTTCGAATCCAGGCGGGCCAGCAATTCACCGCGCGTGCGCGCGATCGCGCGCCTCATCAGCCGCCATTGTCGTAGCCGGGGTACTGCTTCAACACCAACGGCGGACGCGGTTGTCCGTGGAAGTCGAACGCCTTGTCGAGCATATGGAGCTGCGTCGCCGTCTCGCGCACCGTTGGACGCGCGTCGGGCCATCCGTCCGTCAACGGGTTCAACCGCTGATGACCGAGGAACCGATCCTCGACGATCCGTAGGAAGGCGTCGAAGCTCAGCGTCTGGTGGTCGATGTAGCCGGGCTTCGCCCACGGACTCACCATGAACGCCGGCACGCGGAACCCGTAGCCGTTCTGATCGACCACCGGCGGCGGCACGTGATCGTAGAAGCCGCCCCAGTCGTCCCACGTCACGAAGATCGCCGTATGCAGCCACTGGTCGCGAGGACCGTTCTCGACCGCGTTGATCAGGCCGGTGACGTAGGCCTGCCCCTTGGAGATGTCGTCCGGCGGATGGTCGCCCGCGTCCTTGACCGGCACGATCCACGACACCGACGGCAGGTTGCCCTGCTGGGCCATCGCGTAGAAGTCGTTGTTGGGGCGGATGTTCGCGAACTGGCCCGTCGCCTGCGTCGCGAGGAACCCCGGCAGCGGGTCCTGCACGTCGGCCGTCACCGGACCCGTGAGGCCACCGCACGGCGGCGTGACGCACGATCCGGAACCGACGAAGTACCCCCAGCTGACGCCCGCCTTGTACAGGAGCCAGGTGATCGGCGCCCAGATGTACGGCCGCGGATACTGGTCGGCCTCGGAGGCCCGCCACGTCGCGCCCTCCCATTGGTTGTCGTAGGCCGACGCGGGGTGAAAGACCAACTCCGAACGACACGACATCGCGTCGTGCAGGTTCGGGCACCACGCGGACCACCCGGAGACCAGGAACAGGTGCGACGGCAGGGTCCACGAGTCGACGGGCGCGAACATGTGGTCGAACAGCGTGTAGTGGTCGGCGTAGTCCCAGTAGTTCGGGATCTCGCGGCGCGTCTTGTACCCCATGATGTCGGGCTGCCCCTGCGGTCCGGGCGTCGCCTCGGGACACGGCGGCGTGCTCGGGTGGAGCATGCACCCGTTCTTATAGGTGTCGAGCGCCTGGATGAACCCGTCCATCTTGCCGTTGTCGTAGGACATCACCGACGCCTTGTGGCCGTGCGGGCCGCCCTGATCGATGTAGTTGGTGTCGTGGTACGGAGTGGCGCACCCGCCCGTCGGCATCGGCTGACACACCGTGGGCTTGCCGTTCTTCATCGGGATCCCGTCGGCGCCCGGGTAGGTCCCGAAGTACTCATCGAAGCTGCGGTTCTCCATCACGATGAAGACCAAGTGATTGATGTTGTCGATGCCCTTCGACGGAACGATCGGTGCGCTGTCGTCCGCGGCCGGCTGGTGCTTCGGCGGATGGGTCAGCGGCTGCAGGTCGACGCCCTTCGGCGCGACCGAGGCATCGGGCGGCAACGCGCCGTCGGGCCACGTGGGCACCTGCGGCGACCCAACGGGCGTCGCCGCCGACGCCGACGCCGACGCCGAGGTCGGCGCGCCGGCCGACGTGTCGGACCCGGGCGATCCGGTGGTGCACGCGACCGCGATCACGCCGAGCAATGTCACCGCCGTGACCGACCGCATAAGCCCACGAGGCGCGTGACGTGTCATCGCTATGGCGGGTTCGGGTTCAGCACGAGGTCGGGGATCGGCTTCTGGTTGAAGTCGAACTCCTTGCGCAGGTCACCGAGGATCGGAAGATTCTCACGAACCGTTTGCCGCGGATCGGGCCAACCCATGTTCTGCCCGTTGAGACGCTGGCCGTTCAAGAAGCGATCTTCGATGAGCTTGAGGTAGGCGTCGAACGACAGCGTCTGGTCGTCGATGCTGAGATCGTGGTCTGCCCATCGGCTGATCAGGAATCCCGGCACTCGGAACCCGAACCCCGCGGCGTCGATGACCGGAGGCTTGACGTGGTCGTAGAAGCCGCCCCAGTCGTCCCACGTCACGAAGATCGCCGTGTGGTTCCACTGCTGCTGCGGTCCTTGCATCACCGCGTTCACGACCTGTGTCACCCAGGTCTGCCCTTCGGACACCGGGTGCGTTGGGTGTTCGCTGTTCTCGCGATACGGCACGATCCATGACACCGCCGGCAGCGTTCCGGACGCCGCGCGCTGGAAGAAATCGGGGTACGTGCGGATGTTCGACTCCTGACCGTCATAGGCGATCGTGCGGAAGGCGGCGATCGGCATGAATGCCCCCGGCGTGTCGTTGGGGCCGGGATCGGCCGGGCACGGTTCCTGCAGGCACGTGTCCGGACCGACGTAGTACGCCCAGTCGACGTTGTACCGGTGCAGCAGCCACGTGATATCCGCCCAGCGGTACGGCATCTTGTTCTCCGGCAAGATGGGCGGTCCTCCCCACAGGGGCGGGTTCCCGGCGTTAGCGACGCAGCTGCTCGCGTCGGGGTCTGGCGTCGTCAGGTTCGTGCACGTTGCCGACCACGCCGAGGTGAGGAAAAGGTGCGACGGCAGCGTCCACGAGTCCGTCGGGGCGAACAGCCGATCCTGCAGCACGTAGTGCTTCGCGTAGGCCCAATAGTTCGGGATCTCCTGCGCGGTGTGGTAGCCCATCACGTCGGGGGCCCCTCCCTGCGTGTCGGCGAGCGCTTTCTCGCATTCCACGCTCATGAGCTCGGGAGTGCACGCGCGAAGCCGATCAAGGGCGGTGATGAAGCCGTCCATGTTCCCGTTGTCGACGTCGTGCATGGCGGCCCACTGGCTGTGTGGACCGCCGACGTCGTAGACCCCGGTGTCGTGGAACGGTGGCCAGCAGGTGCCCTGATGGTCCGGCTCGCATGTCGCGAACGATCCGTCCGGGTTCCGTGGAAGGCCATTGGCACCCGGGAACGTCCCGAAATAATGGTCGAACGATCGGTTCTCCTGCACGACAAAGATGATGTGGTTGATGTTCTTGAAGCCGAGCGCCGGGTCGATCGGCTTGGCGTCTGCGGGCGAGATCGTGACGGTGACGGGCCCCGTCGTGCTCGTCGCTGTTCCGGTGGCGCCGCTATCGGATGGTGACGCGTCGGTGGAGCCGCCGGTCTGACATGCGACTGCGCCGACGGTGGCCATCGCCACCGCCAGGAGAAGGATGAGCCCGCGCTTCAACCGGAGCGGTGGTGGCATGGGCCCGGATGCTAGCAGCGCCGTCTGGGAGCCCGGCGGCGGACGGCTACGATTGTCCGGGCATCTTCACGCGCGGAAGGAGACGATCGATGAAGTCCACCTCGATCCGGGTGACCTTGATCCCGGGCGACGGCATCGGCCCGGAGGTCGTGACCGCTGCGCGCCGGATCATCGAGGCGACCGGGGCGCCAGTCGCGTGGGACGAGCAGCGCGCGGGCGCGGACGTCTTCCGCGAGGGACTCCCGAGCGGCGTCCCGGACGAGACGATCGCGTCGATCAGCGAGACGCGGGTCGCCTTGAAGGGGCCGCTCGAAACACCCGTCGGCTTCGGTGAGAAGTCGGCCAACGTCACGCTCCGCAAGCTGTTCGAGACCTACGCGAACGTTCGGCCCGTGCGCGAGATGCCCGGAGTGACCACCCCGTACTCGGGGCGCGGGGTCGACCTGGTTGTCGTTCGCGAGAACGTCGAGGACCTCTATGCAGGCATCGAGTACATGCAGACCCCCGGCGTCGCCCAGGCGCTCAAGCTGATCAGCGCCAAAGGTTCGGAGAAGATCGCCCGGTTCGCGTTCGCATACGCGCGCTCGGAGGGACGCACCAAGGTGGCGTGTGCGACGAAGGCGAACATCATGAAGTTCTCCGAAGGAGAGATGAAACGCGCCTTCGAGAAGGTCGCGCCGGACTACCCGGACATCGAGTCCTGGCACGTGATCGTCGACAACGCGGCGCACCAGCTCGTGAAGAGACCGGAACAGTTCGAGGTGCTCGTCACCACGAATATGAACGGCGACATCCTGTCCGACCTCACGAGCGCCCTGATCGGCGGACTCGGATTCGCGCCGAGCGCCAATATCGGCAGCGAGGTCGCGATCTTCGAGGCGGTCCACGGGTCGGCGCCGAAGTACGCGGGCAAGGACGTGATCAACCCGACCGCGATGATCCTGTCCGGCGTGCTCATGTTGCGCTACCTCGGTCTACTCGACGAGGCGGCCGCGATCGAGCACGCGGTGTTCGTCACGCTCGAGTCCGGCATCCTCACCGGCGACGTCGTCGGCTACGACCGAGGCACCCCGACCAGCGCCTACGCCGACGCGATCATCGACAACCTCGGCAAACGAACCGAGAACTGGACGATCCGCGAGACGACTCCGATCGAGCTGCCCCAGCTCGACCCCGCGCCGGACTATGTGCGGCCGAAGGAGCGGGCGGTCGTCGGGCTGGACGTCTTCGTCGAGTCACCGCTACCGGCCGCCGAGCTCGGGGCGTCGCTGATGGAGCTCACCCAGAACACCAAGCTCTCGCTCAAGATGATCAGCTCGCGCGGCACGAAGGTGTTCCCGCCGACCGGCAGCTTCACCGAGACCGGCGATCATTTCCGGTGCCGGTTCATCATCAAGCAGGATCCGGGGAACCTGCCCGACGAAGACGTCCACGAGCTGCTCGAGCGGATATCCTCCGCGCACCGCTGGATGCATATCGAGAAGCTGCAGGAGTTCGACGGAGAGCTCGGCTTCACCCGCGACCAGGGCGAGAACTAACCCGTCGGCGGAGTCGTGATGACCTGGGTCGTCGGCGGCGGCTCGTGCGGCGTCGTGCCGCTCCCGGGGACTTGCCACACCGTGACGCCGCCGACGTCGGTGCCGTCGACGCCGAGCACGTCCTTCATCAGCGCGATGATCTCGGGCGGGACGGGGTTCTCCGCAATCACTTCCCTGACCTGCCGCTCGTCGATGAAGAACCGCACCGCATTCGGTCCGGGGAGGTAATGCCCGGGTTCGGTCAGAACCATCCCGAGGCCCGCCATGTCGTGCCCGATCGGATGGATCGGACCGATGTACGTGCGCCCCAACCGAAAGTCGAAGTTCGTCGACGTCTGCCAGTCCATGTCGCTCCCGAGCTGATAGGGCATCGCGAGGACGACGTCGTCGTGGCCGATGTACTGCGTGTACTCCCCGCTCGTGAAGAACGGCGGGACGGTCTGCGTCCCGTGGTACGTGGGCTCGATCGAGAGGTTGGTCGACAGCGCGACGATCCCGAGGGCGGCGATCGCGTACCTGGTCCACGCCCATCGGCCTGAAGCGGCGGCGACCCAGATCGCGGTGAGGATCGCCAGCGACATGAACAGATAGAGCGGGAACCGGTCGGGGGTCGCATGCTGGATCAGCGGCGCTTCGAACAACCATTTCCCGGGCAGGGCGCCGATCGACCTCCCCGCGATGTGCAAGGTCGGACCCATCGCCAGCACGGCGACCAGCAGGGTGAACCCGGTGAGCAGCCACGCCCACCACTGACGCCAGAACTGCACCGTGAACCACACCAGCACGACGACCAGCAGCAGGCCGATGTAGCCGGTGTTGTTCTGCTGCAGGACGGGGAACTTCTCGCTGAGCGAGAGGAAGCGTTGACCGCCGAAGCGCCCGTACTGAGACGGCACGATGTAGCTCAGCAGGTCCATCGAGTTGATGTCCGGCGCGCGGATCGCGTGGTCCGGCGGCGGATCGTACTGCAGCCGCCGGAGGATCGGTAAGACGAGCAGGCCGCAGATGGCGTACGACGCCGCCATAAGCGGGATCGTCCACAGCAGCCGTTTCTTGACGACCATCGGGGCGACGATCAGTGCCCCGAGGAAGGCGAATCCGCCGAACAAGGTCATCGTCGCGAAGACCTCGGTGGACGTCGAGAACTGGCCCGCGAGGACAAGGGCCAACAACAGGACGAACGCGATCCGTCCGATCGAGCTCTCGACCCGCCGGATCACGAGGTACACCGCGAGCGGCACGAAGAAGATCAACACGAGATTCAGCTGGGCGCGCATGTGCTGGTTCACGTATGTCGAGAACCCGAACAGGAACCCGCCGACGATCGCAGGCCAGAACTTGTGTGTGAGCCGGATGCACACGAGGTATGCGGCCCACGCGGCGAACGCCGGCGCGAGGATCATCAAGACGTTGACGGAGAACAAGCCGCCGAACGCCGCGGTGATCGGTTCGAACAACAAGGCCGGGCCCGGCAGGGTGGTGACCCACGCGAGGTGGACGCCTGCCGGCGCCCAGATCGTGTCGGTGTACAGCGGGTCGGCGCCGGTCCTGATCGCCTGGTGCATCCAGCTGAACGACCACTCGTACAGGCTGGTGTCGGGCAGGCACGCGCCGACGCACCGGCTCTCCAGGTCGCCGATCACCGGCAGCGCGAAGACGAGGATGGAGCTCACCACATACAAGAGGAACGCGAAGAGCCCACGCATGCGCGGGCCTCGTGTCCGGAACCAGCCGAAGACCCGTCGGACAACGCCGGATCGGTCGCCTTCGACGGCCTGAGACGGGGCTTCGGGGTCGGTGATCGCGCTGCTCGCGCTCAACATGGCGGCCCAGGATACCTGCGGCGCGGGCCGGAACCCGAGGTGAGGTGGTTGCTACACTCGACGCGGTCCGGCCCTCACGAGCCGGCCTCGACGTGTCCGGTCCCATCGTCTAGAGGCCTAGGACACCACCCTCTCAAGGTGGAGACACGGGTTCGAATCCCGTTGGGACTACCAAGGTCTCGAGCGTCGAAGACGTTTCGGGTAGAGGACGGCGACGTTCAGTCATTGGCCCCGCGCTTCTACTTCGCGAGTTGTCTTGCGATGACGCGGTCCCCTCGCCGCTTCCGGTACGCAACGTAGTCCGCCGCCCGCCGCCGCGACGCCTCCGGTACGGGCACCCCGAGCGCATCCATACGCTGGAACGACCACGCCTCGGCTGCGGCC
>Ga0136846_1222743_pt1 | contig 19385 bp, 6 predicted proteins | sample HopSoiMetagenom2_FD_96841 | JGI IMG/M metagenome (GOLD analysis project Ga0136846, IMG submission 96841) | Grasslands soil microbial communities from Hopland, California, USA - 2 Assembly 2016 (version 4) | ecosystem: Environmental > Terrestrial > Soil > Grasslands | place: USA: Hopland...
AACGACCCGGCATTCGACACCGTCCAGGTATCAGAGGCCTTCAACGGCGTGGCCGTGTAATCCCCGTTCCCACTCGACGGCGACGAGGTCACCGCCAACACCGGTGCGAGACCAGTGGTCGCCGGCAATGTCATGGCTACATCCAGCGATTTGCCGCCACGGTTGTTCACGAAACTCACCGGGGTCTGCGTCCGGCAGCTTGCCTGCTGCGGCGTGGTCAATGCGCAGGCTGGCAACGCCACCAGACGCAGCCGATCGCCGAAGGAACCACCGAACGCATTGCGGAACCCGCTGTAATCAAGGCTCACCGAGACCGTCGCCGCGGCCGTCGCCGCGTCGGTACGCGCCGCCGAGACGATAACCCCGCTGATCCCGGCCCGCTGGGCCGCCGCATGATCCGCGACCGTCACACGCACCGCGACCGGAGCAGGCGCCGCAGTGTCCGCCGCTCGCGCCGCACCAGCGGCGGGAAGCGACAAAGACACCGGCGTCCCCGCCGCATGGACGGCCGGGGCTCCGGCCGCGCTCAACATCACGTCCGCCGACGCTGCGGCCGGCCATACCGGAGCCGACACCGGGGGCACCGCCGGCCGCATGGGACGCGCCGCCGCCTTGCCGACCACCTTGTGACCCGGCACGGACGGCTCGGCGACCGGCGCATGCGGACGCCACTTCCCGACCGAACCGGGCGCTGCGCCCGCACCAGGAGACATCCCCATGACCGTCGTCGCGGCCACCGCCACGACCAGTATCCAAGCCACGACCGGCCGATGAGCGAGCCGCCCGGAAAACGGTGAAACCGAACGACGCGCCCCCATGGGACACCCCCAATGTCCTTCCGCGTCCACAACGCGACGACGACCCCGAATCGCCGATTTGTCAGCAGGCTAACAGGATGCGACTGACCGACTACAAGTCAGAGCTCTGATACTTTACCCAGTCTTTACCGCGAACCGTGGACGCGGGACGACAAGATCGAGCTTGAAGCGCGGATGGCCGCGGCGGGGTCGGAGGCAGCCGCGTTGCGTGGTGCGGTGGCTGCGCTGCTGCGGGAGCGCGGGGCACAGCAGGTGTTACTCGAAGCACTGGCCGACGGCGACGCCGAGCTGCAACTAGCACTCGCCGAGAGCATGGCGCTCGTGACCGGGCACTTCGAGGAGTTCGCCGGACTGCTCGGCGGTGTGCACGATGGGGTGCGGGACCTGCAACGGGCCGCGGTTGAGCAGCAGGCTGAGAACCAAACGCAAGCCGAACACCGCAGCCGGGTGCGAGAAGCATTGGATGAGATCCAGCCGGGCTTGCAGGACATATCCCGGCCGGCGGGTGAGACCGGGGTGGTCTACAACACGCTTCCGCCGGATACAGCAGCATTCACCGGCCGCCGAGCCGAGATCGGTGAAATCGTCACGCAGGTGGCGCGGGCGGCCGCGCACGCCGGGGTGGTGTCGATTCATGCGATCAACGGGATGCCCCGGAGTGGGCAAGAGCGGCCTCGCCGTGCACATCGCCCACTTGTTGGCCGACCGGTTCCCGGACCGGCAACTGTTCGTCGACCTGCACGCGCACACCGCCAGCAGGGCGCCGGCCGACCCGGCCGCGACCCTCGCGGGGTTGTTGACCGGGGACGGATTGGATCCGCGGCAGCTTCCCACCGGCCTGGCCGAACTCGCAGCACTCTGGCGCGCCCGGATGGCCGGGCGACGGGTGCTACTGGTGTTGGACAACGCTGCCAGCAGCGCCCAGATCTCGCCGCTGCTGCCGGGCGGCAAGGGCAGTTTGGTGCTGGTCACCAGCCGCCGGCATCTAGGCGACCTGCCTTATGCGGTCACAGAAGTCCTCATGGACGTCTTGCCTCCCGGGGACGCGGCGGCGATGTTCCTGCGCCTCGCCCCGCGGACGGCGGGCGCGGGGATGGTCCCTCCGGCCGGAACGGGTCCAGATGGCACCACACCTGCTCCCCGCCTGCGCGGGAATGGTCCGGCCTCGCCGATGGTCGTGGTCTTCATGCGACCCTGCTCCCTACCTGCGCTGAGATGGCCCCGAAGGCGCTCCCCCGCAGTGTTTGCCGCACTGCTGCTCCCCGCCTGTGCGGGGATGGCCCCAACATGCAGATACGAATCGCGTTCCGGTGCATGTGCTCCCCGCGCCTGCGCGGGGATGGTCCTCCCGTTCGGGGTGTAGATCCATTGCGCTGTCTCTGCTGCCCGCCCGCGCAGGGATGATCCCAGCGTCTTCAGGACCGGTGCGACGTCGGAGACCTGTTCCCCGCCCGCGCGGGGATCGTGCCTTCAACGGCGACACCGTCGTCGCGAACTCCATCTGCTCCCCGCCCGCGCAGGGATGGTCCCCGGTCGTAGGCATGGACGTCACCTTCACTGTCCTGCTCCCCGCCCGCGCAGGGATGATCCCGAATTCGACCAGGCCCGCCACGCCTACACCGACTGCTCCCCGCCTGCGTGGGGATGGTCCCTTCGGGTACGGCACGACCGGGCTGTACTCCGCCTGCTACCCGCCTGTGCGGGGATGGTCCCCCGGGCGACCCGGATCTTCCCGACGTGACGTTCTGCTCCCGGCCTGCGCGGGGATGGTCCCATCGAGGACAGCGCGACGCAATCCATTGCCGGCTGCTCCCCGCCTACGGGGGATGGTCCCGATGGCGTGGGTCTAGGCTCGGCCGCTCCGCTGCCCCAGGTCCGCGAAAGCGATCGAGGCATCGGCACTTGCCTCGTAGCGGGGCCAACAGGTCAGGTCAGCGTCCGCGGCCTCCAAGCCCCGGATCCGGCCGATCCAGCCGCCCGGACCCTCCGCCCGCAGCAGGTCGAAGGCGTCGGACCAGCCGACCGTGCCGAACAGGTCGACCAGCCGGGCCGCGCCGGCGGTCATCACCGCAACACCGGTCACCCCGTCGTGGAAACCGCCCATGACGGCCTTCATCGCGGCCTGCGGATCGGCACCGGCCACCCAGAAACCAGGCTCGCCCCCTAGCATCCGCCGCTGGACGGCCACCAGCTCCGCCACCCGTGCCTCCCGCTCGGCGGATCCAGTCGGCGCCGCCAGGACGGCACGGCGCGGAGTCAGGAAGAGGTTCTTGATACGGGGGTCGGTGACGGCTTGCGGCCCCCTCTCGGTCTCGACAGCGACCCAGGCGTCGCCGAGGATGAAGTACTCGACGTCGTCGAACGGCTGGCTCGCCGACCGGCCCCGGTAGCGGGTGACGGCCACCGACGCCATCGCCTCCTCGGGTAACGGGCTGTCGCAGACGTCCGCGTGAAACATCGCCATCCGGCCGATGGCTCGTCCCACGACCGCCCGCAGCCGTTCGCCCTCGGCGGCGGCCTCCTGCGCGACGATCTCCTCGGCGAGCTGACCCGCGTACCAGGACGCGCCGTGACCGCACTCCGCGACGGTGCCAAGGCCCCACAGACCGGAAACGGTCCCGGCGGCGACGATCAGGCTCGGGGTGGCGACGATCCGGTCGGCGTTCGAGAGGTCCGTCGACCCGGGCTCGCCGGCGATGACAGCCTGCATGCGTTCTCCGATCCCTGCCTCAGTTGTCCGTGAAGAAGCGGTCGATCAGCATCTGCGCCTCGCGCTCGCGCCCGGACAAGACGCCCGCTTCCCGGACCTGGTCGGCGGTCATCGCCAGGGTCATGTCGACAACAGTCCGGAATCCGTCGGTGATCCCGTCGTTCAGCGTGCTCAGAAACCAGCGGGCCGATTGGACGATGTCCCGCGGTACCCAGGCATTCCCACTGCGGTATCCGTCGGCCACGACGAATGCCGATGAGACGTTGCCCAGCTCGGCCGCCTTCAGGTGCCAGGCCCAGGCCTCCTCGGGCTTGCGCTGACGCTCCAGCGTCTGGGCGAGCAGCGCGCAGGCGTCATGAAGGCACAGATCGGCCGCCCGCCGCAGCCAGACCAGGAACTCCTTGGCGTTGATCGGCACCCCGCGCCCATCGCGGTAGCACCCGGCGAGGCTGAAGGTGCCGACCGGGTCGCCGAGTTCCGCGCTCCGGCGGAACAACTCGGCGGCCCGAACGTCGTCCTGGGGTACGCCCTTCCCGGTGGCAAAGAGGTGGCCGAGGCCGCGCATCCCCTCGCGGACACCGGCGTCCGCCGCTTCCCGGAACAGCTGAGCGGCTCGGACAGGCTCCTTGTCGAACTCCAGCAGGAGACCTGCGAGTAGCGCTTTCGCGTCAGCGTCACCGCGGGCGGCCTCGGCCTCGAGCCGAGGCCGGATTCCGGCGATGAGATCGTCCGCGGTCCGGTAGTAGTGATGCGCGATCCTGACATACCATGTGCCGGCAGCTACTACGTCGCCGGCTTCCAAAGCCGCGTCAGCCTGTTCCACCATCGCAGAACGATCGAGGCGCGGGCACAACTCGCGCCAATCAACCCTGGAAACGCTCACTTGCAGTACTTCCCCTCGTTCCAGGAGAACGTCGCCCACACGCCGCACAAAGACCGCGTCCAGCGAACTCCACTGTCCATCCCCGGTGCCGGGAAACGCCGGCCGGGCGGTCCGCGTGTCCGACCGCCCGGCCGGTCGAGCCTGGTCGGCTCACCCTAGCATCGCGCTCAATCCGCCATGGCCTTATACCCCCGGAACCACGTTGGGTGATCGTAGTGATAGTAAGCGTTCGGCGTGTAGACGTGAATAGTGGTCGGGTCCGTGATGAAGGTTGTCATCCCAGTGCCCCTCGCATGGTTATTCATGTTCATGACACACACATCGCACATATCCCGGTTCACCGACTGGTTCTCCCCCGGATTCAGTGCCGCCTGCTGTGGTTCTGCATGGGAGAGATAGTAGGCGCCATCGCCCGCATTGTTGTCGTGGGTGTGCGGCACCCGGACATAGTCCGGACCCATGGCTGGCAACGTGTCCTCGGGCAGGGAGCGGACATGGCCGTCCGGCGTCTTGCCCCCGTATCCGCTCATTGTGGTCTCACCGTTCGCATAGCTCTGCGTCCGAGTGCTCTTGTCCGCCGCCGGATAGGCCACGTCGTCCGGGTGCGGCCCGGCCAGCAGCGCCGCCTTCGTCGGGCACATCTCGTTGTGCACGAGTACGGGGGTCTCGCCGGCCATCACGAAATACGTGTGCAGGTCGTCGATGGTCAGGTCGTGCGTGATCATCGCCGACGTGTAGTTGCGGACCGCGAGGACCTTGACCACGGAGCCGTCGGCGGTCTGGAGCTCGTCGCCCGGCTTGAGCTTCGAGGCGTCGGTGAACTCGCCGGTGGTGACGTCGTAGTACGGGTGGTTCTGCGTGCCCGTGATCGTCGTCGGCCCGTCCTTGGTCTCCACCGTGAGGTCGGTGAAGTCCTTGTCGTCCGGCGTGACGTGGATCTGGGTGACGTGGTGTGCCTCCACACCCCCGCCCGGCACGGCGTCGGCGATCGCGTCGCCGACCTTGACGTCGCCGATCGGCTGCTTGCTGCCGTCGGCCATCAGGACCCGGGTGTCTTCGGAGAAGCTGTGGCAGCCCCCGCCCGCCGAAGCGCCGTTGCCGCCCTTGCCGCGGTACTCCTCGGTGCCGTCGCCGCCGCCGGAGAACGCCGTCGCCGTGCGACCCGCCACGGCTATGCCGGTCGCGATCGCCCCGGCACCCGCGGCCTCGGCACTCGTCGAGACCACGACTCCGCCCGCGGCGACCGCCGCCGGGATGGCGATCTCGCCGATCGTCGTCGCCGTGGCGGCGGCTCCGGCGGCCGCGTTGAGCGCCGCCATGCCGGCGGCGATCGCGACCGGTGCGGCGACCACGGCGACCGTCACGACCGCGACCACCACGGTGACCGCGACGATGGCCTTGGCGTGCTTCTTGATCCAGGACGAACCCCAGAACAGACCGCTGGGGTCCGACTTGTCGACCGGGTCGTTGCCGGAGTAGGTGTACCCGCCGATGTTCTGGGCGTTGTCCGCGCTGAACACCGGGTCGTGGGAGATGAAGCGCCCCGTGTCCGGTTCGTATTCTCGCGCCCCGATGGTCGTCAGGCCGGTGGCGCTGTCCGTGGTGCCGACGCCGAGCCAGCCGCGCTGGCCGGTCCAGGCCGCGGGCGCCGTGCCGCGGACCCCGCCGTACGGGGTGTACGAGCGGAAGGTGGCGGCACTCGTGGTCGCGTCGATCGAGACGTCGCTGGAGCCCTGCCGGTCCGGCATCAGATAGCTGAGGTGCGCGGTGGCCGAGTCCAGGGCGGCGATGACGTCGTCGCCCTGCTTGTAGTAGCGCGTCCCGGAGACGGTGCTAGCCACGGTGTCCAGGACCAGCTCGGTGTCGCCGATGAACAGCGTCGTCTTGCCGGGGTCCTTGCGCATCAGCTGGTTGCCGTCGGCGTCGTACACGTAATTCGTGACCTTGGCACCGGCGGTGATGGCGGTCAGGCGGTTGCCCTCATCCCAGTTCAGCGTCTGCGCGCCGTTGGCTGGCGTGGTGCGGCCGGTGGTGTTGCCGGCGGTGTCGTAGCCGTACGTCGCGTCGCCCGCGCCGGGGCCGGTGGTGGAGGCCTTGGCGAGGGTGTGGGGCTGGTTGGCGTTGTAGGTGTAGTTGGTGGCGCTGTCGCCGCCGGTCGAACCGGGCAGCGCGTGCTGGATCTGCTGCTTGCGGTTGCCCGCCAAGTCGTAGGTCCAGCTGGTCCAGTACGGCGCGTTGCCGGCGCTGCCGACGGTGCCGTTCCCGGCGGTCGACGGGTCGGCGGCGCAGTCGTCGGTGGCAGACCAGGCCTGGCTCAGCTGGCTGAGTCCGTCATAGCGGAAGCACTGCGTGTCGCTACTGTTCCCGTTGCGCAGATCAGTGATCTTCGTGATCTGGCCGCCGGTGTTGTAGGTGTAGTCGGTCTTGTCGACGGTCGGCGGAGCCGCCTGCTGGTCGAGGCGGACCTCGGTCACGCGGTGCGTCTGGTCGTCATACGTGGAGGTCTGCCAGACCGGGTTCGACGAGGGTCCCTGGGTGTACTGCAGCGCCTCGCCGTAGGGCGAGTACGTCGTCGCGGAGACGTAGTAGTTGTTGCCCTTGGTGGTGGACGGGTTGCCCAGCCGGGTGTAAGTGGTCGTGACCGTCTCGGAGGAGAACGGCCCGGCAGCCGGCTCAGTCACCGTCTGGATCTTGTTGGTGTTGAGGGTGTAGCCGTAGCTCGTGGTGTAGCTGCCGGAAAGCCCGCCTTCTCCGGAGGGGATGTCGACTCGTGTGCCCGTCGGTAGGCCCGCGCTGTTGTACCCGGTGGTGCTGGTGATGTACGCCTTGCCGTTCATGTAGCCGGCCGAAGCGGTCGGCTTGCCCTTCATCAGCGTGTCGTACGACCAGCGCGCGACCGCGGTCCCGCTCGTCGAGCCGATGTACTCGCCGAGCTTGCGTCCGAGGTTGTCGTACTTGTAGGCGAGCACCTTGCCGCGCGAGTCGGTGGAGGTGAGCATCTCCCCGTCGTCGTCGTACGTGAAGGTGGTCTTGCCGGCGTCGGGGTCGGTCGCGGTCAGCTTCCGGCCGCGCAGGTCGTAGGTGTACGACCACGAAGTGGCGCCGGTCGGGTCCGTGACGGTGGCGACGTTCCCGGAGGCGTCATAGGTGTACTTCGTGCCCGAACCGTTGACCTGGCCGGTCACCACGTTGCCCGTGACGGTCGGCGTCGACAGGTACTGGTCGGCCTCGGTCTTGTTCCCGCGCGCGTCGACGATCGTCGTGGTCGGGGTGCCGCCGGCCGGCGGGATCACCGTGGTCCGGTCACCGCCGTAGACGGTGCTGGTCGCCCAGGTGGCGTTCGCGTAGTGGTACTCGGTGTCCTTCACCGAGCGGCCCTGGCCGTCGAACGTGGTGATCGTCTGGTCGGGGACCGCGGAGTCGCCGACGTTGTAGACGGTCGCCGCCGGAGCGCCGGTCGCGAAGTATTCGTGGTTGGACTTGATGAGCCAGCCGTGGTTGTCGTAGAGACTGTCGGCGATGATCCGGCCGCCGCCTTCGGCGTCCCGCTGGACCTGCCGTTCCCTGAGCAGCGCGTCGTAGAACTCTTTGTGGACGGTGTAGCTGTCGTCGTCGGCCAGCGACTGCGTGGTCACCACCGACGGGCCGGTGTTGGAGACCGTGTACGTGTAGATGGTGTTCGGGGTCGCGCCGCCCGCCTTGGAGCGGCCGGGGATCCAGGCCTGCGTCAGGCGTCCCAGCGCGTCGAAGGTGGCGTCGTTGCGCAGCCCCGCGACGTCGATGGTCGCGGTCGTCAGGCCGCGCAGCGGCTCCATGATCGTGGTCGAGGAGCGCGACAGCGGGTCGGTCGAGGCGAGTGTCGTCTCCACCACCTGCGTGACCGGGCCGAGCGTGGCCGGAGTGTATGCGGTCGTGGCCGCCCGCCCCATCACGTCGGTCTTGGCGGTCCGGCGCCCGTAGGCGTCGAAGCCCGCGGTCGCGGTCACATAGCCGGTGATCCCGGCGACGCCGCCGGTCGTCCCGGAGGCCGTCGCCACCGAGGTCGGGTCGCCGGCGGTCGGGGCGGCGCCCCAGGCCTGGTTGTCGTAGCTGGTCTTGGTGTCGGAGATCAGCGTGCCCGCCTGGTTGCCCGACGGGCAGATCTCGGCGGTCTCGGTGAGCCGGGATATCTGCGTGAGCCAAGACCCGGTGTTCGTGACATAGCTCGTGCGGCTGCAGTGCGGAGAAGATCCGTCACCCTGGTCGTCGACCTGGGTCTGCATACCGAGGTTGTTGTAGGTGGTGTTGGTGACGGTGCGCCGCCAGCCGTTGGCCGGCTGCGCCAGCGCCTGCCGTCCCCGCTGTCGGGTGGTCAGCACCATCACGGACTGCAGCGGGTTCAGGCCCGTGCGGTTCCGCGTCGCGATGGGCGCGGTGACCGCGTAGTCGGAGACCGTGGCGTGGTCGATGGTGCCGCCGTCGGCGGTGTACACGTCGGTCTCGAAGACCTCGCCGGCCAGAGCGTCGGCGTCGACGACGCTCTCGTCGTTCTCGGTGTCGGAGACCTTCACGGAGCGCTTGCCGCTGGGCAGCGTGTCGCCGTCCATGCCGCGGAAGTACAGCGTCTCGGTCAGCGTGGTCGGGTTGGTGCCGACGCGGGTCTGCACCTTGCCGTAACCGCGGAACTGGCTGTACGTGCGCTGGCTGGCCTTGGTCAGCTCGGAGTCGTCGAAGTGCCAGGCCGCCGGGCCCACGTAGGTGTAACTGGTGACCTTGTTGGGCGAGCCGCCAGTCGGGTCGGTCTCAGTGACCTGCTTGACCGTGTAGTGGTAGAAGTACGACTTGATCGGCGTGGTCGCCAACACCGGCGTCCAGTACTCGGGGAAACAGTCCAGGGTGTTGGACTCGTCCGCCGAGGGCAGGTTGGCCGGGGAGCACGCCGGGGTGTTGTAGACGGCCTGGATCTGCTCGCCGGTCTCGGTGTCCACCTCGACCATGCGCCACTTCTTGATGGCCGGCAGGTACGAGGCGTCCTGGCCGGTGATCGGGACGCGGTTGGCGTACATCTCCCCCAGGAACGACACCGCCGGAGTGCAGGTGGTGCTGTCGCTGCCACAGTGCTGGACCGTGGCCAGAGCGAGCGCGAACGGGGTGCCGTCGCCGGTGTCCGGGTAGGACTGGGTCAGCTTGTAGACGTCGGCGTTCTGATACGAACCGCCGGTGTACACCTGCGTGGCGATCTGCGTGATCCGCTTACGGGACCAGAAAGTCGGGGCATAGTTCGAGCACGTCTTGCCCTGGTCGCAGTTCTGGTCCTGAGGCACGTCGTGCCAGTGGAACGCGTTGGCCGCGGTGAACTGCGAGGGGTCGCAGGAGAAGCCGTTGTTGTTCTCGTTCGGGATGCACCGTTCGGCCGGGGTGAACACGACCTTGTCCACGGCAGGGTTGGCGTAGACCGTCCCATTCTCGTCACGCAGGCCGTACTCGATGTGGTCTAGCAGCCCGCCGCGGGTGTACTGCACGCTGGTGGTGCCGTTCGCGCCGTTGTTCGGCACGTAGTAGTTCGTCTCCGGGCTGTAGTAGTACATCGTGACGTTGCCGTGGGTGTCCTCGACGTAGTCCAGGTTCCACCGCCACGCCTGGACGCACGAGGCGTCCTTGAACGTCGCGTTGTAGCACGGGTCGCCGGAGTGCGCGCCGTAGACCGGCGCCGTCCAGGTCGAGTTCGTGTTCGTCTGGTTGGTGTAGCCGGGGCCGTGGTTGCGGCCGAAGAAGTACTGCGTCCCGTCGGTCGTGGTGACCTTCCAGTACTCGCCGTCCTTGGCACCGTTGGAGGCGCCGGTCAGCCGCTGCACCCGCTCGCCGTTGTCGTCGGCCGGATGCACCTGGTCGGTGACCGGGTCCCACACCAGCGCGGAGGACTTCCCGCCGAGCGAGATGTTCAGCACCTGGCCGGCCCAGCACTCGTCACCGGTCTGGTTCGCCTTGGGCAGGTCGGTGAACTCCGAGCACGACTTGTAGGAGCGCTCGATGAAACCGGCCGCGGACAACTCGAAGCCCTCGCCGATCGGCGACGTCTGGTTGTTCGTCGAGTCGGTGTGTCCGTCCACTCTCCCCGAGTCGTAGGCGAGGCTCAGGGGCGGTGCCGCTCCGGCGAACGGCTTCGGCGTGTCGATCGAATACGACCATGTGAAGTCGCCCGAGCTCGAACCGGCCGTCCACTGGGAGGACGGAGACAGCGACGTGGCCGTGAACGAACCCGTCGATCCCGACGCGCCGCCGGTCGCCGCCAGCACCATCGGCTGGGCGGCGGCGGTCGCGAGTGCGCCGGTCTGCACGGTCTGTACCGACGGCGAACCGCTCCGGGCAGGCAGGGCGATGTTGGCGTTGAGGCTGTGCGCGGCGGCCTTGTTCACCGCGCCGGCGACCGGGGTCTGGACCCGGCAGGCGGCGATGTCGGGCGTCGTCAACGCGCACGCCGGCAGTTGCACCAGGTGCAGCCGGGCCCCGAAGTCGCCGCCGAACATCGACGCCAGCGCCGAGGTGTCGACGCCGACCGCGACCGAACCGCTCGCCGAGGACTCCGCCGACACCGGCGTCAGCGAGAACAGCAGGCCATTGACGCCCGCCGCCCGCGCCACGTCCTGGTCGGCGACTGTGACTGCCAGCCGGCCCGACGCCGCAGCGGCACCGGGGACGGCGCCGACGCGGATCGGCAGCGATCCGGCCTGCACAGAGTCTGCGGCGTCCAGTGAGTCCACGGACTTCGCAGAGGTCTTCGCCGCCGACGGCACGGGGAGCGTGACCGTCGCCGAGCCGGCCGCCGGGCGGGCCACCGGCGCGGCGGGCTTCGACATGGGCAGCGAGCCCAGGTGCGTCACCGCGCGCATGGCCAGATCCGTGCCCGGAACAGGCTTCTCCACCTGCGTCGCAGGACGCTTGCCCTTCGGCGTCGCGGCCGACGAGCTCGGCGCGCTGACGACCGCGGCCGTCAGCACCACCGCCATGACGCCGACGGCGCCGGGCGTCACCCCCCGCATCCGTCTCCGTCGGTTTCCATGACTGCCCAACCAGCGGCCCACGGCCACTCCCTCCCCAAGATCGCGACAATCGCGCAGGGAAGCTACCACCTGCGTACATGCCCTGAGAAGACCATCCGTGAGGAAAGATCGGCGAATCCGAAACCGTGATCGTTCGACCCTAGAGACAGGGCTCTTGACGTCGCTAGATTGCTCGCGACAATTTGTCGATCTTCCCTGGAGCCATCATGCGAAGAACCACCCGAATACGGGCGCTGACAATCAGATCGGTCAGAGTCGGCCTCTCAGTCGCGACCGCCTGCGCCATCGCCCTGGGCCAGTCGCCCGCGCACGCCGACGCGAACGGCGCGACGCCGTCCGGCCCGCCGAGCCCGACGGCCCCGGCCACCCCGGCCCCGTCCGCCACCGCACCCGCGTCGCCGCCCGCCACCGGGGTGGCCAGCGCGCCGACCACGGCGCCGGGCGGTTCGCCGGACGGCCCCGAGACCACGGTCACCGACCCCACGACCACCGCCAAGCTGACCTCCGCCACCGCTGCGGCGGCCAAGGCCGGCAAGCCGATCACCGTGGACGGGCTGACATCGCAGACCTCGATCACGACGGCAAACCCGGACGGCACCTTCACCACCACCATGTCCACGGCACCGGCGCGGATCCTGCGCGGCGGTTCATGGGTCCCGGTCGACACCACGCTGAAGGTCCAGGGCGACGGCACCGTCTCCCCCGCCGCGGTGCCGGGCATCGTGGCACTGTCCGGCGGCGGGACCGCACCGCTGGCTTCGCAGACCCATGCGGACGCCACGTTCGTCGTCTCCTGGCCGGGCACCCTGCCCAAGCCTCGTCTGGACGGCGACACCGCCACGTACTCCGAGGTGCTGCCCGGCGTCGACCTGAAGGTCACCGCCACGCCCACCGGCATCCGGCAGCAGCTGGTCGTCAAGAACAAAGCCGCCGCGGCAAACCCGGCCCTGGCCGCCCTGGACTTCCCGGTCGCCGTGACCGGCGGCGCCGTGGCCACCGACGCCGACGGTTCGCTGACCGTCTCCGACGCCGCGGGCAAGCCGGTGTTCCACGGCTCGGCCCCGGCGATGTGGGACTCCTCCGGCAACCCGGTCGAGGCCGCCGCCGCCCCCGACGAGGCGCCGAGCAGCGCCCGCAAGGCGCCGATGCGCCTGCGCGCCGCGGCTCCAAAGGCCGCCTCGACCAAGGTGACGCTGCTCCCTGATATGAACCTGCTGTCGAACCCGGCCGCCGCCTTCCCGATCATCCTGGACCCGGACACCTCCATCCAGACCCTGAACCACTACGACACCGTCTGGGACGTCGCGGCAAGCAGCAACTACCTGGACAACGGCTCCTCGCTGCGGTCCGGGCATGTCTGGGACGCCAACAACTCCCGCTACCAGACCAACCGGTCGTTCATGAACTTCGCCGGCCTGAGCCAGGTCGCCGGGAAGAACATCACGGCCGCGACGGTGGTCCTGACCGACAGCTACTCGTCGTCTTGCACCGCGAGCCCGGTCGAGCTGTGGGCCACCGACGGCATCGACACCTCCACCACGTGGAACCACCAGCCCAACTGGGCCTACCGGATGGACACCAAGACCTTCGCACACGGCTACAACAACTCCAGCTGCCCCGGCGCGCAGGAGTCCATGACCGCGCTCCAGCAGGTGACCACCGCCGCCGCGAACGGCTGGGACAACATCACGATGGGCCTGCGCGCGTCCAACGAGAGCGACGCGGCGGCCTGGAAGATCTTCGAGTCGATCAAGCAGGGCCAGACGCCCAACCTGGTGATCACCTGGCGCTCCAACGCCGTCGCCCCGACCCTGAAGTACGTCGCCTTCGGCGGCACACAGGTCTCCTGCGGCGGCTGGTTCGGGAAGATCTCCGACATCGCCGCCTCCCCGCTGCTGGTCAACGCCGACATCTTCGGCGACGGCCAGGGCAACTGGGGCAGCCAGGACTCCATGCAGGTCTCCGTGAAGGTCACCGACAACCACGGCAACCAGTACGTGTCGCCGGGAACGACGGTGATGACCAAGGGCCTGAACCCCCCAGTCGCGCAGAACTGGACGTCGCCCGACCTCGCGTCGGGCCGCGGCTGGATGCGGGCCGACGGCAGCACGATCACAGTACAGGTCAGCTCGACCAACCTGATCAACCAGACGGCCTGGTCGAACTCGTGCAACTGGACCAACGACGCGATCTCCCCCGGCGTCCCGACGCTCACCTCGTGGGACTATCCGCGTGACGACTGGGGCCCGGATCTGGCGCACGGCGGCGGGTTCCACCTCAAGCCGGGCAACCCGGCCGGCAACCAGACTTGCTACCACATCGTCGCCGACGGCCAGGACGGCGTGCCCGGCATGACCTGGGACCAGTGCCCGAGCACGGCCTGGGGCGCGGAGACCGGCTTCGCCTTCAACTGCCCCGGGTGCTCCTTCAATCCGTTCAAGACATCCGGCATGCACCGGCTCACCGCTCAGGGGATCTCGCAGGCCGGCAACCAGAGCTCCGGCAACAGGTCGACCATCACAGCCCCCTACTACTTCTTCCTGTCGCCCAACGCGATCCAGGTCGACACGGCCACGAACCTGTCGCCGGGAACGGTCAACAGCACCGGCAAGACCGTGAGCACGAGCCAGGTGATCACTGACGCCGACACCGGCACGCAGTACACCCACGCGATGCTGTGGGGCGCGGAGAACGGCGCGCAGCTGACGTTCCTGGACAAGGTCGGCGGCCCGGACGGCAGCAAGGTCCCACCGGGGAGCGGCTACTTCGCCGTCGAGGGCACCATGACAAAGTCCTACGACTACGGCCAGGTCAAGCTGTCAATCATCCCCGTCCTGGATGCGAGCGGCCACACCCCGACCGACGTGACCCCGCAGAACCTGGTCCGCACCTTCGACGCCTACCGGTCGGGCTGCTGCTCGGCGACCGCCTTCGACTTCGGCGGCGCGAACTTGACCCAGGGCTACACTTACAAGATCGTGTTCACCGCCAGCGGCGCCAACCAGGCCGCCACCTCGCCGTTCTACAACATGGCGGTGGACGAGATCCGGCTGATCCCGCTGCACTACACCTACGACAACCTCGCAGCCTCGTTCAACAACGTCGGCATCACCACCGACGACAACGTGGCCGCCGGACCGCAGGCGCTGGACTCCGACGCCTCCACCTTCGACGCCGCCTCGCTGGCCGCCGCCGGCTACGGCCGCAACGCCACGGTCACCGTGGCCGGCGTGCCGTACACCCTGCCGGACAAGGACCCGAACACCGTCGACAACACCGTCGCCCAGGGCCAGACTATCAAACTGGGCAATGCCAAGGGCTCGGCGGTCGGCCTGCTGCTGGCCTCCACCATGGGTGCCTCCCCGACCATCACCGGCAAGATCACCTACAGCGGGATCTGCAACAACGCGGACCATCAGGACTACACCCTGGCCCCGGTCCCGGACTGGGGCGAGCCTGCGGCGGCCGCCGGTAACACCGCCGCCGTCTCGGGACTGCGCGGCTATCGCAACGGTGCGGGTCGCGGCAACCGGCTGTACACGCTGACCATCCCGGTCGCCTGCCCGAACGTGCCGCTGGCCTCGATCGACCTGCCGGCGGTCAGCCCCGCCGTGTTAACCCGTACTGAGTCGCTGCACGTGTTCTCCATCGGCGTGCGCCCCTCGACCCAGGGTTTGCCGTGGGTCTCCTCCTGGGCCACCTCGCTGGACACCACAGCGACCGCCGGCGGCGGCACCGTGCGCATGCCGGTCCACGCCACCCTGGGCGGGACCACGGCGCGGGTGCGTCTGGACAACCCCTACGCCACCGCCCCGGTCACCATCAACGCGGCCAGCATCGCCGTCCAGTCCTCCGGGGCCGCGGCCACCGCGAACCCGGTGCCCCTGAAGTTCGGCGGCCAGGCCTCGGTGACCATCCCGGCCGGCGGCCAGGTCTACACCGACACCGCGGTCCTGACCGTCAACCCCGGCGTGACCCTGCTGGTCAGCCTTAACCTGCCGACCTCAGGCAGCTACGGCGCCCACGCCAAGACCCCGGCCACTGTCTGGACCGCGAGCGGCGACGCCACCGGCGCCACCGCCGCGACCGGCTTCGCAGCCGGCGCCTCCGGCTGGGTACTCGTGGACGACGTCGAGGTCACGCCGTCGGTCAGCAGCTTCCAGATGGGCACGATCGCAGTGCTCGGCGACCAGATCGCCAACGGCGACGCCCTGGTCGCCGATGGCAGGCGACTGAGCGACTACCTCGCCGACAACCTGGCCGACGCCGCCGGCGTCGCCAACCTCAGCATCACCGGCAACCGGCTGCTGGCCGATCGCGACCCCGGTGCCGGTGCCCTGTCCGCCCTGAACCGGCTCGACCGCGACGTCTGCTCGCTGCCGAACCTGTCCACCGTCCTGATCGAGGTCGGCGACAACGACCTGAGCGCCGGCGCCAAGGACGCCGACCTGTCCGGCCCCGGCGGGCTGGTCGCCCTGGTCAATGCCGTCAAGAAGTGCGGCGCCACGCCGGTCGTCGTCCCGGTTACCCCGTTCAACGGCTCCTCGACCTGGAACGCCGCCGGCGAACCGGGGTACTGGAACAACCTCCGGTCCTGGAGCACCACCAGCAACCTGGCGCAGGCACTCGTCGCCGACGGCGGCGCGGCCAGCGTCCTGTCCGCCGGCGGCGACGCGACCAAGCTCAACCCGGCCTACGCCGCCGCCGACCAGATCAACCTCAACGACGCCGGCACCAAGAAGCTCGCCGACACCGTCGCCACCACCGCCAAGTGGGCTTCGACACCCGACGGCATCAGCGACCGGTTCCAGCTGGCAGGAGACGCCAACGACTCGGTCGACTTCACCTACAACGGTGTCGCCGACAACGTCGCCTACGTGGCCAACGACCGCGGGAGCCTGACAGCGGCGCACTTCAACGGCGCGAACTCCTCGGTCACCATCCCGGACCCCGGCGGCTTCTCGACCAGCGGGCCGGTCGAGGTCACCAACAGCTACACGGTCTCGGCCTGGGTCAAGCTGACGAACGGCGCCAACACCGGGGGTAGCCAGACGATCATCGCCCAGAACGGTGCGAACGAACGAGGCTTCATCCTCGGCTACGACGACGGCACCAAGACGTGGAAGTTCGACGTGCAGAAGACCGACGGGGCGACATACACCCCGGTCTCGGTCAAGAGCGCGCCGCTGAACGGCACCCAGTACAGCGGCTGGACCCACCTGGCCGGTGTCTACGACGCCAGCGTCCACAAGGTGTATCTGTACGTCAACGGCACACTGGCGGGCAGCACCGACGCCACAGCCGGCGACAGCTTCACCGGATCGATGGTGATCGGCGGACGCGCGATGTGGCAGACCACCCCCACCGACTATCTGAACGGTGACATCAGCGACGTCGTCCTCTACACCGGCAAGGCGCTGGACATCACCAGCGTGCAGCACCTGTACCTGGCCACCGTGCAGGCGGGCGCCGCCCCGCCGATCACCGCGCTCCCCGGTGCCGCCGGCCAGTGGAAGCTCAACGACGGCTCTGGGACCGCGGCCGCAGACTCCGGCTCCGGCACGCGGCCCGCGACGTTGTCGCAGGGGGCGACGTGGGCCGCCGACGGCGCGGTGAACCTGGACAGCAACAACACGGGCGTTCTGACGACCGCGGGCCCGGTGGTCGACACCGCCGGCAGCTACTCGGTGTCGGCGTGGGTGAAGCTGACCGATACCAAGTACTGGCACCAGATCATGTCGCAGGACGGCATCAACGCCTCCGGGTTCAACCTGCTCTATGACTCGTCACTGGGGAGCTGGGCGTTCTACATGGCCAACGCCGACATGGCGAACCCGAACTCGTACCCCGGGGCCACCTCGTCGATCAAGCCGTCGATCGGGGTGTGGACCCACCTGACCGGCACCTACGACAAGACCACCGGCAAGGTCGGCATCTACGTCAACGGGAAGCTGGCCGGCACCGGCGTCAACACCACCCCGTGGAGCGCCACCGGCCCGCTGCGCATCGGCGCCGCCAAGTCCGCGGGCTCGGTCGGCGGATACTTCCCGGGTGAGATCGCCGACGCACGGGCGTACAGCCAGGCGCTGAGCGACAACCAGATCGCCTGGCTCGCGCAGAACACCGGGTTCACGCCGGCAGCCATGCGCGGTCCGATCTACAACAGCATGCTCAACGCCAAGTGCGTCGACGACTACGCCGGCAGCCAGGCCAACGGCGCCGGTGTGGTGTCCTGGGATTGCGGGGGCAACAACGGGCACCAGGACTGGACCATGACGGCGAACAACACCGTCGCCCTGACCACCGCCAACAGCCCGAAGTGCCTGGACATCACCGGCGGCCCCGGTGCCACCGGCAACGGCACCCTGGTACAGCTGTGGGACTGCAACGGCTGGGCCAACCAGACCTGGGTCGCCCAGTCCGACGCCAACGGCCGGGTCCACCTGGTCAACCCCAACTCGGGGCGCTGCCTGGACGACCCCAGCTCCTCGATGACCAACGGCACCCAGCTCCAGATCTGGGACTGCAACAACAGCAGCGCCCAGTCCTGGACCACCCCCGCGGCGGCCAACCTGGTCACCGCCGGCGTGACCGCCTGGGCCTCGACTTCCACGACCGGCTGGGAGCCGAAGTACGTCGTCGACGGGGTCTTCCGCGGCACGAGCACCGTGCCGGGCTACGCGAGCGCCATGGACGCGTCGGCGAACACCGACGAGTGGTTCGAGATCGACCTGCTCGCCGTCCACAAGGTGAACCAGGTCGACCTGTTCCCGCGGAACGAGGCGGCCAACGTCGTCGGCGTCTGCTTCCCGGTCGACTTCACCATCCAGGTGAGTACCGACGGGAACACCTGGACCACGGTCACGGCCAAGAGCGGCTACGCCAAGCCGGGCGACGCTCCGCAGTCGTTCCGGTTCAACCAGGTCAACGCTCGCTACATCAAGGTCGACGCCACCAGCCTCGGCATCGACCAGAACAACAACCACTACCTGGAAATGCGTCAGATCGCCGCGTACGGAGTCTGACGCCGATCGGCTGACCACCTGATCGACCGAGAAGGGAGCCGAGGGCCCCGCCGGATATCCGATGCTGTCGGCGAATTCGGTTCGGGGCTGTGACGTTGCTTCCCGCGACACTTTGTAGTCGCGGGAAGCTTCGTTGTCGGGAGCGGTCGCATCGACATCCCGCCGAACCCCATTAGGCAACAGGATCACGTGGCTGACCCGAAACCGGGTGCTGACTCCAGCCCCGATCCTGGCGACCGACTTCTTTACGGTGGATCTGCTCGACGGCACCACTGCCTACGTCCTGACGATGATCGAGCACGCCACCCGGCGAATCGGGGTGCTCGGCGCCACCGCTCACCCGACCGCCGCCTGGACCATCCAAATGGCCCGCAACGCGGCGATGGACCTCGAAGACCACGCGGACAGGTTCAAGTTCCTCCTCCGAGACCATGGTTCCCAGTTCACCGCCTCCTTCGATGCCGTGTTCCAAGCCGCCGGCATCGAGATCATCACCACTGCGGTCCGCGCGCCGGTCATGAACGCGATCGCCGAACGCTGGCACAGGTCCGTGCGGGCCGAGCTTCTGGACCGGACCCTCGTGTGGAACCTCGAACACCTGCGCCGTGTGCTGACCGAATATGAGTCGTTCTACAACGAACACCGACCCCACCGGGCCCTTGGCCAGGCTGCGCCGCTCAAGCCGCTTCCGGACAACGTCGTCGACCTCGACCACTTCCGCGTGACCCGCCGCGACCGGCTGGGCGGCATCCTCCAGGAATACCACCTGATCGCCTGACCTGCATGGACGGACTTCTCGGCACCCTCAGGTTCCGACGACGGTGTGGCCGGCGCCTAGGGCGGCGGTGGAGAAGGCGCGGCCCAGGCCGCTGCTGATGCTGGTGATGACGACTCAGGTCGTGGCTGTCA
>Ga0136846_1224743_pt1 | contig 19384 bp, 18 predicted proteins | sample HopSoiMetagenom2_FD_96841 | JGI IMG/M metagenome (GOLD analysis project Ga0136846, IMG submission 96841) | Grasslands soil microbial communities from Hopland, California, USA - 2 Assembly 2016 (version 4) | ecosystem: Environmental > Terrestrial > Soil > Grasslands | place: USA: Hopland...
CCCTTCCGCGACGACGCTCCCGACCGGCAGCTGCCCGCGGAGGATCTCGTTGCGCACGTAGTCGTAGGCGCGGTCGGCGAGCGTGCTCGCACGGTCGTCGCGCTGCTCGCCGATCACGCGGCGGCCCTCGCGCCGAGCCCACGGCCGAGCTTCTGCAGTCCTTCGGAGATCGCGTCGTCGACACCGCACCGCGAGGCGCGGACGCTGATCGCGGAGCGCGAGCGGTGGACGTTTCCGAAGGACGAGAGCCGCGTCATGCACCACTCCTCATGCACTGCTCCTGTGATGCACACCGGCGCTGTAGCATCGCGACGTGCGCATCGGTGTTCTCGGCGCTGCGAACATCGCGCGCAAGGTCGTGATCCCGTCGATCGTCAGGGCCGACGGCGTCGAGCTCGCCGCAATCGCGAGCGAGTCCACGAAGGCCGCGGACTTCCTCGATCAGACCGACCTCCAGACCGCCGACGGCGTCGCACTGCGCGAGTCGGTGCGTGCTTGCACCTACGACGAACTGCTCGAAGACGACTCGGTCGATGCCGTCTACATCCCTCTGCCGAACAACCTGCACGCGCCGTGGTCGAAACGGGCTGCTGACGCCGGCAAGCACGTGCTCTGCGAGAAGCCGGCGGCGCGGACGCGCGCCGAGGCCGAGGAGATGATCGAGCATTGCGTCGCAGCCGGCGTCGTGTGGATGGAGGCGTTCATGTACCGCTTCCACCCGCAATGGCAGGTGGTGTTCGAGCGCCTGCGCGGCGGCGCGATCGGCGAGCTGCGGCTCGTGCGGAGCCTGTTCACGTTCACCGTCACGAGCCCGGAGAACGTCCGGCGCCGGCCCGACCTCGGCGGCGGATCGCTGTACGACGTCGGTTACTACTGCGTGAACGCGAGCCGCTGGGCGATGGGCGCCGAGCCCGTCGCGATCTCGGCGAGCATGTCGCTGGGCGCCGAGGGCGTCGACGAGGAGTTCAGCGGGCTGCTCGACTTCGGCGACGGACGGCTCGCGCAGATCGCGAGCAGCTTCACGCAGCCTTACCGGCACGAGGTCGAGCTGCTCGGGAGCGCAGGCCGGATCCGCGTGCCCGACGCGTTCGTGAACGGGAGCGAGCCGGTCGCCGTCGAGCTCGAGGACGCCCGCGGCAACTGGGAGCGCATCGAGGTGCCCGGAGACGACGAGTACCGGCTCGAGGTCGAGGACTTCGCGGCGTGCGTACGCGGCGGGCGGCAGCCCGAGGTCGTCTCGCACGAGGACACGCTCGCGAACATGGCCGCGATCGACGCCCTGTACGAGGCCGCCCGCAGCGGCCGCCGGGTCGAGCTCTAGCGTCACCGTGGCAGGGGGAGGTCGACCCAGCCGCGGCTGTGGTGCGACTGCTCGACCGCGTTGATCACTTCCTGCACCCAGGCGGCGTCGCCGAAGTTGCCTTCGTTCCTGTCGCCGCCGGCGAGGATCTCGTCGACGAAGTTCGCGGTCAGGTTCGAGTAGTAGAGGCGCGGCCAGGGCTCGTGGACGTCGCCGCCCTCGGGGAAGAGGCGCTGCGGGACCTCGATGTCGACGAACTCGACCGCGTCCGGCTTCGCGCCCTTCAGCGTCTCCATCACGCCGAACTCCTCGACCAGCCGCGCGATCAACGCGCCTTCGCTGCCGTAGACGCGCACCTCGATGCCCGGGTAGTTTCCGACGGTGACGAAGCTGCTCTGCACGGAGCAGATCGCGCCGCCCTCGAACTCGCCGATGAAGATGTCGCCGTCGTCGATGTTGGCGCGCATCATCGTCCCCGTCTCGCGGATCATCCGCTCGGGCACGAAGTTCCGCAGCACGCCCACGACCGAGGTGAGGTCGGCCTCCATGAACCAGTGCCCGAGGTCGATCACTGGGGCGCCGTACCCCTCGAGCGAGGAGACGTGGATGCGGTCCTGGTCGACGTCGGACGGCACCTGGCGCAGCGGCGTCTCGGGCTTGATCCACTGCGAGTTCTGCTCGTAGGCGTTGTAGATGTACGGCGTTCCGAGCCAGCCCTGCTCGATCAGCTCGCGCATGTAGCGGATCGCCGGGCTGTAGCGGAACGTGAAGCCCACCTTCGTCTTCAGGCCCTTCGACGCCGCGAGGTCGCGCGCGCGCAGCGTGTCGCGGAAGTCGTGCGCGACCGGCTTCTCGACGAGCACGTGCTTGCCGGCCTCGAGCGCCTTCATCGTCAGCTCGAAGTGACCGCTGTCGCCGGTGACGACGTCGATCACGTCGATGTCGTCGCGCTCGAGGAGCCGCTCGTGATCGGTCGTGTGCTCGGAGACGCCGAACTCGCGCGCGGCTTCCTCCGCCACTCCGGCGTCCTGGTCGCAGACGGCGACGAGCTCGACGCGCGAGTCGCGCGTCCACCCGGGGAGGTGGGCCATCTTCGCCCAGCGTCCCGTGCCGATCACCCCTACGCGAAGCTCTGGTCCGGCCATGCCGTGGGCCTCCTTGCGTCGTCGTGGCGCCAGCAGCGGACGAGGTGGTCCTCGGCGACGGGAATCAGCTCCGTCTCCCACGTCTGGCATTCGGGCATTGCGAGCGCGCAGCGCGGTGCGAACCGGCAGCCGGGCGCGATGTCGATCAGCTGCGGCGGGGCGCCGACGATCGACGGCAGGTAGCGGCTGCGATGCTCGGTGTCGGGCAGCGAGCGGAGCAGCGAGATCGTGTACGGGTGGCGCGGCGCGGTCAGCAGCGTGACTGCATCGGCGAGCTCCACGATCTGACCCGCGTACATCACGGCGATCCGGTCGCACATCTCGGCGATCACGCCGAGGTCGTGGCTGACGAGCACCATGCTCATCCCGAAGTCGCGCTGCAGCTCGAGCAGCAGGCTCAGGATCTGGTCCTGGATGATCACGTCGAGGGCGGTGGTCGGCTCGTCGGCGAACAGCACCTTCGGATTCGAGGCGATCGCGGCGGCGATCAGGACCCGCTGCCGCATGCCGCCGCTGAACTCGTGCGGGTAGCCGCGCATGCGCCGCGATGCCGCGGGGATGCCGACGCGGTCCAGCAGCTGGAGCGCATGCCGCCGTCGCTCGCGCGGACCGAGACGCGCGTGCGCGGCGACGGCCTCCTCGATCTGGTCACCGACGCGCATCACCGGGTTCAGCGCGCTCATCGGGTCCTGGAAGATCATCGAGAGGTGCGCGCCGCGCAGCCGCTGCATCTCGGCGCCGCCGACGGTGAGCAGGTTGCGGCCCGGCCGCTCGGCGTAACGCACGTCTCCGATCGACCACGCGGGCGGTGACGGCATCAAGCCCATCAGCGTGCGGCACGTGACGCTCTTCCCCGAGCCGCTCTCGCCGACGAGCCCCAGGATCTCGCCGCGCCGCAGCGTGAACGAGACGTCGTCGACCGCGCGCACGATGCCGCCCTCCGACCGGATGAACGTGTGCAGGCCCTCCACGACGAGGATCTCCTCGGCGGCCGGGTCGGGGACGGGGAGCGGCTCACCCATCGGCGCGGAGGACGTCGGCGAGGCCGTCACCGATCAGGCTGAACCCGACGCCGACGATCACGATCGCAATCCCGGGGAGGGTCGAGAGCCACCAGGCGCTCAGGATGTAGGCCTGGCCGTCGGAGATCATCGCGCCCCACTCCGGCGACGGCGGCTTCGCGCCCAGGCCGAGGAAGCCGAGCGCAGCTCCGAGCAGGACGTTCCCGACCGCGTCGACCATCGCGAAGATCAGCACGAACGAGACGACGTTCGGCAGGACGTGCCGCAGCATCACCCTGCTGTGACGGTAGCCGAGCGCCTTGGCGGCGAGCACGTACTCGCGGTTCTTGGTGACGACTGCGTGGCCGCGCGTGATGCGCGCGTAGCTGATCCAACTCGTCAGCCAGATGGCCACGAACATGTTGAAGATGCTCGGGCCGAGCATGGCGACGATCGCGATCACGAGCACGAAGAACGGGAACGCGAAGAAGAGGTCGACGACCCGCATGATCACCGAGTCGATCCACCCGCCCACGTAGCCGGAGAAGAGCCCGATCGCCGTGCCGGCGACGAGCGTCACGCCCGTCGCGCCGAAGGCGATCAGCAGGTCGATACGGCCGCCGTAGAGGATCCGCGACCAGATGTCGCGGCCGAACTGGTCGGTGCCGAGGATGTGGCCCGGCGAGAACGGCGGCGCCAGCGGGCGGAGCGGGTCGAGCGTTTCCGGGTTGTACGCCGTGAGCAGCGGAGCGGCGACACAGGCCACGATCACCAGGCCGAGAACCGAGCAGCCCACGATCAGCGTCGCGTGCCGGCGCACCCGGCCGTGGCGCCGCCGCGCCCGAGTCTCGAAATGCTCCAGCAGGAGCGCGCCGGGATTCATGGTGGTGCTCATTCGAGCGCCACCCGTGGGTCGAGCGACGCGTGCACGACGTCGGTGACGAGATTGATCGTCACGACGAGGAAGGCGAAGATCAGCGTCACGCCCTGCACGACGGGGTAGTCGCGGGTCGAGACGGAGTCGACGAGCAGGGTGCCGACGCCGGGGATGCCGAAGACGTTCTCGACGATCACTGTGCCGCTGATCAGGAACGCGAGGTTGATCCCGAACACGACGACCACGGACACGATCGCGTTGCGGAGCACGTGCCGGCGCAGCACGGAGAAGCGGCTGATGCCCTTGACGCGCGCCGTGTCGACGTAGTCGCTCGCGAGTGCCGCGAGCGTGCTCGAGCGCAGCGTTCGGATCACGATCGTCGAAAAGCCGAGCGCGATCGTCGCCGCCGGCAGGAACAGATGGTCGAGGTGCTGGACGAACGTCTTCCCGTAGCCGTTCACCGGGAAGAGCTGCAGGTGGACCGAGAAGATCAGGATCAGGATGATCCCGAGCCAGAACGGCGGCATCGCGAAGCCGACGAGCGTCGTGATGCGCGCGCCCTGGTCGAAGATGCCGCCGCGCCGGAGCGCGGAGATGACGCCGGCCGGGATCGAGACGAGCATCGCGAGCGTCGCCGCGTACGCGACGAGGAACAACGTCGGCGGCAGGCGCTCCGCGATCACCGAGCCGGCCGACTGCTTGAACGTGATCGAGTCGCCGAGGTCGCCCTGGAAGAGGCGCTGCAGGAAGAGGAGGTACTGCTGCCAGAGCGGGCGGTCGAGGCCGAGCGAGTGCCGCACCTCGACGGCGCCGGCCGCGGTGTAGTGCTGTCCGAGGATCTGGAGCGCCGGGTCACCTGGAATCAGCCGGAGGAGGAAGAACGTGATCACCGTGATCCCGAAGAGGACCGGGATCAGTTGCAGGAGCCGGCGTCCGATGAAGCTGAACCGGGCCATGTGCGTCGAGCGCGGCGGCCGGCGTCGGAGGCGCCGGCCGCCGCGAACGATCTAGTGGTCGTCCACCGTCAGGTCGAGTAGCGAGAGGTTGTACGCCCCGAGCGGGTTCACATGGAAGCCGTGCAACCACTTCCCGTGCGCGTACCGATAGGGGCTGTAGTCGAGCACCAGGAACGGGCTCTCGTCGTAGACGATCCTCTGGATCTGCTTGTACATCGCTCCGCGCTTCACCGGATTGAGCTCCGCGCGTGCCTTGTGGACGAGGTCCGTCGCCTTCGCGTTGCTCCAGTAGGTGTTGAACGCGTTGGCGCCGCCCTTCGGGTCGACGGCGAACGTCGTCACCTCGTCCGGGTCGATGATGTCGTTCGTCCAGTAGCGCTGACCCATCTGCGAGTGGCCGCCGTCCTCCTTGGCGTACGCGGTCAGCAGCTCGTACGTCTTGATGTCGACGTCGATGTTGAGCTTCTTCAGCTCGGACTTGATCACGATCGCTGTTGCGTTGCCGGCGACGTCGTTCGAGACCTCGATCAGGAACGTCTTGAAGCCGTTCGGGTACTTCGACTTCTTCAGGAACGCCTTCGCCTTGCCGAGGTCGTACGGGTACGGCTTGAGCGCGTTCCAGTAGAGCATCTTGTACGGCATGTAGGAGCTGCCCGGCGTCGCGTGCCCCGAGTACGCGAGCTTGACGATCGCGTTCCGGTCGATCGCGTAGTTCAGCGCCTTGCGGACGTTCAGGTCCTTGTACGGCGCGAAGTGCTGGTCGAGCTGGATGAAGTCGACGCGCGTCGACGGGAAGAGGTCGCTCTGCAGACCGGGGAACTTGCCGATCTGATCGATCAGGTTGCCCGGCGGGTTCTCGATCGCGTCGACCTTCTTGCTCTGCAGCAGGAGCACGCGCGAGTTGTCGTTCGGGACGATCTGCACCTGGACGTTCTTGATCTTCGGCTTCTTCCCGTACCAGTTCGGGTTCACCGCCAGGTCGAGCTCCTGGTCCTTCTTGAGGCTCGTCACCATGAACGGGCCGCTACCGACGGGCTTGTTGAAGAACGCGTCGCCCTGAGCCTTCACGGCCTTCTGCGGCACGATCGCGTATGCGTACATCGCAAGGTCGGCGAGCAGCGGCGCGTGCGGCCGCGTGAGCTGGATGGCGACCGTGTGCGCATCCGGAGCCGTCACGCTCTTCACCGCGTCGAGCAGGAAGCCCCAGCCGCCCTTCAGGTTCTTCGAGCGAAGGATCGAGAAGGCGGCATCCTGCGCGGTGACCGGCGTGCCGTCGGAGAACTTCGCGTTCCGCAGCTTGAACGTGTACGTCTTGCCGCGGTTCGTGATCTTCCACGATGTCGCGAGATCCGGCAGCAGCGCGGTGCCGGTCGCGTTCGGCTGCACGAGCCGGCTGTACAGGTTCTGGGTGAGCCAGATGCTCTCGTTGACGGAGTTCTGCGCCGGGTCGAGCGTGTCGATCTTGACGGCATTCGCGAGCACGAAGGTGTCGCTCGCCGAGGCGGACCCGCGCGTGTCACCGCGCAGCGCCGCGGCCGCGGCGACGCCGACGACGACGAGCGCGGTGATCGCGGCGATCACCACTGCCTTCGCAGCGCGGCGGCTGCGGGCGCCTCTGGTGGGACGGTCGAGCCACATCGTCATCGGCCTCCTCTGGAACATCGCGACGCCACAGATATATGTAACGTCTTGAGATATATGAGTGCGAGGCTACGGGACCGGCACTGACATGTCAATCGGCCACGACCTCGCCGACCGCACGGCGCTCGTCACCGGCGGCTCGAACGGCATCGGCCGCGCGATCGTGCGCGCGCTGCTCGACGCCGGCGCGCGCGTCGCAGTGCTCGACGTCGCGGAGCACGAGCCGTGGCGCGGCGACGAGCGCGTGCTCACGATCGTCGGGGACGTCGGCCTCCCGGTCGTCGCGACCGGGACCGTCGAGCACGTCGTCGACCGCTTCGGCTCGCTCGACGTCCTCGTCAACGATGCCGCCGCATACCCCGACGGGCTCCTGACGGAGATGCCGGTCGACGACTGGCGGCGCGTGTTCGACGTGAACGTGACCGGGCCGTTCTGCACGATCCAGGCGTTCGCGCGGCACCGCATCGCGGCCGGCGGCGCCGGCAGCATCGTCAACATCACCACCGGCTCGGTGCAGAGCCCGCGGCCCGCGGGCGGTGCGTACTCGGCATCGAAGGCGGCGCTGGAGACGATGACGAAGGTCGCCGCGCTCGAGCTCGGGCCGCATGGGATCCGCGCGAACGCCGTCTCGCCCGGCTACATCGACGTGAGAGGCGAGACCGACGCTTTCCCGGACCGCGCCACCGACGAGCTCCGCGCGAAGCTCGTCTCGTCGATCCCGCTCGCGAAGGCAGGGCGCGCCGACGACATCGCGAACGCGGTGCTCTTCCTCTGCTCGCCCGCCGCCGGGCACATCACCGGCGCGGTTCTCCACGTCGACGGCGGCTCGCTGGCCGGACGGTTCTCGCTGGCGCCGGCATGAGCCACCGGCTCGTGGTCACGACCCCGCTCGATCCCGGGCTTGTCGACCGCATCCGCGCACTCGACGCGTCGCTCGACGTGACCTACCCGGAGGAGCTGCTCGCGGCACCGCGGTATGCCTCCGACCATCCGTTCCCCGCGGCCGACGAGCGCTGGGAGGAGCTGCTCGACGCGGCGGAGATCCTGTTCGACTTCGGGCCGCTCGAGCTCGCCCCCACGCTCGTGTCGCGGCCGCGGCTGCGCTGGATCCAGGGCACGAGCGCCGGCGTCGGGCGCTTCGTCGAGCGGATCGGGCTGCTCGAGTCGGACGTGGTCGTGACGACGGCGAGCGGCGTGCACGCCCGGCCGCTCGCCGAGTTCGCGCTGCTCGCGATGCTGATGTTCGGCAAGGAGACGCTGCCCTTGCTGCGCGACCAGCGCGAGCACCGCTGGGAGCGGCATGCCGCGGAGGAGGTGCGCGGGAAGCTCGTCTGCGTCGTCGGGCTCGGGAAGATCGGGCGTGAGGTGGCGCGGCTCTCGCGGGCGCTCGACGCGCGCGTGGTCGGCGTCGTACGCGACACAGGCGGCCGGACGGCCGAGTCGGCCGGCGTCGACCGGCTCGTCTCGACCCTTGCGCTCGACGACGTGCTGCCCGAGGCTGACGTCGTCGTGCTCGCGACACCGCACACTCCCGACACACATCGCCTGCTCGACGGGCGCAGGCTGGCGCTGCTCAAGCCGGAGGCGGTCCTCGTCAACATCGCGCGCGGCGACGTCGTGGAGGAAGCCGCGCTCGTCGACGCACTGCGCGACGGCCGGCTGCGCGGCGCGGCGCTCGACGTCTTCGAGCAGGAGCCGCTTCCGGCGGGCAGCCCTCTCTGGGACCTCCCGAACGTGTTCGTCAGCCCCCACTCCGCCAGCACGGTCGCCGCCGAGAACGAGCGCATCGTCGACCTCTTCTGCCGCAACCTCCGCGCCTACCTCGACGGCGCGCCGCTCGAGAACGTCCTCGACCGGGCACTGCTCTATTGAGCGCGCCGCGTCTCAACACCGACCGGCTGGTCGAGGTCGGCGTGCAGGCGGAGATCGCGCACCCGTCGCACAGCGGCACCTACTCGGTCGACTCCTACGGGCGGCCGATCATCCTGCCGGGGATGGCCGGCGTCGTCGCCAACGCGCGCGTGGGAGACCTGGTCTTTCCGTGGGCGGCCGACCATCTCGAGCCGGGCGTGTCTGCAGGCAACTCGCAGCGCGACCGCTACCAGGCGCTGCAGTTCCTCGCGTGCATCGGCAACGTCGTCCGCGTGCTGAACGGCCCGGCAGCCGGCGCCGAGGGCCGCGTCACCGGTAAGCACGCGTTCGTGCTCGTCGACTTCCCGCAGGACGCGCTCGACGTGCTCGCCCCGGGCGACGCGCTGCTCGTGCGCGCGGTCGGGCAAGGGCTGCGCTTCGTCGACTTCGACGACGTCGCCGCGCGGAGCTGCAGCCCGGCGCTCGTCGAAGGGATGGGGCTCGAGGCTCGCGACGACGGTCGGCTGCGCGTGCAGGTAACCGCGGAGGTGCCCGCGTTCATGATGGGCGCCGGGCTCGGCATGAGCTCGGAGTGGGCGAACTGCGACGTGATGTTCACGCGGCGCGAGGTGGTCGAGCGGCTCGGCTTCGGAGACGTCCGCCTCGGCGACGTCGTCGCGATGCACGACCAGGACCACCGCTACGGCCGCGGCTACCGTGCCGGGATGCTCGCGTTCGGTGTCGTCGCGCACGGCGGCTACGGTGGCGTGCCGGGACACGGCATGGGCGTGGCCACGATCTTCTCCGGCCCGCGTCAGCGGTTCGAGATCGTCCGCTCGCCGGACGCGAATCTCCGCAACCATCTGGACCTGGCCGACTGATGGCGACAGCGACGATCAACGACACCGAGCTGCTGCGCACCGCGCTCGTCGGCGACGTCACGAGCCCGGTCCTCGGCATCAACCCGTACGACGTGAGCGCGGACGGGGTGCCGTTCGTCTCCGTCGGCGCGGGCGGTGTCTGTTACACGGTGCGCGTGGGCTCCGCGGCGGACGGCTGGGCGGCCGATCAGGTCGAGCCGGGCGCGAGCATCGCGAACCCGGACGCTGCGGCCAACGAGGCGCTGCTCCTGCACGCGTGCGTGGGCAACCGCGTCACGGTGCGCACCGGAACCGCTGCAGGCGCTCGCGGTGTCGTCACGGGGAAGCACGAGGCGTTTCACGCCTACAAGCACGTGCTCGTGCACCTCGCGCCGGACGTGCTCGACGGGCTCGTGCCGGGCGACCGTTTGCTCGTGCACGCGAGCGGGCGCGGCATGACGGTCGACGGCCTGCCGGAGCTCGCGTGCCACAGCCTCGGCCCCGAGCTCTGGGAGGCGTGGGCGCCCGAGCGCGCGGGAGAGCAGCTGCGCCTACGCGTGACACGCGTGCTCGCGCCGGAGGTGGTGGGGATGGGCAGCGGCCGTGTAAGCGGCGCGACCTCGATCGCGCTGCAGGCGGGGGCCGACGAGGCGCTCCACGGCCTGCGCATCGGCGACATCGTCGCCGTGCGCGACTGGGACGCGACCTACTACACGGGCTACCACGAGGACCGCGTGACGGTCGGCGTCGTCTCGACCGGAGACAGCCCGGTGCTCGGCAACGGCCCGGCGACGACGATCCTGCTCTCCGGGCCGGCGGCCGCGCTCGACTTCGAGATCGACGCGACCGCAAACCTCGCGGACCTCCTCGAGCTCGCGTGACGACGCCGCCGCTCATCGAGACGCGCGGGCTGACGAAGGAGTTCCCCGTCGGGAGCAGCCTCACGCGCGTGGTGACGCGCAAGCCGCGCGAGACGCTGGTGGCGGTCGACGACGTCTCGCTCGAGATCGCGCGCGGCGAGACGCTCGGCGTCGTCGGCGAGAGCGGCTCCGGAAAGAGCACGCTCGGGCGCCTTCTGCTGCAGCTCGAGCGGCCCACCTCCGGCGACATCCTCTTCGAAGGCAAGTCGATCGCCGCGGCCAGCGCGAGCGACCGGCGCCGCCTGCGCAAGCGCGTGCAGGTCGTCTTCCAGGACCCGTACTCGTCGCTGAACCCCACGATGAGCGTCCGCCAGACGCTCGGCGAGGTGCTGGCGGTGCACGGGATCGGGACGAAGGAAGCGCGCGCGGCGCGGGTCGACGACCTCCTCGAGCGCGTCGGCCTCTCACCGGAGCTCGCGAACCGGCGGCCCCGCCAGTTCAGCGGCGGCCAGCGGCAGCGGATCGGCATCGCGCGCGCGCTCGCGGTCGAGCCCGACTTCGTCGTCGCCGACGAGGCGGTCTCGGCACTCGACGTGTCGATCCAGGCGCAGGTGCTCAACCTGCTGATGCGCCTGCAGGACGACCTCGGCCTGACCTACCTCTTCATCTCGCACAACCTGTCCGTCGCGCAGCACATCAGCAACTCGATCGCCGTCATGTACCTCGGCCGCATCGTCGAGCAGGCTCCGACCGACGAGCTCTTCCGCGAGCCGCTGCACCCGTACACGCAGGCGCTCTTCAAGGCGGCGCCCAAGCCGGTGCCGCGCCGCAAGACGGTGACCCCCGCGATCACCGGCGACATCCCGAACCCGATCGACCGGCCGCGCGGCTGCCACTTCCACCCGCGCTGCCCGTTCGCGATGGACATCTGCCGCGAGGAGTATCCCGCGGCCCGCGCGCCGGCGCCGTCGCGGATGGTCAAGTGCCACCTCTACGCCGCGTAAGCGGCGGCCCACCTACGACCGCTCGCGCACCTCGCGCACGATGCGTCGCGCGTCCGGCAGGAACGCGTCCTCGAGCGGGGGGCTGTACGGGATCGGCGAGTTCGCGGTCGTTATCCGCCAGGCGTCCTCGACGTCGCCGAGCCCTTGCTCGATGACGAGCGCGAGCACCTCGCCGGCCCAGCCGCCGGTGAGCGGCCCCTCCTCGACCACGACGAGTCGATTGGTCTTCTCCAGCGAACGGAGGACCGTCTCCATGTCGAGCGGCCTGATCGTGCGCAGGTCGATCACCTCCGCCTCGATCCCTTCGCGCGCGAGCTCTTCCGCGGCCGCGACACAGTCGTGCACGCCCTTCATCGCGCTCACAAGGGTGACGTCTCCGCCCTCGCGCACGACCTTCGCGCGGCCGAGCTCGACGACGTCGCCGTTCACCTCGCCCTTGAGCGGATACAGCCGCTTGTGCTCGAAGAACAGCACGGGGTTCTCGTCGCGGATCGCCGCCTTGAGGAGCCCCTTCGCATCGCCCGGCGTCGCGGGCGCGACGAGCTTGAGCCCGGTGATGCCCATCAACCAGGAAACCGGCATCTGCGAATGGATCGCGCCGAACCGCCCCCCCGCGCCGACGACGGAGCGAATGACCAGCGGGCAGCTCTGGCGGCCCCCGGTCAGGAACCAGTACTTCGTCGCCTGGTTGATGAGCATGTCCATCGACAGCGCGAGGAAGTCGCCGAACATGATCTCCAGCACCGGGCGCTTGCCGGTGATCGCGGCGCCGTAGGCTGCTCCCGACATCGCGAGCTCCGAGATGGGCGTGTCGAAGACGCGGGCGGGACCGTACTTCTCGTAGAGGCCGGGCGTGACCGCGAACACACCCCCCGCAGCCGCGACGTCCTCCCCGAACAGGATCACCCGCTCGTCCCGTGCGAGCTCCTCGTCGAGCGCCGCGCGAATCGCGGCGCGGAACTCCAGCGCGCCCGCGCTCCCCTCGCGGCGCGCCGCCGGGGCGGCGGCGCTGGGCGCTGCGGTCGCGCCGCCGTCCACGCGGAGGCGCGCGATCACGGCGCCGAGCTGCGCGGCCTGCCCGGCCTGGACGACGACCTCCTCCAGCACGCCGTCCGTCTCGGCCTCGTAGACGACCGTCGCCTTGTCGGTCTCGACCTCGACGAGCGGCTCGCCGCGCTTGACCGCATCCCCCGGCTGCTTGAGCCAAGCCAGGACCGTCGCCTCCTCCATCGAGTCGGAGAGCTTCGGCATGCCGATCTCGACGACGTCAGCGCTCATTGAACTCCGGGATCGCCACGTCCTCCGGGAAGGGCGCAGCGAGCGCCGCCTCCTGGATCCGCTCGAGCTCGGCCTCGACCTCGGCCTCTGCACGGTCGATCTCGCCGGCGGGAGCCTCCAGCTCGTCCCGGAGCAGGGCGGCGGCCACGACCAGCGGGTCGCGCTCGCGCCAGCGGTCGAGCTCGCCTTCGGGGCGGTACTTGCCGGGGTCGCTGCGCGAGTGTCCCACGAAGCGGTAGGTGCGCGCCTCGACGAACTCCGGCCCGCCGCCGGCACGAACGCGCTCCACGACCTCGGCCGCGGCGGCGCGCACGGCCAGCACGTCCATCCCGTCGACCTCCGTCGTCCGGAGCTCGAAGACCGCCGCGCGCGGCACGATCCCGCCGGGCGTGACGGCCTCGTACGGCGTGTACTCGCCGTAGCCGTTGTTCTCGCAGACGAAGACGACGGGCAGATCGAGCACCTTCGCGAAGTTGAGGCACTCGAAGAAATACGCCTGGTTCGTCGCTCCGTCGCCGAAATAGGCGACGGCGACGGAGCCGGTGCCGCGCAGCGAGAGCGCGGCGCCGGTCGCGGCGGCGATGCTGCCGCCGACGATGCCGTAGCAGCCGAGGACGCCGTGCTCCGGGTCGACGACGTTCATCGAGCCTGCGCGTCCGCCGTTGATGCCGGTCTCGCGTCCGACCAGCTCGGCGAGCAGCGCTTCGGGATCGGTCCCCATCGCCAGCAGGTGACCGTGGCCGCGGTACGTGCATGCGACGCGGTCGCCGTCGCGCAGCACGCTGGCGAACCCCACCGCGACCGCCTCCTGACCGGAGTAGAGATGCGTCGTCCCGTAGACCTCGCCGCGGAGGAACAGGCTCTGCACGCGATCCTCGAAGCCGCGGATCAGCAGCATCTTCCGGTAGAGGCCGAGCGCGGTCTCGATCGAGGGCGTCGTCGTCGCCATTCAGCCTGTCCTCCGCGCGAGCGCGTCCAGCCCGACCGCGAGCAGGAGGATCACACCCATCGTGATCTGCTCATAGAGCGGGTCGAGACCGAGCAGGATGTAGCCGTTTCCGATCAACGCGATGAAGAGAACACCGACGACCGTACGCCAGACGGCGCCCTCGCCGCCGAGGATGCTCGTCCCGCCGACGACGATACCGGCGAGGACGGTGAAGGCGAGCGCCGTGTCGCCGTTCGCGGCCTGCGCGCTGAGCACCCGCGAGGTGTCGATCACGCCTGCCAGACCGGCCGCGCCGCCACTGATCGTGAACGCGAGGATCCGGATGGCGTTCACGCGCACCCCCGCGAGCCGCGCAGCCTCCGCGTTGCCGCCGGCGGCGTACATGTAGCGGCCTGCGGTCGTCGACGAGAGCACGAATGCGATCACGAGCACCGACACGATCATCAGCCAGATCGACGTGCGCACCGTCAAGAACTCGGTTCGCGCCAGCTTGCCGAAGCCCGGCTTGTCGAACAGCACGAGCAGGTTGCCCTTCGTCACGAGGGTGGCGATCCCGCCGACGATGAACGACATCGCGAGCGTCGTGATCAGCGCGTTGATCCGGAACATCGTCGTGATCACGCCGTTCGCGACGCCGATCAGGAGCCCGGCGCCGATCCCGAGCGCAATCGCGACCGCCGGGTTGCCGTGCACCGCGAAGTGGGCCGCGGTCACACCGGCGAGCGAGTAGACCGCGCCGACGGAGAGGTCGATGCCGCCGGCGACGAGCACGAGCGTGCCGGCGGCGGCGATGATCAGCGTCGCCGACTGCTGATCGAGGATGTTCAACAGATTGACCTTCGTCGCGAACGACGAGCTGGTCAGCGACAGGATCGCGAACAGGATGGCGAACGGAAGCAGGATCCCGACGCGCCGCAGCCGCGCCAGCGCGGGCGTGTCGAGCCCGCGCTGCGCGATCAGCTTCGTCGTCGCGGCGCTCATGCCACCGCTGCCTTCTCGTCCGCGAACGCAGCGCCGAGGATTGCCGCCTCCTGCATTACCTCCCCCTCGAGCTCCGCGACGATGCGCCCGCGGCGCATGACGAGGACGCGATGCGCGAGCCCGAGGATCTCCTCGAGCTCGGAGGAGATGAGGACGATCCCGACGCCGCCCGCTGCCAGCGAGGTCAGGAGGTCGTAGATCGCGCGCTTCGCGCCGATGTCCACGCCGCGGGTCGGCTCGTCGGCGATCAGCACACGCGGCCGACAGAGGAGCGTGCGCGCGAACAGCACCTTCTGCTGGTTCCCGCCGGAGAGCGCGCCGACCGGCGCCGAGAACCGCGCTCCGCGCACGTCGCAGTCCTCCAGCATCGCTCGCGCAGTCGCCCGCTCGCGCGCGCGGCGGACGACGCCGAAGGACGCGAGCGAGCGCAGGCGCGAGAGCGACGCGTTCTCGGTCACGGAGCGCGCGAAGATCAGCCCTTCGTCCTTCCGCGACTCGGGAATCATCGCGAGCCCGGCGGAGAGGCTGCGACGCGGGCTCCGGCCGCGCTTCCCGCGCTCGCCGAGCGTGACGCTCCCCGACGTGACCTTCGCGGCTCCGTAGAGCGCGCGTGCGAGCTCCGTCCGCCCCGCGCCGACGAGCCCTGCGAGCCCGAGGATCTCGCCCGCGCGGAGGTCGAATGTGGCCGACTCGACGCCCGGCGCCACGAGCTCGCGCACGGAGAGCAGCACCGGGGCGTCGTGCGGGGGAACGTGCTTCGTGGGGAAGGCCGACGTGAGCGAGCGGCCCAGCATCGCTTCCACGAGCGAGCTCTCCGTCTCCGCTGCGGCCGGCGCAGTGCGGACGAGGCGGCCGTCGCGCAGCACGGTCACGGTGTCCGAGAGGTCGAGGACCTCGCGCAGGAAGTGCGAGATGAGGACGATCGTGCGACCGGCGCTCACGAGACGCCGCACGATCTCGTGCAGCTGCTCCGTCTCGCGCGCGCTGAGCGCGGCAGTCGGCTCGTCCATCACGATCAGGTGCGCGTCGCGTGAGAGCGCGCGCAGGATCTCCACCTTCTGCTGGTCGGCGGTGCGGAGGCTCCCTGCGGCGGCGGTCCCGGCGAGGTCGAAGCCCGCCGACTCGGCGAGCGCGGCGTACGCGTCTCTCAGCTTGCGGCCGCGCAGCACCCCGGCCGACCGCGGCTCGACGCCGAGGAAGACGTTCTCGGCGACGCTGAGCTGCGGCACCACGAACGGCTCCTGCGCGATCGCGCCGACACCGCGCTCGAGCGCCTCACGCGGGGAGCGGAACGACACCGGGACGCCGTCGAGCAGGATCCGGCCGCGGTCGGGCGCGACGGCCCCGGCGACGATCCGGCCGAGAGTCGACTTCCCGGCGCCGTTCTCCCCGACGACCGCGTGCACCGATCCCTGCTCGACTGCGACCGAGACGCCGGCAAGCGCCTGGACGCCGCCGAAGTGCTTGGCGACGTCCAGGAGCTCGAGGTACGGACGCGGTGCAGGGGGACGGGGAGGCTCTGCTATCCGGGCCACTCCGCCTTGAACTTGGACGTGTTGCCCTTCGTCACGACGCCGCCGTTCGGCAGGCTCTTCAACACGTCGATCCCGCCGCAACCCTTGCCGGTGCGAACCGCCTTGATCGCGCACTGCATGCCGAGCCGGCCCTCGGTGGCGGGCCGCTGCATGACCGTCCCGAACCACGCGCCGGATGCGACGGCCTTCAGGCCCACGCCGCCGCCGCCGTAGCCGATCAGCGTCACCTTCTGGCCGCTCAGCGCCTGCTGCGCGCCGGTCGCGCCCTGGTCGGCGCCGATGATCACGTTCAGGTCGGGATGCGCCTGGAGCATCGTCTGGCTCGCCTTGAGCGCGTTGGCCGGGTTGTAGAACGTCTCCCCCTCGGCGACGACGTCGATCCCGTGTCCCGCGGTCACGGCGTCGAAGCCCTTGCGGATCGCGGTGTCGAGCGAGGACACCTTGACCGAGTACAGGTAGCCGACCTTGCACGGGTTCGCCTTGAGGGCCGCGCACGCGCTCACGACGAGGCCGCCCTGCTTGCTGCCGATCTGCGTCTGGACGAAGACGACGTTGCCCGAGAGGCCCGCGACCGGTGAGGCCGCGGTGCCGGGATTGGTGCCGAGGATCTGGTCGATGTTCACGACCTTCAGCCCGGACTTGACCGCCTGCTTGATCGTCGGGATGAGCTGCGGCCCGAAGATCGGCTGCACGATGACGGCCTGGTACTGCTTCGAGGACACGACCGTCTGCAGCTCAGCCAGCTGCTTCTTCGGGTCGTTCGCAGCGTCCAGCACCGTCACCTTCGCGTTCTGCTGCTTCGCGACGGCCTTCGCCGCGGCGAGCATCGGCGCGTCGTAGCTGTTGGCGACGGCGAACGACAGATACGCGACGCGCACCTGCTTCGCGTCCTTGCCGCCGGCGGCGCCCCCCGCCACGACGGCTGCCACCGCGCACACCGCGAGCAGCGCCGCGGTGGCCGCAGCGAGGCGCGTTGGCCGGGATCCGACACTGATGCGTTTCACTTCGACTGATCCTCCTTGGACGGGATTCGCCCGCTCGCGAACAGCACCCCTGCACAGCGGCCCCGTGTCGCCGCGTCGAAACCGGTGCGAACGGCCGTACGCACGATCGGCGCGAGTTTAGGACTGCTAAACGAACGAGTCAAGACCGTTACCGATACTGCACAGGAACCGCTTAGTGCGCGTGGGCGTGGCTTCCCGCCTGGGCGCTCTGCACCCAGTGCGGCTGGATCGTCGTGTGACCCAGCAGGTACTCGAGCGAAGCCGCAGCGCGATCGCGCGCGCCGCGCAGGTCCGCGTCGACGAGCCGGCCGTCGCGCTTCAGCTGCTTGCCCGCAACGAATACCGCGTCGACGTTGCGCGTGTCGGCCTGCAGGACGACGGTCGACACGGGGTCGATCACCGGGTACGTGTTCGTGTGGTCGCAACGGACGAGGATGATGTCCGCCTGCTTGCCCGGTGTCAGCGAGCCGGTGCGCCGCTCGAGCCCGCAGACGCGCGCGCCCTCGATCGTCGCGAACTCGAGCACTTCGCGGCTCGAGAGAAGCTTCGGCTCCTCCTCGTTGCCCGCGGCGAACGCCGCCTCGTGTGCGAGCAGGCGGTCCTGCGCGAACAGGAACCGCATCTGCGTGAACATGTCGCCGGGAACCGTCGTCACGACGTCGATGCTCAAGCTCGGGCGCAGCCCGTGCTTCAGTGCCTGTGCAGTGGGCGGCGTGCCGTGGCCCATGATCATCTCGACCGTCGGAGCGATCGACACCTTCCCGCCCGTGTCGGCGATCAGCTTGAACTCCTCGTCGCTCAGGTAGTTGCAGTGGATGTAGGTCGTGTCGTCTCCGAGCAGGCCGAGGTCGCTCAGCTGCTTGACCATCGAGAAACGTCCCGCAAAAGGCCCCATTCCGACGTGCACGCTGATCGGAGCCCCGACGTCTCGCGCAAGCTCCCAATCGTGCCGGACGACCTCTTCGGTGCAGAAGCCGGGGCCGCGCGTTCCCATCGCGAGCGTCAGCAGCCCGTCGTCGCTGGAGAAGTACTGATCGCGAACCCGCCGAATGTCCTCCGGCGATTTCAGCGTGCTCGTGTACCACCAGTCGGCGAGCGAGGTGTTGGGGTTGCCGTAGCAGTAGACGGCGCGCAGCTGCGCCTCGCGCAGGCCGCGAATCGCCTCGTCGGAGTGCTCCGGCGTGTTGTTGATGTGCGACCAGTCGAGCACCGTCGTCACGCCCGCATCGATCGCCTCGAGTGAGCCGAGGTAGTTGCCGGCGTACACGTCCTCGGGACGATAGGCAGGCGCGAGCTGGTCGAGGACGACGTCGAAGTACCCCGCGAGGTTGACGTCGGGAGCGATGCCGCGCATCACCGTCTCCCACGTGTGACGGTGCGAGTCGATGAAGCCCGGCATCACGACGCAGTTCGAGGCGTCGATCACCTCGGCGCCCCCTGCCTCGACGGAGGCGCCGACCGCTGCGATCCGGTCGTCTTCGAGCAACACATCGCCGCCGTAGATGTCGCCGATCTGCGGATCCATGCTCAAGACATGGCCGCCGCGGAGCAAGACGCGCTTGGGCACGATCGGTCTCCTTTGCGTCAGGTCGTCCAGTTGGGCTGAACTTGCGCGAAAAGTCTTACCACCTTCGCATCCGACGGGCAATGAATTGTGGTCGTGATTGCCTCAGGCACACGGTTTTGCGCGTCTGCCGAGTGTTCGCACCTAGTTGACTCACACTGTACGGCGCCTCTATCGTGGAGCGCGTGAGCGACGGAGCCGTGGTCGTCATCGGAGGCACGTCCGGGATCTGCCTCAGGCTCGCCGAGACCTACGCCGGGCGCGGTATGCCCGTCGTCATCTCCGGCCGCGACCGGTCGCGCGCCGCCGACGTCGCAACCGCGATCGACGGGACCGCGACCGCGTGCGGCGTCGACCTCGCAGAGCCCGCGACGATCCGCGACTGCCTCGCAGATATCGGCCCGGTCTCGCGCCTCGTGCTGGGCGCCGTCGAGCGCGACGAGAACGCGGTCGCGCAATACGACGTCTCGCGCGCAATGCGGCTCGTCACGCTGAAGCTCGTCGGTTACACGGAGGTGATCCACACGCTGCTCCCGCGGCTGACGGGCGATGCGTCGATCCTGCTCTTCGGCGGTCTC